>Ga0310690_10004375_pt1 | contig 20093 bp, 23 predicted proteins | sample AusTroGonzalo_MG_2_FD_207661 | JGI IMG/M metagenome (GOLD analysis project Ga0310690, IMG submission 207661) | Bovine rumen microbial communities from tropical cattle in Woodstock, Queensland, Australia - Gonzalo_04 (v2) (version 2) | ecosystem: Host-associated > Mammals > Digestive system >...
TCAACAATCCAAATATGCTCGATTTGACAAATTCTATAATGTTCCAGTATAAGGACAAGAAGTTCAACATCTTTTCATGTAGGATTGGCAAATATTTGTTCGATGAGAATCTTGATGATGTCAAATTTGAAACCGTGTCACCTGGCGGATATGTCGAATTGTATTACACAAAACGTGGATCGTCCATTAATGTGTATGCTTTTGGTGAAGATGACAAAGAGATTGAGTTGATCGCCAGTGAAGTTAAAGCTGTTTACAACTCGAGAACAAACGTCAAATATCCGTTCCATGTGATTTTGACCGGCGATGGTTTGTGTGTGTATAATTTACACCAGCGCAGCTTTGAAGTTATAGATGATGCAACACAGCTGTCGGATAAAATGTTCGGAGTCATTATGGAAGCCGATAATGGGAAGTATATAAACTTGTACGCTTCAACAAAGGGGTTGGTTTTTGGTGAGGCTACTGACATACAAAGTTATGCAAACGATATGAACGGCAAAGGTGTTGGAGTAAAAATAAACGGAAAAGTATTCTATCTTGATGTGTAATGTATTACAAAGATAATATATTCGACACAGATTCGTATTACATATACGACGGACAAGGATATTTTCTGTATACGTCCGATGACGTTTGTATTAATGAGGTATTGTTTGATAAGGTTCCTTTTTCTACAATTCCGTTTTTCAAGTTTGGTGTATATGTTGTTGAGACGGTTAACAAGAAATCGTATTTGTTGGATGAGAGTTTGTCCAAGATTATTGTAGAGGTTGACGGTAAAATCCAAAGGGAATCGTACACAGAGTTAGAAAACTTCCACATCTTTTGTGCTCTTAGCAAAGGTAGCAGTTCTAAATTAACGCTGATAACACCAGAGGGTGAGTTGATTAGAAACGTACATTCTATCAGAGATTATACTACGGATCGCTGGCTGTGTGTCAAATATAATATGACAAAGGGTATATTCTTCAGATATAATTGGATTAACAAAAAACACGAGTGGTTCTTACAGAAGCCTTTGACCTGTGAAATTATCAACACTTTTGTTATGGATCAGTTCTTCCTGTGTTCGAACGATCCTAACAGGTTGATGGTAAATAAAATCGTTTCTCCGGAAAGAAACATCATTGTTGATGTTCCGACTTCAAATTATCATCTGCACAACGTTTTCCTTGTGTTGTCTCCGCACGGTACTGGCAAGCGTGAGTATATGTTGTATGACAGGGATATGAACCTTGTCGCTGATCACGCAATGTCTTACAGACACAACTTTATGGGACAGCAAAGTATGAGAATGTTGACACTTGAAGATGGACGTGACATAGTTTTCGACAGAGACGGTTTCGTTGTTGAAAAAGAGGATAATGTTAAAGTCCAGGATTATGCCAAATGGTCCATCCTGACAAACAGAGATACTGGCAAGCAAAGTGTTATGTGGCAAAATGGTTTGATTGAAGCGCAAGAACACGATCGTGTCGCAGTTTGCCCAAATGGACACGAACTTTATATCGTTTCAAAAGACAACGGAAAGTTCAAAATCGTCGATAAGGATGGCAGAAGATTAATCTCCGACGATCCAGATATGGTTCGTATATATAACACAACCACAGCTGCAGTCATTATTATCGAATATGCTGACGGAACATTCAGGAGATATGATCACAACGATCACAAATTCTACGAAGTCAAAGATGTTATATCTGCTGGAAACTTTAGGTGGAGATTCTTGCAGGTTGATGGTAGAAAACGAATATCATTAAGTAAACCAATAGTGTTTGCATAATATGGTGCTCAAAAGAGATAGAAACAACGAATATAATATAAGTTCTCAAAGGTGGAGCGACGTTTCAGATCAACCTTTGGGTTTCCCTCTTCATATACAAGGCGGTGCCGTATACGATCAGGAAGGTGTATGTGTGACATCAGCATACTTTGACACGAAATTCAGCTCGACTCCTACAAGATTCGGATTCAGTGATGTCGCAAAAGACGGACAGATTATTCTTGTCGAGGCTCCATACAAAATGGGGAAATTTGTGCTGATTGATGCTAAAACTGGGGACCTGACACTCGCGTTGTTTGGTATGGTGTATCCTGAAAACATTATGTACTTCTATAACACTTATGGAATCTTCTTTTACTCTCCGTTCCAGGTCAACATTTCAGGCGCCGCTGGCGGGCAATATAAGATTGTTGGAAATGATGGTGAAATGGTCATCTCTGGACAGTATAATCCGGAGAAAGCTATTATGCACCATATAAACGGTTTCCTGACTCTGGAGTGTGAGCAAAGAGGATCATACAACTGGTTGTCACAGGATCTCCATATGAGAAACAATTATCCGATGTATCTCAGAGATAAAGGGAACAAATTCAGCATATATTCGACGTATGATAATGTGCGAGGTGTAGATATGATCATTAAAGGTGGTGAAGCGTATGATGTTTCTGGACACTCATACGATTTTATCGACGATAATATCAAGCATATTTCTCATACGTTGATGAACGTTTTGAAAAAGGACTCCAGATATGCTCTGTATGAGGTTGACAATTTCACTTGTGTACAAGATGACATAGACAGAGTCAAACGTGCTGTCACGAATATAGGAACAACATATATCGTTTGCACAATTGGCGACAAGCAGAAGTTCGTGTGTATGGCTTCTGTGTACGGTTATGGAAACCCGAAAGTCTTTGATGCCGTGTCTGCTGGTTTGCACGATAGATGTTTCTTGCTTGATGGTGGTACTAGCGGAGAAAATCTTGTAACACAGGATGATTCAAAGTTCACCGTGTACGATCTTACTGTCGGAACAATCGAAGAATATGATGACATACAGGTGTCTTCATATCACGATAACGGCATTGTGTACAGGACCTCTGCTGCAGTAGGCATCAATAAAGACGGTGCATTTCTTATCGGTTCCAGCATCGACGGTGAGCCAAGTCATAAGATAGAAGCTGTTATCAATCTGAACAAATACTACTCTGTTATCATTGTGAACAAACAAATGTTCTTATATAACAAGATGGACAGTATTCTGACTGATGCTCCAATAAATTATTCTGAATATTCAGATCTCGGCACATTGAGGATCGCCACTGAGGACAATGTTCTACATTTTGTCACGGACGACGATGTAAAGAGGTTCGATAAGATTATAGATTCACAAAAGTTATCATTCAGTTTATGGAATTTCTAAAGACATATGAGGAAATCCAGCGCAAGTTTATCGAGGACAACAATATAACTAACAAGAAGTATACTGATCTTGTAAAAGGATTGTCTTCAACACACCCTAGTCAGCCATTGAAGTTCCCTGGAAAGATAGAGGAGAAGCTTATTGATTGGGAATACTTTCTCGTGATGAAAGATTCTTTGAGCATCAACGCTTTGTATTTCGATTATTTTCCGTTTACAAGTATCCGCAAGCAGGACAATGTCTACTTTGTAAACTCAAAGGATGGTTATTGTGGTATTGTTGATAGAGGGAGTGGAGATCTTCTGTTTAAAGGTCGTGGCAGCATTTCTGTGTACACAAACGCTTTCTGTGATGGTGTGTATCACGATAACAACCATAAACAGCATCTCATCAAAAAGAATGGAAAAGTGTGTCCGTTTGAAGGTACAATGGCGCAAGAGTCTTTGTCTGACGGAAAGGTATTTGCTGTACAGGGTGATTCTAGTTCCTGGATACTCGATGTCGAAACATATGAACCTGTAATAAACCAACCGCTTATCAGCAGCCCTGGAGAAACAGCGAAAGCATATTACTTCTTCACTAAAGATTATCATATCGTTGCAATTTGTGTGTTACACCGTAAACCGCTGACTTCGGTGTATCATTTTGTTGATTTTGTCGGAATCTATCCGGTTGATAACGCTAAAGGATCCGAAATACTGAAAGGATTTTTCTGTAAAAGTGAGGATGGAACATGGGCGTTCTATGACACAGATATGAAGAAGGTCCTCGGAGACTTCGATAATGTTCAACGATACTTCACCAAATATTTCGTTGTAGAAAAAGACGGTAAGAAAACGTTGTATATGAGTGATTTTGCCGCTAAAGGACTAATCAAATTGACACACGATGTTGATGATATGGTGTTGGTTATGTATCGTGGTGAAATTAAATGTGTTGATATTGTCGATGGAAACCTTCGTGTAGAGGGTGCAGTTGTGCCGGATGTTAAAAGGGTGTATATTCGTGTTAAGAACAAAGCCAATTATTCCTCAAACAAGCCTGAGACCGATTTTATTATCGCAGAAACTGATAACGGGTTCTATATGTTTGACGAGCAAGCTTTATCGGGTAAAGGGAAATTCTACCGCTTGCTTGATGTTACTCCAATAGAAGATGATGAATATTTCTTCGTGATCGAGAACGATCGCGGTGTCGCCGCAAACATCTTCAACCCGAGAATTCACAAGATGATCACATCTATGGAAAACTCCGTTGTTTCTTATGACGTTTTCCACCAGAAAGCGGTCGCTGTGAACCCTAAAGGAGAAACCATAAGAGCCACATATATTTAATAAATACCTTATGAAAGAGGCATATAGGATACAGGACAAGAAAGCTTATGACGAATCGGCCGCATTCTTCAAAGTGTCATACAACGTCAAAAAGATAAACCTTTCTGACGTTTATAAGGAGCATTACTCTCCTGAGTTGGTTGGAAAGGAATCTCCTAGTTTGGATTCTACCGGCACGGCAACATACAAGCTTATCGTTAACAAGACTGCTGGAGAAACGTCTTTTAACGAACTGTATTTTAATGGCGATCTTTTCAACTTTGTCCGCGAAGTCGGAGAATTCTATCTTGTGTCAACCAGAAAAATGTGCGGTGTCATAGATAAGAACACCGGAAATCTGACGTTCAGGATAGACGGTTTCCATCACATTATGCCGAGGCGAACCATACCTGAAGGTGGTGTCTATTCTACAGGGACAATTGCTATAGAGGAGAATGGATCAAAAGCAAAGGTGAGATACAATGTGGATCCGTTCACCGGTGATGTGTGTCCAATCGCCTATGTGAATCTTATAGAACTTGCCCTGTATCCGGAAATGTATTATCTAATTTCTGACGCTGAAAGTAATTCGTGGGTGTTCGAGAAAGGTATCAAACCTTTGATTTATGGACCTGTTATCAATGTCGGCGGATACGGAAAGGTGTACTTCTTCAAACGCGTGTATGATGAGAACGACATTCGCGACGTATGTATGATTCTTGATATGCGTGCCGGTGCGGAAAAATTTGTATACGATGTCGATTATGAAGATGTGAAAGTGTTCGACAACAAATTCACAACAAAGAAGGTTTCAGGATACGCTGCAAAGGAGAAGAACGGAAAATGGTCAATATACGACAGAAACCTGCAGTTGAAATATTCTGGGTTTGATAACGTACATGTCGAGACGCTAAATAATAGAGGAGATTCAAATACATTCGCGATCGTAACAAAAGACGGGAAGTATAATTTTATTGATACATCTGAAAAAGGACTCCAATTCAAGGTACAGAATTTTGTTGAAAAACTCTGTATAACAGAATATTGTATGACACCATATGTACTTGTTTTGTCAAAAGGTGTGCTGACTGTGTTTAATTATAACACAGGTGAGTTTGTACAAGAAAGAGGTGTAGATTCTGCTGTCATATTGAGCGGTGGAATGATGGTGGCAATTTATCCAACAGAAACAAGATCTATTGGGGACGATGCCTGGAGAAAATGTTTACTTGGTGCCAAAAAAGGCGACAAAGTTTTGTTTTTGTATGGTTTGAAGTTCTACGAACTCGTTTCTGTGTCATCAGAACGTTTCGGGCACGATGACAGGTATACACCTATGGTATTCAAAAATGAAGCAGGAAACACCTGTATGAACATTCTCGATACAACATCAGGAAAGTTTGTCACTGGTATGGACAGTGTTGTTACGGGTATAGATACGAAACACGGTACCATAAGGTATATCAACCAGGAAGGTGTCGAGAAAGGTCATCTTCTCCCGTTGTAACAAACAACCTCTTTATTTTATTTTCTGTATTCTGCTTTTTGTTGTATATTTGCAGCGAAATTAAAGTTGCATAACATGACAGAAGAAGAAATCAACAACGTAATGGATGACGACGTTCTTGTGATTCGCAACGTCAAACAATACAAAGAGTATCTTGAGGAATACTCTTGTAAGGATCACAAAGAGTTCGATGACACATTGTATTACACATACGGCATCACCGTTGTGTACAATGACGAGATGGAAGCGTGGATCAAAGCTAATGAACTCGATTAAGATGAAGAAAGAACCACCGAAAGTAACGATTGAACTTGTCACTGGTGGATGGGTGCGAGCATTGAACCTTGCCAGAAGAACCATCGGAAAGGAGAAACTCGACAAGGAACCGTCGATGAAATGGAAGTTAAAGATGCTCATTGCCGAGCACTCCCCCATACGGGTTGTCGAATATGTCATCACCATAGAAAAAATAAGACAATGGGTAACTACCCATATTGTTAGACATTGGCTCGGCTGGATACCATTTGTACATTCACAGCGTCAGGACCGCAGGGAACTTCACTGTGACCGCGACGAACTCCCACAGGGTTCTTTGAATGATATGGACGTCTACGCCAATGCTCAGGCGATGATCAACATTTCCAGGAAGCGTCTGTGTCATCTTGCCAGCGTGGAGACTCAGGAAGCGTGGCGACTTGTTGTGGAGGAAATGCAGCGTGTGGATCCTGCGATGGCTTCGGCGTGTGTCCCGAACTGTATCTACAGGGGTTTCTGTCCTGAAGGAGACAAGAGCTGTGGTTATTACAAGAGTGAAGATTTTAAGAAGAAGCTTGAAGAGTATCGCAAGCTGTCGCCGAATGAATAACATAACATAAAATATAGTTTATGTAAACTTAACGCATATTAAATTATATTTTCTGTTGAGTTAAGTAGAATTGCATGTTCCAGAAAGGTGTATTTTTAGCTCTAAACACAGATTTTCTAGAAGTTATGAAATAAATCCAAATAAATACTTTCGCAGTTTGACATTTTGTTGTATATTTGCAATGTCAAACAAAGAAGAGATCTTTGAAACTTATAACGGATGGGTGGCAGAGCGGTCGATTGCGGCGGTCTTGAAATCAAATTCGAGTGTTGTGGCGCGAAAGCCCATAACAGAAGCATCCCTAATTCGGCGAAAATCCTCGCCTTGCTTCACAAAAGAAAACCATATGGTGAAGATGTGGGCTATGGACACTAAACAATAGGTGTGAGGAAAACGCCGAGCTAAAATGAGAAATCCATTCACTTACTCGCAAGGTTTGAAAAGAATGCTATCTGTGACTAACGTATATGTCAGATGTTTCTCATAAATGTGTACAGACTATAGAGGTGCAACCTAAGTTGAAATTTATTATGGAACTACGTGATACCCGTAGATAATTCTGGTATTTGGACACAGCATAATATCTTGCAAGAATTTCAATATGGTTATAACATAGTCGAGACTACAAACAACTGTGTGTAAGACAGTGATTACTGTGGCTGCGAGTATCGAAAGATGACCTTGTACAGGCGGTGGAAATCCACCCCACATTGTGCTATGGCAACATAGAGTAGTAAGGAAAACCGTTGGTCGGTTCATCCCGACCCGTGAGTTCGAATCTCACTCCATCCGCAGAAATGCCGGTATAGCTCAGTTGATAGAGCGACAGTTTTGTACTCTGTAGGTCGGGGGTTTGAGCCCCTCTATCGGCTCCAAGCAAATAAAAACTTTTTCTAATCCAGAAATTTGTTGTATATTTGCACCGTCAAAGAGAAGACTTGAAAATATCTCTAAAGTACATTGACATACTGGAAGACTATTCAAATATGAAAACGCGTCTCGCGCAGACGATGGTCTGTGTGAGATGCAAACAAAGAAGTATCTATTTGCGCAGCAATGCGCCTATCGATATATTCAGGATGGTTGCGGAGAAATCCGCCTCCATCCGCTAATGGGGTTTTAGCTCAGCTGGTAGAGCATCTGCTTTGCAAGCAGAGGGTCAGGGGTTCGAATCCCCTATTCTCCACAAATCAAGCAGTTACAATATGTTCATAGATATAGACAAGTTTTTAATAGAAGCCGAGATCAAAGAGAACAGACAATCAAATGTGCATTTTTTATATGAGTGTGAAAGAATTGGTAAGCCAGAATCTTTAACGGAAGAATTTCATCATGTTCCAAATATCGACGTTCTTGTAAAAAGGCTTTTAACGGATGATTATGTTATCAACTTTTTGAACAGCAGGATCAACGGAAACAAGACATTGCTTGTTAACAAGAAAACTTTTGCTGGCATCCAAACATTTTTTACGAACATCTATCTACATCTGGCACTGAACGGTAACGTAGAAACGAGATATGAAGACGGAAAATCATATTTTGTATACGATGATTCGAGCAAAAGTGTAGAAGTCGCCGACATTGATATTACTATCAACATCAAAGATAACGAAAGTTATAGGACATTACAAGACAGAAAAGAAATCCTTGCGATGTCATTTGTACACGAGTTGACTCACGCGTATATGGACTATAACGTTTTTCTGAAGAGTGGTGGTAAGAAAAGGTTTTTTGATGTTGTTGATCAGAAGAGTTATCATAAGAACGTCTCATATATTATAAGTGGTAAACCTGGAAAAACAAGATCTGAAAACAGAATTTATAAAAAGCTTGCTCGGGTAGATTATTTTCTTAGAAAGTGTGAAATGTCAGCAAAAGTGTCAGAGATACGTGAAAATGCCAGAATTTTGCTACATCTTGAACCTAACCTTAAAGTCAAAGAGATATATGAAAGGTTACAGATTCATCGTACATTTAATACGATTGGTAGATGGATCGATGAAGCAAAGTTTGATCTTGACAGTTTATATGATACGAATGAGGAAATTGTTGAGGTTATTAACGATGTGTTCGGAAAACATTACACAAAATCAGAGAAGAATCTGGCTTATAAATCACTGAGTGATAGATTTGACGATGTTAAAAAGAAAGTTGAGAGGATCGCTTGGTCAATTGTTTACGATGTTTATAAAGAAACGGTCCAGTAGCTCAGCTGGATAGAGCGAGAGTCTTCTAAACTCTAGGTCCTGCGTTCGAATCGCAGCTGGATCACAATATACATTTGGATGGTTGCGGAGAGATCCTCTTCCACCCACAAAGGCGGATGAAACGATATACTCCGTCCCCGATGGTCGTCAGATGAAGCGGTGTTAGCGGGCATCTGGTCGGCTGTCAATAATCGCCACAACCCGGCGGTTCCGTCCTTTGACGGTCATTACTTGCCACCCGCTCTATGTCAAGAAAGAGGAGTGCTATTGGAACGATGGCACGACTCCACACCGCAATTACATTAGCGTATCCAAGTCGTTCCCACTCCGATAGGTGGTGCGCCCATACGGGAATTCGACAATCTATCCAATCTGTTTGTCAGGAGAAGTTGATGCTCAGTCAACAAAGGAAAAGCCGTGTTTTATGGACCGTGTTGGTCCCTCGGATGTAGTCAGCACTCGCACCTGCTTGCGTTATCCTTTACGCGATACAGGTGTGGCAAACATTTTTGTTGAAAATTTTACTCCGTTTATATGGAACGCTATATTCAACGTTACGTCGGATCCGCGAAGAACAACTTCGTCTATGTTCAGGATCAAAACCAAATCTTTGCCGTAGGTGTCACAACCGACACTTATCTGAGAAACCACGGCGTCGAGTGTACACCATACGTTACAAGATGGACGCCAGGCTTCATAGAGCAGATTGTGCGACACGTTGATTCACTGCACCAATAAGAATCTGTTTGTATCATTTTCATATACACTGAAAACGGTACAAATACATAGATAATAAGCGCATAATTAAGCGCTTAATAAAACAAACAATTTTTCTAATGAAGAAAGTTCTTTTCGCAATGGCTGCTTTCGCCATGTTCGCATTTGTCGGATGCAAGTCTGACAACACTGCAGCCGAAACCGATTCAATCGATTCAGTCGTTACCGAGACTGTTGATACCATCGTGATCGACACTCTCGCCGAGGACACTGTGTCTATCGAGGAAGTTTAACACATTTGTGGTTTATTTCACAAGCAGCAAACTTTATACTTGCTGTTTGTGAAATAAACGAATGTGCTTGTAAAAAACGATTACGTTCTATAAATAGTGTTCGAATAAATAATGAAACTAAAAATGAGCGTAATGGTTTCAAATGAAACTTGCTATCGTAGGAAGTCGTACATTCAATGACTATAATAAATTGTGTGAGTTCATCTCACAGAACTTCGACATCAATTCTATAACACATATCGTTTCTGGTGGCGCCCGTGGTGCCGATGCACTTGGTGAACGGTTCGCTGCAGATTATGGTAAGGAGTTGATCGTGTTCAAGGCTGATTGGGATAAGTACGGCAAACGTGCCGGTTTCATCAGGAACGTTGACATCATTAACGAATGTGATCAGTGTGTCGCTTTCTGGGATGGTGAAAGTCACGGAACGAAACACGACATAGAATTGTGTGAAAAGCAAGGTAAGATCTGCAAGATTTGTGGATTTTAACCATAATGTCTAGGTGGCGGAATTTGGTAGACGCTCAGCGTTGAGGACGCTGTTCCGAGAGGAGTGCAGGTTCAAGTCCTGTCCTAGACACTAAGGTCTTGTAGCTCAGCTGGTTAGAGCGTCTGACTCATAATCAGAGGGTCGGGAGTTCAAATCTCTCCTGGACCACTAAATACATAAAAGTTGGCAAGAGATTAATTCTCTAAATGCCCTGAACGACACAGGATGTCTTGTCAAATGGGTCAATACGACCGGAATAAAACCTCGATTGCAGATAGGTATTCGGTACGGTTGGAGTAACGGAGATTGCAATATTCCGTGAACAAAGCAAGACTTTTTTCCACAAACATCAAGTGTGCTGCTTGTAATCGGGACAGATAACCAACAATCACACAGTGGGTGTGAGATGGATATAAGTGGAGTATCCATTAAGCAATTACCAAAGGGAGTCTCGGTGTGTAGTTCAGTTTTTTTGGTTTCATTCGTTTATGAAATATACAGTGCGGGATGGAGCAGTGGTAGCTCGCAAGGCTCATAACCTTGAGGTCGTGGGTTCGAGTCCCTCTCCCGCTACCAAGCATCAACATTGCGGGGTGGTCTAGTTGGTTAGGACACCAGATTCATAATCTGGAGATCAGCAGTTCAAGTCTGCTCCCCGCTACCAATTAACAGTAAAGTTTAACAATCAAAATTCAGACAAGATGAAGAAAATCAAAATGAACACTCTGCTCGCAAAGGCTGAGCAGATGTCGGCATCCGTCGCCAACATGATTCGCGACTATGGCAAATTCTTCAAGGACAAGCAAGGCGCTTTCCGTGGAGCAAAGAACACCTACGAAGCCAAGGAAGGCTATTCTGACAAGCCCGAGAAGCGCGGGGTACAGCGCGTCGCCACCACTGTCCAGGAGAAGCTCGACTGGTTCGAAGAGCGCTACATCCCCTACCTGGAGGACATCTTCCGCATCGAAGCCACCAACTCGAAGGATGCTCCCCGTGTCGAACTGAAGGTCGGCGAAATCTCTTTCGGAAAGCTTTCCGCCCCCGAGCTGATGCGCCTGCGCAACATCATCACCAGCAAGGAACTCGAGACAATGTACGAGAACATCCCTGTCCGCAGCGACGCCGTCCGCTTTGAGCCTTGCGACGATGAAGAGTACAGCGGCCGTGAGATTGTCCAGACTCCCATCCTCGTTTCCGCCGAGCGCACCACTGAGAAGGAGAACGTCATCCTCAAGGATCCCAACCTCGACCCGATGCACCTTCCCGCCAACTACAACGCCGCCGTGTCGCAGATCACCCGCACCATCGAGATCGGCACCTGCACGCACCAGGAATTCTCCGGCGAATGGACCCAGCGCAAGCGTGCTGAACTTCTCCGCCGCCGCACCGAACTCCTGAACGCCATCACCTGCGCCCTGAAGGATGTCAACGACGTGGATGCCGAGGAATCCAACCTCGATGCCAGCGCCCTGGTGAAGTATCTGCACTACGGCAACAAATAGTCCGCAGAAACAAACATTACACATAGAATAACAAACAATCGACATAAAGCTTCAGCTTCACGCTTTACTAATTAACGGATACTAGATATTCAGCTTTAGAATCGTGTCGAAAGCTTTAGCCTTTATGTTCATCGCAGATAACCAGCACGTCTTTATGAACGATTGTGTCGCGGGTTCGAGTCCCGCACCCGCCTCCAGGCTATCAAACAAAAACAAGGCGGGTTAGCTCAGTAGGTAGAGCAAATTGGTAGCTTTAGCCTAAAGATGCTGAACGTTCTTCTGCAAACCATGGGGTCCGTTTTTCTAGGGCATTTGATTGCGGATCCCGGGGGATTAGCTCAGTTGGTAGAGCGCTGGATTTTACCAGTAGGTCGCCGGTTCGAGCCCGGCATCCTCCACAAATATATAAAAAACAAACGGTGGAGTGGCGGAATGGTAGACGCGAAATCTCTGAAAGATTTTATCATGCCCTAGTTGTTTTTTACCAAGCCACATATTCTAGTTGTTGTGAGCTTCATGATTTGCAGGTTCAAGTCCTGCCTCCACCACACTGCCCCCACACATCGCCGAGGGAGGCTGGGTCCGGCGGGAACAGTACGAGGATCTCGGTGATGCGCCAGGTGGGAAGGAACGTATGCCTTGAAGCGGCACCGCAGCGTGGAAGCAAGAGCGTTTTCTGCGGTATTCGGCCCGTTCGTCTAGTCGGTCCAGGACGTAAGATTTTCATTCTTAAAATCGCCGGTTCGAATCCGGCACGGGCTACATTATGAAGAAATACATTTTGATTATAATGCTCGCTCTGTCCATGTGCTCGTTCGCACAGACGGAGCATTTCTCTGCAAAGGTTACCGTGTCTCTGAACAATGCACTGGACAGAGATATGAACCTTGTCAATGGAGTGACCGTGTCCATCGGGTTTTCGGAGATGTTTCTACCGAAGCTGTCGTTCAAAAGCGAGATCGGATTACAAGGTCTAGTTATGAACCCTAAAGGAAAGTTAGATTTAGGCGTGAAATACGCTTTCTATGAGCCTTTTTATCTTGCTGCGGACGTTTTACCGTCCATCGACATTAGAGGCGCAGGACACCAGGTTTTTGGCGATTATTTCGCGTTCTATGCTCCTGTCAGGTTAACATTCGGATTCGATTACGTGATCACTAAAGATCATTTGGTATTCGCAGAAGTGTTCGCCGAGAAATGGTTTACGACATGTGCAGATCTTGAAACGATGCGAAGAGACGATTTTCTTGTAGGTATCACAGTAGGATACAGATATACGTTCTTTTCAGAATAAGACGCCCTGGTGGAGGAACGGTAGACTCGACCGTTTTAAAAGCGGTTGCCAAAAGCGTGCGAGTTCAAATCTCGCCCGGGGCACACATACGACCAGGTACCCGAGTGGCTCAAGGGCCAAGTCCGCAAAACTTCGGATTCGGGGGTTCGAATCCCTCCCTGGTCACAAACAGCTCTCGTGGCGTAATCGGTAGCCGCGTCAGACTTAGGATCTGATTCCGATAGGAGTGAGAGTTCGAGTCTCTCCGAGAGCACTAGAATTTAGAAGAATCGAGTAAGATAAATAAAAGCGACAGAACAGATTGGAACGTCGCATAGTGGCTATTGCAGCTGACTGTAAATCAGCCGCCTTCGGGCATCGGTGGTTCGAGTCCGCCCGTTCCAACAAAGGTAGGATGGCGGAGCGGTCGATCGCGGCAGTTTGCTAAACTGTTTATCTTCACGGATACGCAGGTTCGAATCCTGCTCCTACCGCAAACTAATGATTATGAAGAACTTCGTCAATAATATACTGTGTAAGATTTTCGGACATCGGATGAGATTCAACTTTCCGAGTCTTCCGAGCAAAGCGATCTGTGAACGCTGTCACAGAAAGTGGATATGGATGGTGAAACTTGGACCTGATTCGTGGAAGGAAGTTGATAAGTTTCCTGGAGAGAATCGCACCGACGAGGAACTTTGTGAGAAATGGTTCAGATGTTAAACCACCCCTTGTGGTGAAATTTGGTAGACACGGATGCCTCAAAAACATCTGCCTTGCGGCTTGCAGGTTCAAGTCCTGCCGAGGGGACGAGGTCTGGTAGCTCCAGAATATGTGTTGTTATGGACACAGGGTTACAGCACAGATAAAAATCTAAAAACCCTGTATATAGTCCTGTAGCTCAGTTGGTTAGAGTGTATGCCTGTCACGCATAAGGTCGCGGGATCGTGCCCCGTCAGGACTGCGAATGAAATTCTTCATTAGCTCAGTTGGTTAGAGCATCTGACTGTTAATCAGAGGGTCCCAGGTTCAAGTCCTGGATGGAGAGCAACACATTTTTGTTGATCCTATCAGGAATATCGTAAGACGACGGTTCGATCCCGTCCACCTCCACCATTTCGCCAATGTGCTTTGTCCGTTCAAGTAAACGAGACTGGTGGAAAGCTGTACGCCAGTGCAGCCCCGGAGTTATGAGGTTCTCCACAAAAACCTAAACTTGGGGGTGTTTGGTTTTGATTGCGGTTGGATGGGTAGAGGAGAAGATGTGAGCCAATAACTGGCAACTACTATGAAGAGAGAATGGCTGCCTAAGTTAGGCACCCGTCTCAAGCCGCAGGTGAGGGCGTAGTTCTCACCTAAACTGAATGTTCGACCTTTATAGGTCTTAATCATAAAATGGTTCAATAATCCAGAATTGTGTTGTTGATACCGTTCCGCAGGTCGTAAGTTCGATCTTCTTTGTGCCCCAATAGAATATCGGGATATAGCGAAGCCCGGTTATCGCGCCTGCTTTGGGAGCAGGAGATCCCCAGTTCGAATCTGGGTGTCCCGACATAAACGTTTGATTCTCAATAACTTACATTTTGAGATAAACACTATTTTCTATTTGAATAGTCTTCCGGTGTATCAATTAAAACTAACGGTACACGTTAATGACCCGTCAAGAACTTGACGAACTTCGCGGCGACATACAGGAAAAAATCAACATCCTCACAAGGCAGGACGAGTCTGTCGTTGCGAAATACCTCTCAGAACATCATTTAAACGCCTTTCTAGGCACGATCGTTCAGGTCGGGGAGGATTTACCGTTCCAACTCACATCGTTCAATTTAGACGGCAAACAGCTCGTTATTTACGGTCATCCGCTACGCAAGAACGGGGATGTCGCTGGCAACGTCATCAAGAAGGTCGTCGATGATGACGATACACTCGATATACACGACGCTTCACATATCGCTGTGGAGATGCACAACGCTGCAGATCTGAAGACTCTCCAGCATTGTGCAGAGATGCTGCATAGACAGAAAACAATCTCCAGGGGATATATACATTATCGGGTTATGAGCATCACCTACACGAAACTGTGGTGCATCAAACCGTTGTGGTTAACCGAGGAAGAACGCGTGTCGTTGTACACGAAAGTGTGGGGATCATTGAAGTTTTTCAGATTCAAGGAACCTGACATAGATACTGTAGTGGAGAAATGCTCGCTTTACATAAAACTCCTTATGAAAGCGTATCAAGATAAACAAGATTGTAAAACCAAACAAAATTAAAACTAAACGTTTAGATACCTTATGGTAGAAAACACTGTTTCTGTTATCGAGCTTCTGAAGCAGCTCGCAATCGCAATCCCTTCAATTATGGTCGGCACCCAGGCTATCACTGCAGCCATCCACGGTGCATTCAAGATTGAAAACGCCAATGCCGTTCACATCATCTCGTGGATCGTTTCCGTGCTCGGTGGACTCGGATTCGTCGCTTTCAACGGTCTCGAGTTCGGTCTCGAGCCTGTGTGGAACTATGTTGTCGGCGGTATCGCCGGTCTCATCGTCGGCGGCGCTGCAAACGGTTGGTATGACTGGCCGGCGATCGCAAAGATCTTCGATGTGATCACAGCACTTTTCGGAAAGAAAGTTGTGAAGTAAGTTCATTTTGAACGTATGGAAAATGGGAGGCTGAAAGGTCTCCCTTTTCTTTTGTGAACAGAATTTTTGTTGTATATTTGCAGCAGTAAAACCAATACGATTAACAATGTGGTTCACAGAAATACAAGAGAATGTCGAGAGCATCTTCAAGAAGCATAAAGATGAACTTGAGAAATGTGTCAACGAAGCTCCAATAGGATTAGCGAAAGCTGAGTATGAGGATCGCCTGAAGCTCGTCGAACAAATCGAGAAAGAAATCAACGAAGCGTTATGTTAACAGATCAACAGAAAGAGAGGATTAGGTCGATACTTGTTGAAGCTGGAAACAATGACAGGTTTGACGAAATGTTGGCGAAGATAGAGAAAGGTCCTAAATATGGAACCAATTTTGATCCTCGATCCAATATGGTTTTCCTTACGGACACTGTGTTCTATTATCTTGGAAATCTGTATGAAAACTACAAGTGTTCAGATGATGAGAAACCGTGTAATGTGTGTTGTGTGAAGCAGTTGTGTGAGAATGCAGAAACTGAAGAATATCTGATGTTGTGTTGTGCAGAATTCGACTCAACTTCAAGGTGGACTATCCGCCAGATACCGTGGTGATTATACAAAATAAATAGCGAAACTAAAACTTCATTTTTGACAGGCAAAATGAATAAAATCTATTCGCTCAACGAGGCGGTTATGAATGGAACTGTGACAATGGGTATGTCACAGATGGCTTTCGAGGATATGGAAAGTGCGGAGTGGGTAAAGAATATGATGGAGAAGTTCGGCACAAGTGATATGTTCGGTGTCAACAGAAGCATTTCCGAAATCTCCATTGTGAATTCTGAAGGAAACCTCATTGAAGTTCCGGGAATCAAGTACAAATTCCGCGAAATTTTCGGAAACCTTCCGTACAAAATTTTCGACAAGAAAAGACAGAAAAGCCTGACACTGTCATTAATCCATATAGGAGAAGGATGGTTCGAGCTTCGTTATTGTGGTCCGAACGGCACTATGGTTGCAGGCAGAAAAATCTCCCGCAACGTCGATGATGTCGTGAAGCAGATGGAAGCCTTCTACGAAGGGCAGAAGGATCACGTCTTCGAGGTTGTCGAATACGATCCAGCAAAAGTATAAGAGACTGTAGTGAAATTATATTTGCTTGAACATCGTGTGTACGATGGGGATAAGCTGATCCTCACAAGTTATACCGGATACAAGTCGAAACACTGGATGCTTGAGGCTATCGAGGCTATGAAGATCCAGAATAATCAAAAGGGTTTCCGGTATGAGTTCGACATCAAGTATATCCCTGTCTATATGTCCAGGGATCAGGTGCCGATACTCCACACGAAAATAAAGAAAAGTATAAAAGTAGACAAGACAAAGGCTTATCGCGGCCGACCATATTCTCCAACCCATATGCACAAGAAGTTGCGCAGGTATATGAATTATCATTACAAGGACATCGGTGCGATGCTGTCACACGAACACGACACTCTCAAGGTTGCGAGAAAGATATACACGGAAATTCTTGGTTCGGAACCGAACATCAACAGGGAAGAGGTTCACCATCTTGTGAAGATTGTACAATGGATGCGCAAGCTTCATATCACGAAGGATATGACTAATATGTTCAGGTCCCAGCAGGGAAACAACATTAACTGGGAGAGCATCTGTATCTTTATGGAGTGTGCTATGGACACATACAAACGTGCCAATCCCAAATGGAAACGCTGGGCTAAGCATTTGATATTTGTGCCGTCTTCCAGGGTTCCGTTCGACAAACAGGTTAAAAACCTGAAGAATATGAACAAGGATCTCAGCATCTTCCGCGAGATGAACAAGAAGTCGATGTACAAAGAGTTCCAGCCGAACCGCGTCATTCTGGTTAACAAGATGAATGGAAATATGCTAGCGTTCAAGAACCAGGTAGACTGTCAGAATTATCTTGAGATTAGCGCACCGACTTTCAGGAATCTGAAGAAAGGTCGTGGAAACTCCGCTAAGATGTATGCGGTTATCATAAAGAAAGGTGACGATGAGGACCTCGGAATATCGATGCCAAGACTCGGTGAAGCCGCGATGAACTTAACAGAAAACGAAGAAAACATACTCGATGAGTTGTAAAAACAAGGTTATGGTGTACGAGAGTAAAGCTGAAGCGTTATATGTTGTTGGGGATGTCCACGGAGAGTTTGATGCCTTTGCAGCGTTCCTGAAAAGGTATCGTTTCGAGGACACAGACTTCATTATCGCTGGCGACTGCGGTTTCGGATTCTCTTCTCTGGATTTCGAGAAGAAGACGATGATTCGAAACGTGAACAGGTATTGTCTCGACCATAACTGTAACGTATATATGATTCGTGGAAACCACGATGATCCAAAACGGTTCGACGGAAAACAGATCAATCTCACACACATACACGCCATACCGGATTATTCTCTGATTGTTTATAACAAAGGAATAGGCACAGTCAAAAACATTCTCTGTATAGGCGGTGCCATCTCGATCGATCGTATGAACAGAATGGTTGGTATGCGCAAGCGTGCGGAGCAGTATGTTCGGTATCATGCTGGATGCAGCTTGCTTGAGGCTGAAAACAAGCTGAACAGATCATGGTGGGAGGATGAGCCACCAGTGTTCAAACCTGAACTGATAGATGCTGTTACAGATTATTATCGAATCACGACTGTTGTGTCACACAACTGTCCTGGTTTCGCGAATCCATCGATGACCGATATAAGCGCTTTCCTGAAAGCGGATCCGACACTGAAAGCGGATATTGATACGGAGCAGGAGACGTTTACGAAGATATTCAATTATATCAAGGAGAAAGGTCAACCGCTCGACTGTTGGTATTATGGACACCATCATCTTCACAAGACTGCGGAAATTCACAAGACGATTTTCACTTGCCTTGATATGGTGAGGAACGGTAAACCGGATGCTGTGGAAATTGTATAAAGAAAAGGGAGTCACAACGACTCCCTTCACTGTTTATTGTGGTTGATGTTTACCAGCCCATCTTCTCGCAGAACTTCTCGATGCCTCTCCTGTGGATTTCCACAATGGCGTCTTTGCCCTGATCCGAGAGAAGGAATTCGACCTCTTTTATACAGTCCTGGAACATATTTTCAGTGAGGACTGCAGGACAATTCGATTTGTAGATGATGGTGAAGTTCTCTTCATAATCAGGATCCTTGTCGGACCAGTCGGAGCGGGTCTTCTGTCCAAGCGGAGTAAGAACTTCTTTTGCTGCGTCGAACAGGCAAGTCGCCAGGATGTCGGAGTTGTTCTGACCTTTTGTGGTCCAAGCCGACCATCCGTATGCTTCCATCCATTTGTCTCCTTTTCCTGCGGCGTTGTTGTGGATAGAAATCATCAGCGAGTGTTTACCTTCAGCTTTTGCCTTGGTGACCGTCTTATTGATGCGGTTGGCTCTTTCCGACAGTTTTGGATCAGAGGTTTCCGGCGTTACGACAAAAACTTCATATCCGTCGGCTTCAAGCCTTTCCTTTAACATCTTGACAATCTCTCTACAATACTCATATTCGCGCAGGTAGAGTGCCGGGGGGACTTTGCAAGCAGCATAAGGAGAGCGTTTGCCAGGAGTTTCTTCACCGTGTCCGTTATCAAGGCAAACTAAAACTTTCTTTGTCATATTCTCATTATCTGTTATGTTTTCTGTATTGGTTTCAATTTCAGTCTCTTGTTCTTGTTGTTCCTCTTCAGAATCTTCTGGTTCATCAATCTTGAACCACCAGCTCGGCAAGAACAGCATCAACCACAATTTAAGAGCATTCAGGACACTTTTTATCATATGGATTATCGTTTGTTGTAGATTATTTATGGACAGTCCTTTTGTATTTTAACAAAATGTTGTATATTTGCAACGAAAATAATGATATACAAATGGTACAATACGCTTTAATCGTTGTTGCGATCGCTGTCGTTGTTGCAGGATTCTGTGTATGGAAAATCAGCGGAATCCATAAGGAGTTTGATGACAGCTTCGACAGCTTCGGAAATATGGGAGATTATGATCCTCATAACATTAACAGTTATGGAGAATAA
>Ga0310690_10004378_pt1 | contig 20076 bp, 16 predicted proteins | sample AusTroGonzalo_MG_2_FD_207661 | JGI IMG/M metagenome (GOLD analysis project Ga0310690, IMG submission 207661) | Bovine rumen microbial communities from tropical cattle in Woodstock, Queensland, Australia - Gonzalo_04 (v2) (version 2) | ecosystem: Host-associated > Mammals > Digestive system >...
TCGTATATCTTTGACAGCCTCGCCTCCGACGGCCTCGTTGAGTTTCTGTATCAGCCGGAAGCGTTGCTCAAACAGCTCCTGGCGCAGTGCGGCATTGGTGATGCGCACGCGCAGTGTACCGTCCTTAACCTCAATGTCGCGCGAGTAACGGGCAATGGTCGGACCGAGAATGTCCGCCCACTGCTCCACCACACGGTGCTCCAGCAGAGGTTTCTCCAGGTCGTTCTCGCGTATCCATTCCGCAATAACGCTGTCCAGTGTCTGTGCGTCTTTGCGTTTCATCTCAAGTCAAGCCATTGTTCGGTGGTCAGCGGTGTGCCTTCGGGTATGCCGTTGAGCTTATAAAGGGCACTCATGCGCATGCCGTAGCGCTGGGCTATGTCCCATGCTGTTTCGCCGTGCTGCACGAGATGACGCGTATGACGGCGGTCCGCTTTTTTGCGCTTGGGGAACATATAGATGCGGTCACCGCCTCGGAGTTGCTGCTTGTCAGAAGCCTCGTTGATGCGGCGAAGCGTCTTTTCCTCCATGCCGAGCAGGTATGCTATACTGCCCCATGTATCACCTTCCTGCGCCACGATGAAACGTCTGCCGTTGGTCTTGCCATACGCACGGTCGGCATAGAGCCTGTTGGTGCGCATCAGGCTGGGCGTCCACTGTACCGTGTCGGTGGAGGAGCCCGGAACAGGTTGGGCGATGGCCGTATTTTGCTGAGAGGAATGGTCGGATTTTGTTGATGTGCCGGTGTTTTGTGACTTGCCGGTGTCTTTGGACTTGCCGGTGTTGCCGGGCTTCTTGTCAGCCTTCAAGTCATTTAACCCATAGGTCTCGATAATCTGGATGAGCTTCTTCGGGTAGTTGGGGTCAGTGGCGTATCCGCAGGTTTTCAGGCCGTTGGCCCATGCCTTGTAGTCGTTGATATTGTATGTGAACAGCACCTCATAGCGTTTGCGCTTGAGGAAGAGCGAGTGGTCACGATAGGAATCCTCCGCTTTGGCATAACTGCGGAAACACTCGTCGCGCTTGTCGTCATCCTTGCGGAAGGTCTTGCCCTGCCAGTCGCTATGGCACTTGATGCCGAAATGGTTGTTCGCCTGTGTGGCGAGGTCGCTCTGTCCTGCACCGGACTCCAGCAGTCCTTGTGCCAGAGTGATGGAGGCAGGAATGCCGTACTGCTTCTGCTGGTCGAGGGCGGTTGCTTTCCATTGTTCGATATATGCGGTATAGGCAGGGTTGCGTACTGCACTCTGTTCCGCACCATACATCATAGATAAAAAGACGCACAAAAACGCCCAAACTGATACATGAATTTGGAATCTTGACATATAATTTACACTTTCGCCTACAAAGTTACAAAATAATTTGCAAATTTGCAAATATTTTCGTACTTTTGCAGCAGAAACCGACAATAAAGTTATGAATGATATGAAAAAAGTATTATTTGCTATTCTTGCAGCACTCTTTTTGTGTGCTTGTGAAGGGAAACAAGGTCCTCAGGGACCGCAGGGCGTGGGTACAAACTGGAAGATTGTTGACCTAAATGTGGATTATTGGGATTACACCAATTACACGGACAACAACTTTTACTATGCCAAGTTTGATGTTCCTGCTCTGACGAGCTATGTATACGCAAACGGTAATGTGCAGGTGTACTTCCTTGATAACAACAAGCAGGAGCAACTGCCGGTTGTCCTTCACCAGTACGATGTATTGCAAGATCAGTCCATTTATCTATTCACGCGTACCATTAACGCTACATTCGGTATCGGCTGGGTGCAGGTTGAGGTGCGTGATTCGGACTTTCAGTATGAGGTTGATCCATCACTTGCGCCTAAGGCTGCATCGTTCCGCGTGGTGTTAACCTATTTATAGTCAATAGACTTGCTCCAGCGGTTTATCCTTGACAACCAAGATGCAGATGTAGCGCAGTTGGCGCTACAGAGGGAACGCTATCCGATGCTCTTGGATAGCGATTTCCGTTTTTGTCTGCAGCAGATTGACGGCCGTCAGCGTACCAAGGACAAACTGCCGACGTTCGCATCTGTCCCCGGCTGGATGTATCCGCCGCGACTGAACCTTGAGCAGTGCAGCAGTGAACGTACTGCCCGCTTTAAGGCGGGGCTATTGGCCGTTGGCCATCGGCCATCGGTTGAAGAAGAGCCAATAGCCCAAAGCCTAAAGCCAATGGTACTTATAGATGCCACCGGCGGTTATGGCGTGGATACGTTCTTCATGAGCGAAAAGGCGCGTGAGACGCACTATTTCGAGCAGAACACCGATCTTGCCGCAATAGCCGCACATAACTTCCGTCTGGCCGGCAAATCCATACATTGCCACGCAGAGCCGTTTGACGTGAATTGTTTATCCACCCTTATCGGGCCATTGTCGGGGGAACATGCATCCGATGTCGGGGGAAAAGCGGTGCTGTATATTGATCCTGCACGCCGTGACAGTCATGGCGGCAAAGTGTTCCGTCTGGCGGACTGTACGCCTGATGTGACGGGAATAGTCCGTTATGTGCAGCGCAACTGCCCGTCAGTGCGCGTGTTGCTCAAACTGTCGCCGATGCTGGATCATCATCAGGCAATCGCGCAGCTCGGCGGCTCGTGGGATGTATATGTTGTCAGTGTGGCGAATGAGGTCAAGGAACTCCTGCTCCTCTCCGGCGGTACGCAAACCATCCATGCCGTGTCGCTCGATGAAACAGGTGCGCACACGCTGTCTTTCACGTCCGACGAGGAGCAGTCAGCGCTGGTGCAGTATTTTGAACTGGAGTATAGCGGCGTGTCTTCGTTGTGTGAGACGGTCTATATCTACGAACCTGACGCAGCATTACTGAAAGCCGGTGCATTCCGGCTGCTCAGCGCACGCTATGGTTTGCGGAAAGCTGCGGCGAACACACATCTCTATCTTGCGGATACGCTTGAGTTGTTCCGTGCTGTTCCCTTACCCGGACGCGTATGGCAGATAACCGGTGTATATACGCGCCCGAAAGAGTTGCAGCATGTATTAACGCGTGCAAACATCCTCACGCGCAATTATGTCCTTCCGGTGGATGCGCTGCGCAAGCAGCTTAAATTGAAAGACGGAGGAGACGATTATATCATCGGCTGCCGTGTGGCGGACAAACCGCTGCTGCTGCACTGCCGGCGATGCCGGTTGTAGAAAGATAACAGGCATGAGTAGAACAGGTACATACATAGCCGGAATGCCGGCTGAGGAGAAGGCCAATACAATCACGCACGTTCTGCCTCTGCTCGGCACGTGTGCAGTCGCATGGCCGCTGCTAAGGTTGGCTGTCCGTCCGCTGGATATAGTGGGCGTTGCCTTGTTCCTGACAGGTATGCTGCTGATGTTCGGTTCGTCCACATTCTATCACCTGATTGTCGCTCCCGAGCATAAGGCGCGGCTCCGGATATTGGACCACATAGCCATCTATGTGATGATAGCCGGTTCGTATTCCCCTGTCTGCCTGTCTGCCGTAGGCGGATGGCTGGGGTGGAGTGTGTTCGGTTTTCTGTGGGCGTGTGTGATTGCCGGCATCATCGGCAAGGTGGCTGCTCTGGGCAAGCACCCCAGACTGTCGCTGGCGTTGTATCTGGCTATGGGCTGGGTGGCGCTGCTGATGATCGTGCCGATGTGGCGGAGTATGTCGCATGCGGCGTTCTGGTGGATAGTGTCGGAAGGTGTGTTCTATACCGTTGGCGCGTATTTCTTCAACCAGGATGAGAAGCACGCCTTCTATCATGCCATCTGGCATGTGTTCATTGTGCTTGGTGCTGCATCACACACGATAGCCACGTGGCTTATATTGTCTGAATGATATGCCGGAGATACTATTGCATTATATTTGGGAACATTGTCTGTGGGCGGGCTATCCGCAGCAGACGACGGACGGCAGACCTATAGAGATTATCTCGGTAGGCGAGCATAATCGTGATGCCGGACCGGATTACAGCCATGCGCGTATCCGCATAGGCGACAGGGAGTGGGTAGGGAATGTGGAGATCCACGTGCGTGCCGGCGACTGGTACAGCCATCACCACCATCAGGACCGCGCCTACGACAGTGTGATCCTGCATGTGGTGCGCGATGCAGACAAGCAAGTGTTCAACTCGCGTGGCGAGGCTGTGGTGCAGTGTGCGTTGCAGTACCCCGACAATAGGGATTATCTGACCACTCTGCTGACCGACGCAATGCGTATGGACAGTGCGGAAAGCCGTATAGGCTGTGCACGGCAACTGGTGGAGGACCCGATGCTGATAACGGAAGGCTGGAGACATCTGCTGTTGCGCAAGCGCCTTGACTGCAAGCGTGCGTCTATCGAACGGCTGCTGGAAATAACGAACGGCAGTTGGGAGCATGCGTTCTATATCTCGCTGGCTCGGAACTTCGGATTCCATACGAACAGTGTGCCGTTTGAGGAACTGGCAATCGCCACGCCGCTGTCCGCCATCCGCAAGCATCGTGACAATCTGTTCCAACTCACCGCCATGCTGCTCGGGCAGTCGGGATTGCCGATGAAAGACGAACAGATGGCGCGCGAGTATGAATTTCTGCGCACCAAATTCTCCCTCACGCCGATTGACGGCAGTATGTGGAAACTCGGGCGCATACGTCCGCAGAACAGTCCCGAACGGCGTATACGCCAGTTTGCCGAACTATTGCACCGTTCGGAATTCCTGTTCAGCAAGGTGATAGACCTGACGGACATGGATGCCTTGACAGAACTATTCGCCCAAGAGAAACTGAGCCGTGCATCCATAGATATACTGCTGATCAATACCGTTATACCCTATAAGTATGCGTACGCATGTGCAGTGAAAAGCACTGACCGTCAGTCAGCCTTCCAGTCCGCTTTGGACATAATGGAGCGCATTGCAGCCGAGGACAATACGGTTATCCGCCAATGGCGTATGCTGGGGCAGCAGGTGCGCAATGCGGCCGATACGCAGGCACTGCTGCATCTCTATCAGAACTACTGCCAGCACCATGAGTGCATAAATTGCGAGGTGGGGTACCGAATATTCTTCGTCCACCACCTCGCAGCAATGTAATGACGGTAGTCCGTCTATTTCAATTCTTCCGCATCTGTCCGGTTAATCCATATCCGTCAGGATGATGAACTGCCAGGGATCCAGATGACGGGTGTGCTTCTCCTCCAGGACAACCATGTTGCCGTCCAGGTCGAAGTATTCATCCGCGTAATTGTCGATGTCGATGGTTACGTCCACCGGTTCATTGCTCATGTTGATGAATGTGATGACGGTGTTCGTAAGATGACGGCTGGGCACAAATGCATCGCGTACGCATGCAAATACCTTGTCGTTGTCGGTGTTCAGTCGGATCATCGGTGCGCCGAGTTCCGGTGAGAAGAGTACCGGATTGGTCTTACGTGTGTGGTTCAGCACTTTGTAGAGCGGACGCATCCAGCAGTTCTCGTCACGGTCGATGCAGTCCTTCTCAAAGAACTCCAGACGGTGGTGGTTGCCGTATTCCTGACCGGTGTAGATGAGCGGCATACCGGGAATCACGTAGGTGAATGCCGTCATAGCCCAAACGGCGTCGCCCATGCGCTCGTACTCGTCGCCCGACCATGAGTTCTCGTCGTGGTTGGAGATGAAGTTCATGCGGATGGCATAATCCTCAACCGTTGTGTCAGCCTTGGCGAAATAGTCCCAGAGGTCCTGTACGCTGTTCTTGCCTTGAGCGACACCGTTCATCAGGTGGTGGAGTGTCCAACCGTAGTACATGTCGAAGGCCGACTCGCAGAGTTCGAACGCTTTGTCCTCGTCCTCAGCCAGCGTGAACATGTCGGGGTAGGTCTGGCGCAGTTCGCCCATTGCATCGTTCCAGAAGTCCGTAGGCACCTCGCCGGCTACGTCGCAGCGGAAACCGTCAATGCCAATCTCGTCCATCCAGAAGTGCATGGCCTCCTTCATGGCGGCACGCATGTCTTCGTTTTCGTAGTTCAGCTTGCTGATGTCCGTCCAGTCGTATTGAACCATCAAGTTACCGTTCTCGTCACGGTAGTGCCAACCCTCGTTCTGCGTCCATTCACTATCGGGTGCAGTGTGGTTGGCCACCCAGTCGAGGATGACTTTCATGCCCAATTCATGTGCTTTTGCCAAAAAGTGCTCAAAGTCAGTACGTGTGCCGAATTCGGGGTTGAACTCGCAGTAGTCGATAATGCTATAGTAACTGCCCAGCGTGCCCTTTCGGGTCAGTTTGCCGATAGGTTGCAAAGGCATCATCCAGATGATATCCACGCCCATTTCTTTGAGTTTTGGCAGTTCGGCCTCGGCGGCAGCAAATGTGCCTTCCGGCGTCAGTTGGCGGGTGTTCAGCTCGTAAATAGTGGCATCGTAGGCAAACTTCGGGTGTTTGGTCGGCTGCGATTCCTGTTGCTTGGCGCATGACGCTAATGTCAGTACCGCCAGAAGAAGTAAACTAATTTTTTTCATTTGCGTATAGATTTAAGGGTTAATAGTCAATTGCAAATGTCAGGTCTTTGCGGTTGACGGTGACGGTGACTTTCTCGCCCATGTATGTGCGTGAGTAGCTCCACTCGTCATCAGTCAGCTTTTCGGTCTGCAGGTCACCGTAAAGCAGTGGCATCGAAGTGCGGCGCAGCTTGATGAGTTTCTGTACTTCGGCGCGCATAGCCTGCTCCTGTTCATCCAGTCCGTCGAAGCGCATCATTAGGCGGTTGTCGGGGTCATTGGCACCTGCCTCGCCGTACTCATCGCCCTGATAGATGCACGGCACGCCGGGGATAGTGAAGTTGATTGCCTCTTGCAGAAGTGCTTTGCGGTACGCTATAGCGGCATCGCCGATGCCTATTGTACGCGTCCAGCCTGCTTCCTTGCCGTCCTCGTCAGCACGGATGGCGCCGCCCGCTAGTGAGGCGATACGTACCTGGTCATGATTACCGGATATGTTACCCATCGTATGGTGTGCGCCGTAGGCGGCCATGGACTCCTTGACGATACGCTCCAGTTCGCCCATCGGGAACTTGGTGTCGATGACCGACTCGCGTACGCCGTAGTACTCGTTGAAGTCAAACTGTGCGCTGAGCATGCCGGTCTTGACATACATGCCGATAAGGTCAGGCGAACCGTAGGTCTCGCCGATCATCCATATATGACGTCCGGGGAAGCGGGTTGCAATCTTGTGCCCGAGCATGCGCCAGTAGCCTTCTGGTATATGCTTGCAGGCGTCATGACGGAAACCGTCAAACGGGAAGTTCGCCAGCCAGAACAATGCCGTGTCAGTCATAGCCTCGCATACTTCGGGACGCTCCAGGTCGAGCGAGGGGATATGTGTGTCAAACCACGTGGTCAGACGCGCTTCGTCCCACAGTTCGAAGTTTCGGCGTCCGTCCGGCAGAATACTGTCGGTAATCCACTCGGGGTGCTGCTGGATAACGGGAGAGTTGATATGCAGGTGGTTGGCCACATAATCCAGCACGACATGCAGGTTATGGGCATGTGCGGCGTCGAGCATGGCGCGCAACTCGTCCGGCGTACCGAAGCGGTAATCCACGGCGTTGTTGTATATCGGCCAGTAGCCATGATAGCCGGAGAACTTGGTATAGGTCTTGCTCGGGTCGTACTTGTTGCCGTTCTTGAACGGATAGCGTCCCCATGCATCGGTCGGGTTCTGGGTGATGGGCGATATCCAGATGGTGGTGATGCCGAGGTCCTCAAAGAAGCCGTTGTTGATCTTCTCCGTTATACCGGCCAGATCGCCACCCTGATAATCGACGATAGGCAGCACCTCGGGGTCATTGAGCGGCTGGTCGTTGTCAGGGTTGCCGTTGTAGAAGCGGTCAATCATCAGCGAATAGAGTACCTGCGTCTGGTCGTCATCGGGTGTCAGCAGTGCTGCGTCAGTAATCACCTTGCCGTCCTGCAGCGGGATCAGCACGTCGTTCAGACGGTTGGCATCGTTTGCCGCAAACAGGCGGATGAACGAACGGCCTTGCGGGCATTCGGGAATACGCAGCTCGCCATACCGGCCGTCCATGCTCAGCATGTCCGGTGCAAGCAGTTTGTCGCCCAGATATGCCTGAACACTGTACGGCGCATCTTCGGGCAGGGAAAAGGCAATCGTTTTATCCGTGCAGCCTGTCGTAGTCAATCCTGTGGCAAAGGGCAGGTCGGGCAGGATAGGAATGTCGTAATGCGCCTTGCCGTCCACAATGACGGACAGGGTGGACAGACTGTTGTCGCCGTTGAGGTCGAACTCCAAGTTGGCATAGTTGCTCACGGCATAATTGTCCGTCGTTTCGATTGTCAGCTTTTCTTCGCCGCTGAGGGCCGGCAGGTAATCCGTCAGCCAGATGTGCTGCTCACCACCGGTGTAGTGGATAGGCATAATGGGATTGACAACAGGAAGTTTTTCCGTTGTACCGGAACATGCGCTGAAACCAATCAGCGACACAATGGATAATAGGAGAAGAATGGTCTTTTTCATGGTAATTATATAGGCATTATTAGTTTGCAGATATTTTTCCGCTACAAAGTTACGAATAATTTTGCATTTATGCAAGAGTAAGGTGGCAAAATGTGGAATTATTTTGTCATTTTGTTGTATTTTTCATGAGTAAGGAGTGTACAGGCTTGCATTTTCGTGGATTTTTTTGTACTTTTGTGGAAAATTTTCCGTTGCATAGCAACTTGATTAACTGTTTAACGTCGCATAGCGACCATTTTAACAAGAATATGAAAGCATTCGTTTTCCCCGGTCAGGGCAGCCAGTCAATCGGCATGGGCAAGGACCTGTACGACAACTATCCAGTGGCACGTGAACTGTTTGAGCGTGCGAACGAACTCTTGGGTTTCCGTATTACGGACGTCATGTTCGGCGGTACGGACGAGGAGCTCCGTGCTACACGCGTAACGCAACCTGCTGTGTTCCTGCACTCTGTTGCGGCGTTCATGGTCAATACGATAGAGCAGCCGGATATGGTTGCCGGTCACAGTCTGGGTGAGTTCTCGGCACTTGTTGCATGCGGTGCGCTGAGCTTTGAGGATGCATTGTTGCTTGTGCGTGCACGTGCTGAGGCTATGCAGCAGGCGTGTGAGATGCAGCCTGGTACGATGGCTGCTGTGCTGGGCCTGGCGGATGACAAGGTGGAGGAAGTATGCAACAGTATCACCGGTGATACGGTGGTTGCCGCCAACTTCAACAGCAACGGCCAGGTGGTTATCTCCGGTACGGTAAGCGGCATTGATGCGGCCGTACCTCTGCTGAAGGAAGCCGGTGCCAGACGTGCCCTGAAACTGGCAGTAGGCGGTGCGTTCCATTCGCCGTTGATGCAGCCGGCTGCCGAGGCGTTGGGCAAGGCCATTCAGGCTACAGCTTTCCACCAGCCCACGTGTCCTATCTACCAGAACGTGTGTGCCCTGCCGCAGACGGATCCTGAGGCTATCCGTCGTAACCTGCTTGCCCAGCTCACCTCGCCGGTACGCTGGACGCAGTCTGTCAATCAGATGATTGCCGACGGCGCAACGGAGTTCTACGAGTTCGGTCCGGGCGATGTGCTCAAGAACCTTATCCACAAGATCAATCTTGAAGTGACGGTTGGGTAGTGGTTGGCCGTTAGCCGTTAGCCATTAGCTGTTGGCTGTTAGCCGTTGGTCGAAATCTTCAAATCTTGAAATCTTCCAATCTCAATATTGCCATATTGAGGATTGCCGTTCCGTCCATCCTTGCGAACATCACCATTCCGCTGGTCGGACTGGTGGATATGGTTATTGCCGGGCATATCACCTCTGCCTGGGCGATAGGCGGCATAGCAGTCGGCACCATGCTGTTTGACATGCTGTACGGCTGTTTCGGCTTTCTGCGTGTCAGTACGGCCGGCCTGACGGCACAGGCGTACGGCGCCCGGCGTCCGCAGGAATGCGGCAACCTGTTTGTGCGTTCGTCGGCGATAGCTGTAGGCGGTGCATTGGTCATATGGCTGTTGCAGAGGGTGTATCTGGAGGCGGTGCTGCATGTGATGCCATGCTCGCAGGAGGTGGCGGATTTTGCGCGCGCGTATTTTAATATACGTATCTGGGCTGCACCAGCCACGCTGATGATCATGACCTGCAAGGGCTGGTTCATCGGCATGCAGGACGGCACGCGGGCGATGGTCACCGACCTGGTGGTCAACGGCGTGAATATGCTGGCGTCGTACCTGCTGGCGGTGCATACGCCGCTCGGTGCTGTAGGCGTAGCCTGGGGCACGCTCATCGCCCAGTGGACAGGTCTGATTGTCGCACTCACGATGATAGCCGTGCGTTATTCCGGTGTCTTTGCCGGGTTCAGGCTTTCGTCTTTCGACTATTCTCTTTCCACCAACCGCCGTTTCTTCCGCCTGAATTACGACCTGTTTATCCGTTCGCTGTGTTTTATCGTTGTGTATGTCGGCTGGACGGCAATCAGCAGTGCGTACGGCGATGTGGAGCTGGCGGCCTCCTCGCTGATGATGAAGCTGTTCATGCTCTTCTCGTTCTTTGTTGACGGTTTTGCGTACGCCGGCGAAGCCCTGGTGGGCAAAACCATCGGCGAGCAGCAATCAGCAGTCAGCGGTCAGCAGTCAGCAGTCAGCGGTCAGCCATCGGCCATCAGCAGTCAGCAGCTTGCTCATCTGATTAAGGTGCTGTTTGCATGGGGAACGGGAGTAGGGCTGTTCTTCAGCCTGCTGTACGGACTGTTTCCGAATGCGTTGTTTGCCTCGCTCACCTCTGACGGTGAGGTGGTTGCCACGATGCACCGTTATCTCGGATGGCTGATTGCCATGCCGATAGTGAGTATGCTGGCGTTTATGTGGGACGGTATATTTGCCGGAGCCACGCGCGGCAAAGAGATACGCAACGCCATGTTGTGGGCGGCTGCCGCCTTTGCCGGAGTATATTTCCTGTCGACACTGAATGCGGAGCTTTCAACGAACATTGGCATGCACGCCGTATATGCCGCCTATTTCGCGCATCTAGCAGCACGCGTGATATATCTGACAATCAAATATAAATAAATTATTTATCTTAATCAACAATCAATAGCATGAAACGTATATTTTTTCTTATTTCGTGGCTATGCGCAGCCACACTGGTGACGGCTGAAATGCAGCCCGTGTTTATGGAGACGTTCGACCGATGCTACGATGCAGAGGACGAGAACTACGGTTACACCGGCGGCAATGACGAACTATGGGGCGGTGACATCGCCAAGGCGGTAGTCATCTATCAGGACAGTCCGGAGTGGGACTTGACGTACTGTAACGGTGCCAACAAGTGCCTGAAGGTAGGCACGAGTTCCAAACAGGGTTCAGCCACCACGCCCGCCATCGAGTGCAGCGGTGAAGCCGTGCTGACCTTCCGTGTGGCGCCATGGGAAGGCGACTCTATCTTCTATGTCAGTCTCAGCGGCGGAACGACTTCCGACCAATGCTCCTTCTATCTGAAGCAGCACAAGTGGACGACTGTTACCGTTCGTATTGCTGACATCAAAAACAGCCTGAAGGTAACGTTCAGTTCGACGAACAAACACCGCTTCTTTCTGGACGATGTGTGTGTGCGTCCGGCTGACCCGACTGCAGGCGTTATCCGTACGGCGGAAGGCAGTTCGCTGGACTGGGGACTGGTAGGCGCCAACTATACGGCTTCCAAGCGCGTACTGCACGTGTCTGCCGCCAATCTTAGTGACGAGGGTATTAGCCTGACAATGCAGGACGGTGAACCCGGACTGTTTCATCTGGCAACCGACAAACTGCCCGCTCAGGGTGGCGACCTGGCCATCACCTGCATACCAGGTGGTAGTGCTGGAACTTCACACGGGACATTCCTGTACCTGCGTGGTAAGGACAAGACGAGCGGTCAGACTGTTGAAAAACGTGTGACGCTGACCTTTGAAGTGGCGTACATCAGTCTTGAGGGAGCAGGTACGCGCCCGAACCCTTATACATGTGCAGATGTGATTACGCTTGCCATGAACGAAGGCACGGTGTGGTCGGATACCTATTACTGGGTGACAGGCTATGTGCTGGGCGGAGTGAAGCGCTATAACGAGCAGTACGACGGCATCAGCATGACTGACAATCTGTCGCTTGTGCTGGCCGACAGTCCGGATGAGACGAATGACAGCAAATATGTGCTTGTGCAGATCAGCGGCAACGCCCGTGCAGCACTGAACGTGGTGGATAACTCGGAACTTGTCGGCAGGCAGATCAAGGTGGAGGGACTGTTGCTCAACGACAATCTGAGTCCGTTGTACCTCGGCAAACCCGGTGTACGGGACGTGCGCACGGATGCGCAATACTGGCGTCCGGCTAAGGACGGTTCAGAGGACAAGGACCCGATGGACGGAGCCAATGACCCCGATGAGGATTTCACCGCAGTGGAGAATGTTATAAATGACGTGCCGGTGTTCAATCCCGCCATGCCGGCCTATACGCCGCTGGGCGTGCGTGTGGACGGTACGTATCACGGCATCGTTATCCAGAACGGGCACACCTTCCTACGATAAAGTGAGAGTAACATACCGAATATAAGAAAAGCCACCGGATTTCGGTGGCTTTTTGTAGTGCTACGGGGAATCGAACCCCGGTTTAAAGATTGAGAATCTTTTGTCCTAACCGCTAGACGATAGCACCTTCGCGTTCGGCAACGCTGTCGCATCGGATGCCGCTCGGCGGCATAAAGGCGACGCGTGCCTTCGCTCTCCCCAAAAATCAAGAATTTTCGGGGACCCCGTGTATTGGGGTCAACGAGCCTAACTTTCGGAAAGCGGGTGCAAAGGTACAACAAAATTCCCAACATTCCAAATTTTCTTCCTATTTATCGTGCCAAACACACTATTTTTTGCTTTTTTTATAATTTTCACCTTACAAATTTGCATAATTCATTTTTTTTTTGTATCTTTGTATGCGGTCTTGTGTGCGGGTGTGTTGCACGTCGCGCGCAGGATAGATTATTGAAGAAAAAATTGGAATCATTATGGATACGAATCTTGGATTTGTCCGTGTAGCGGCGGCTGTGCCACTGCTGCGGGTAGGGGATTGTGCATATAATGCACAACAGACCAAACAGCTTATCACCGATGCCATCAACGAGGGTGTGGAGATAGTGTGTTTCCCCGAGTTAGGTCTGACCGGTTACACCTGTGCCGATCTGTTCTTCACCAACGCCTTGCAGCAGAAAGCGATGGAGGCGCTGAAGGACGTGTGCGAGTTCACGCGCGGCAAGGCAATCATTGCGCTGGTGGGTGCGCCTCTGAAGGCGGACAACGACCTGTACAACTGTGCGTTTGTGATTACCGACGGCGAGGTGATAGGTGTTGTGCCGAAGACGAACCTGCCCAACACGGGCGAGTTCTACGAGAAGCGCTGGTTCACTTCCGGCCGCGAGACGGTGGAGCAGCTGCCCGACGGCGTGCATCCGCGTATACCTACCGTCGAGTTGTGGCAGGGTGACGTGCCGTTCGGTGTTGACCTGCTGTTCCTGACGCGCAACTACTCGTTCGGCATTGAGATATGCGAGGACCTCTGGAGTCCTATGCCGCCGTCCACACAACTGGCTATCCAGGGTGCAGAGCTGATATTCAACCTGTCCAGCTCCAACTGCGTGGTGGGCAAGCATGCATTCCGCCGCCAGATGCTGGCGCAGCAGAGCCAGCGCGTGCATTGCGGTTACGTCTATACCTCGTCCGGCGTAGGCGAGAGTACGACCGATGTGGTGTTCTCCGGCTCGACCTACATCGCCGAGAACGGCAAGCTGATAGCCGAAGGCGAACGCTTCCAGCGTGAGTCATCGCTCACCGTCAGCGAGATTGACGTGGAGCGTCTGCGTACCGACCGTGAGCGCAACACGAACTTCACCAAGGACCGTATAGGCCACTTCCGCAAGATTAACGTGGCGCCTATCGAGAACGCGGACGGCTATGCTGAACCGCTGCACCGAACGTTCAACCCCACGCCTTTCCTGCCGGCCAAGGAGAACGAGGACGCCTACTGCATGGATGTCCTGTCCATCCAGACCTCCGCGCTGGCACGCCGCTGGGAGCACACGCATGCGCAATCGCTGATCATCGGAATCAGCGGCGGTCTGGACAGTACGCTGGCGCTGATCGTGGCGGTGCAGACGGCGGATATGCTCGGCTATGCGCGTAACCGCGTGCTGGGAATAACCATGCCGGGCTTCGGTACAACCAACCGCACCTATCGCAACGCCATCGACCTGATGAACGAACTGGGCGTATCCATCCACGAGATACCCATCCGCGACATGGTCACCCAGCATCTGCACGACATTGACCATAACATGGATGCCCACGATATCACCTACGAGAACGCCCAGGCACGTGTCCGCACGCTGATACTGATGGACATGGCGAACAAGTACAACGGCATAGTGGTCGGTACGGGTGACCTGAGCGAACTGGCTCTCGGCTGGGCGACCTACGCCGGCGACCATATTTCGATGTACGGCGTGAATGCCGGCATACCCAAGACGCTGGTGCGGTACATGGTCGGTTATGCGGCGCGCAACCTGTTCGGCGACCGCGTGCGCTCCATCCTGGAGGATGTGATAGCCACACCTGTATCGCCCGAACTGCTGCCCACTGACGAGAAGGGCGAGATGACGCAGATAACCGAAGACAAGGTGGGTCCGTACGAGTTGCATGACTTCTTCGTCTATTATTTCCTGCGCTACGGTTTCACACGCGAGAAGATTGCCTACATGGCGCGCTATGCGTTCGAGCAGCGCTACGACGATGCCACAATCAAGAAGTGGCTGGATGTGTTCATGAAGCGGTTCTTCCAGCAGCAGTTCAAGCGTTCGTGTCTGCCTGACGGACCGAAGGTGGTGAGTGTCAGCCTCTCGCCGCGCGGTGACCTGCGCATGCCGAGTGACGTGCACGAGTTCTAAAATGACAAATCGCAAATGTCAAACGACAAATCACAAATGTCAAATTACAAATGACAAATTCTAAAATGCCAAATATCCCCAATACCTTCGGCCTGGATGTCCGGGCAAAAGTTTTCGCCGAGTACCGCAGTGTGGACGAGTTGCGCGAGTTGCTTGACCGCTACAAGGGCGAGCGCATACTGCACATAGGTGCAGGCAGCAACCTGCTGTTCACCAAGGATTTTGACGGCGTTATTCTGCACTCCGCCATGCGTCAGGCACGCGCCATGCGCGAGGATGACGACCATGTGTGGATAGAGGCCGAGAACGGTCTGGTACTGGACGAACTGATTGCCCAACTCTGCGATATGGGGCTGTCCGGCATGGAGAACCTCAGTTATATCCCGGGCGAAGTGGGTGCGTCGGCGGTGCAGAACGTAGGCGCGTACGGCGTGGAGGCCAAGGATGTGATAACCGAGGTCAGGACACTCCGGAAAGCCGATCAAACCGAGGTAATCCTAGGAGTTACTGACTGCAAGTTCGGTTACCGGAACAGCATCTTCAAGAACGAACTGCGTGACCAGTGCATCGTCACGCATGTCACCTACAAGCTCAGCAAGCACCTGCAGCCGCAACTCGATTACGGCAACCTGCGTAGCGAGGTGGGTGACAATCCTACGGTAATGGATATACGCAATGCCGTTATCCGTATCCGCAAACAGAAGTTGCCCGAGGTAGGCGAAATAGGCAGTGCCGGTTCGTTCTTCAAGAACCCGATAGTGCCGCGCGAACAGTACGAGGCTATCGCCGCGCAGTACGAGCGCGTGCCGCACTTCGACCAGGACGGCGGCGTGAAGATACCTGCCGCATGGCTCATCGAGCAGTGCGGATGGAAAGGCAAGATGCTCGGCGGCGCGCAGGTCTATCCCAAGCAGCCGCTGGTAATCGTCAACGCCAACCACGCCACGCCTGACGATATAATCAACCTGGCTGCGGCTGTCTGCCAGAGCGTGAAAGACAAGTTCGGTATAACCATCTCACCCGAGGTGAACTATATATAATCTTCCAATCAGAAATCTTCAAATTTTCAAATCGTAATATGGCAAGTTTCATAGTAGAAGGCGGTCATAAACTCCACGGCACCATTACTCCGCAAGGTGCCAAGAACGAAGCGCTGCAGGTACTCTGCGCGGTACTGCTCACCGGCGAGACGGTGGTAATCGACAATCTGCCGAACATCCTGGATGTCAACAACCTCATCGACCTGCTGGCATCGATGGGCGTGACGGTGGAGCGCCTTGCCAAAGGCAAGTGTGCGTTCAGCGCGCGCAACCTCAATACCGATTACCTGCGTAGTGCGGACTTCCTGAAGAAGTGCAACAAGCTCCGCGGTTCAGTCATGCTGATCGGTCCGCTGTTGGCGCGTCTGGGCGAAGTGACCTACGCCAAACCCGGAGGCGACAAGATCGGCCGCCGCCGTCTGGACACGCATTTCCAGGGCATGCTCAACCTCGGCGCGACATTCAAGTATGACAAGGAGCTGCTGGCCTACCGCTTCAGCGGCAAGCACCTCAAGGGCAGTTACATGCTGCTGGACGAGGCGTCTGTGACCGGTACGGCGAACATCGTCATGGCGGCTGTGATGGCCGAAGGGACGACCACAATCTACAACGCGGCTTGCGAACCGTACTTGCAGCAGCTGTGCAAGATGCTCAACAAGATGGGCGCGAAGATCAGCGGAGTAGGCAGTAACCTGCTCACCATCGAGGGCGTGAGCGAACTGCACGGTGCCGAACACACGCTGCTGCCGGATATGATTGAGGTCGGCTCGTTCATCGGCATGGCGGCTATCACGGGTTCTGAGTTGCGTATACGTAATGTCGGATACCGCGACCTGGGTATCATACCTGACGCGTTCCGTCGTCTGGGTATCCGTATCGACCAGGACGGCGACGATATACTTATCCCGGCGCAGGAGCACTATCAGATTGAGTCGTTCCTGGACGGCTCTATCCTCACCGTGGCTGATGCGCCGTGGCCCGGCCTGACGCCGGACTTGCTGTCTGTCATACTGGTGGTTGCCACACAGGCACGCGGGTCGGTGCTCATTCACCAGAAGATGTTCGAGTCGCGTCTGTTCTTCGTGGACAAACTGATAGACATGGGCGCGCAGATTATCCTTTGCGACCCGCACCGCGCCGTTGTAATCGGGCACGACCATACGCGCAAGTTGAAGCACAACAACATGACCAGCCCGGATATACGTGCCGGTATAGCCATGCTGATTGCCGCCATGAGTGCCGAGGGTACGAGCAAGATCGACCACATCGACCAGATTGACCGCGGCTACGAGGACATCGAGCTCCGACTGAACGCTATCGGCGCAAAGATCACCCGTGAGGATTAAGCCCCGGGCTACGATGCAAATAAATAGTAAATGATTAAATGGTAAATGATAAATTTGTAAATGGTATGTCAGTTACTTATGAAGGAATGACCTTTGACGAATTTATCTCCGCGGAAGAGATACAGCAGATGGTGCAGGACGTGGCGCGACGCATTGCCGAAGATTATGCCGGCAAGCAACCGCTGCTGATATGCGTGCTGCACGGTGCGATGTTCTTCACCACCGATCTGATGCGCGCCTTGCCGATGGATTGCACCCTGGCCAGTGTGCATCTGCAGTCCTACGACGGCACGTCTTCCACCGGCCAGGTGCGTGAGTCAAAGCCCTTGGAGGCGGACATACGTGACAAGGACGTGATTGTTGTGGAGGACATTGTCGATGCGGGTATCACGATGCATTACTTCAAGCAGGTTCTGATGGCGCGTCAGCCGCGTTCGCTGAAGGTGGCGGCGCTGTTGAGCAAACCGTCTGAACTGAAGTTCGAGGATGCCAAGCCCGATTACGTCGGCCGTGAGATACCCAAGAAGTTCGTCATCGGCTACGGTTTTGACATCAACGAATATGCCCGCAACCTGCCATCCATCTACGCTCTGCGGGAGAACGGTTAAGCACTGCAATACCAAAGCAACCGAGTTTGCAGATATCAGATGTTTCGTAACTTTGCAGGCAAAATAGACATTTCGTTATGAAAAGAGTTGTACTTATCTTAATTGTGCTCTGTGCCGGTCTTAGTCTATGGGCGCAGGAGACATATATGTACGCACAAAAAGACACCTGTTCGCTATACTTAGATATTCATCGTCCGGCAGCAGGTTCGCAGACGGAGTACAAGGGTGTGCGCAAGCCGACTATTCTCCATGTGTTCGGCGGCGGATTCAAGATGGGTACGCGCAACGACGCTTATCGGAAGAAGCGGTTCCGCAACCTGACCGACAACGGTTACACTGTGGTAGCTATCGACTACCGTCTGGGCATGAAGGGCTACAAGATGGGCAAAGGGCTGGCTGGCTTGGTGCAGTCCGTTGAGCATTTCTACCAGTCGCAGCAGATGGGCGTGGAGGATGTGTTCTCCGCCATTGCGTACCTGTCGGAGCACCCTGAGTTAGGTATTGATGTGCGCAACATTGTCCTGTCCGGCAGTTCAGCCGGAGCAATCATCTCGCTGGCTTCCGCATACGCGATTGCCAATGGCCAGGCTGTCGGGTTGCCCGAGGATTTCCGCCTGAAGGGCGTGGTGAGCTATGCCGGAGGTCTAATCAGTCTGACCGGTGCACCGCAGTTGGCCGAGTTGCCGTGTCCTATTCTGTTCGTCCACGGCATGAACGACAAGACGGTTGCCTACAATCACGTGAGCGCATTTGGTAAAGGAGTTTGGGGCAGTAACTTCCTTGCACAGAAATTGAAAAAGGCGGGTGCGAACTACTCGATCTACCGCGTCAAGGACCGTGCTCACGATGTGGCGTCGTACATGAACGAGCTATGGCTGGAGGAACAGCTGTTCCTTGAGAAGAATGTAATGCAGGGCGAGCGGTGCATCATCGATGCCACGATTGACAATCCCGCGCTGCCCTTATGGAAAGAGTGGGGGAAGATGACGCCGCAGGAAATGTACGATGGGAAGTAATCAGGCATGGCCTGCCGCAGTGTGCAAGACCTGAAGCAAGAGACTGCTTTGATTGAATAGTAATCACTATGAGTACGGTTGAACCGTGTGATGCACTGCTGTTACCCTTGATAATCATTAACGAATCATTAAGGAATCACTAAGAACAACTAACGTTATTATTTGAACACAGCGTTCGAAAAAATCAAGGGTAGGTGTTTGATGAGTGGAAAAATGACATGGCAGAAATGGCAGAAGTGGCAGAAATAGAATACAGGTTGTCTTATCCTGAAAAAAGTAGACACATTGTAAAACAGTAAAAATGTCTACATTATGGATCGACAAAAAATGCGCTTTACTCGTGAGCAACGGATGGCGATAGTTCGCGAGTATGAAACGAGTTCTTTGACAGGTGCAGAATTAGCAGTCAAATATGGGTTTAAGAACTCATGTTTGATAGCAACATGGCGAAAAAGGTTACAAAAGCCTCCTGTTTATTTGCAAAATTCAAAAAAATGTTGTACCTTTGTGCCCGAAATGAAGCCTCTATTGGCTGATGAGGAGCCTATGAAGAAGCGAACGCCCGAAGAACTTGAAGCCGAAGTCAAGCGTTTGACAAAGGAATTAGAGTGGGCAAAACTACAGAACAAGGCGTTGAACACGCTGATTGACATTGCAGAGGAACAAGGTATTCAGATTCGAAAAAAATCTGGGGCCAAGCAGTAGAAACACTTTGCAAGCAGGATAGCCTGTCGGTAAGTACTGCTTGCAAACTGTTTGGCCATTGCAGACAGGCATGGTATCAGCAGAAAGAGACCTTTGAAATGCGTTGTAAACGTGAAGCTCCAGTAGTGGAGTTTGCCCGTCAGATGCGTAGCCAAGATCCGGGATTGGGCGCACGCAAAATCTGGATAATGGCAAGCGGTACTTATGGTGATTACATGATTGGCCGCGATGCTTTCTATGCGCTATTAGAGCGGGAGGGAATGCGTTTGGCGCGTCCTCGTCCAAGGCATACGACCAACTCAAACCATCGGTTCCACAAGTACAAGAACCTGATCAAAGATTTTGTGCCATACGGTCCTAATCTGCTATGGGTGAGCGACATAACGTATATCAAGTTAGCGGATGGTGGATGCAGTTATCTCCATTTGGTTACGGATGCTTAC
>Ga0310690_10004380_pt1 | contig 20070 bp, 15 predicted proteins | sample AusTroGonzalo_MG_2_FD_207661 | JGI IMG/M metagenome (GOLD analysis project Ga0310690, IMG submission 207661) | Bovine rumen microbial communities from tropical cattle in Woodstock, Queensland, Australia - Gonzalo_04 (v2) (version 2) | ecosystem: Host-associated > Mammals > Digestive system >...
ACAAATATACACCTGCAACTCGTAGTTGAGGATTTGCTCTTGCTCGTCGGGCTGGAGGTTGTGGAAATAGCGGAAGTTGAAAGCGAAGTCGCCGTTGACGTATTGGCAGATGCTGATGGTGCGTTGTTGCCCGTCGATGATTTCGAAGGAGGCAACGCTTCCAAGCGTTACTCCATTGTCATCGCGACGCTCGGAAGCGTCGTCTACTACGGCCCAATACATCACATTGAGCGGGAAGCCGTTGGTGAGTGTGTCTATGACCGCATCACGTTCCTTCTCGCCATAGACGAATTCTCGTTGGTAAGGCGGACGCACGTCGAGGCGGCCACCGTAGGCGCGCACGCCGTTTTCGTTGTTGTCCGCGTAGCCTTTCGTCAGTTCGCGGACAGTGATTTTGTGGAGTTCTATGTTCATTGTGTTGTGTTTTGTGCAGGGACTTACGTCTTTATCAGGGACTTACGTCGCCAGCTTATTGATATGTCGCCCCTATGGGGCTTGTTTCATTCTCGGCAGGAGTTGCGCTGCGCTCCACAACCTGCCTAATATCCTTCGCCCCTACGGGGCTGGGGCTTCCGCCGCCATCGTTACGGGCATTTCGGATTGGAGATATTCTACAGGTGTTTGCTGTTTGCGACGGATTAGGATACGAGCATAGGTCTCTTTCCCATTTATCGTAAACCTATGCCCATATTTCGGGTTATCTTCAACATATCTATCCAATCCAACAATCTCAAATTGGTCAGGGTTATATTTATCCAAGAATGTAATAGGAACTCCCATTACCCCATCATAATCACAAGGAATATCAGTATATGTATTGACATTGATTGCGTCATAATTATCATATTTCGGATATTCTTCATCGTTGTAGTGTTTGTACAAAATCAATTCTTCATTGTGTTTAGCCACAGGAAGATTGGTAAACCAACAAGAAGTTGAAACCCGCGCTATCTTCTTGCCATCCTCCATATGATGAAACTTCTCCCAATTATCAGGCACTTGGAAGAACATGCCGACATTAAAATTAGTGTAGCCTGTACGAATCTTATCCTCTTGAAACATCTTGAAAGTCTCTTTATATGTGAGTGCATTTGTATTACCAATTATAAGAAACTGCTTGCCATATTTATCTAACAAAGCAAGATATTCCCTGAACAATGAGAACGGCGGGTTGGTAACAACGATATCCGCCTCTTTCAGCAGTCCTATGCACTCCGGTGAACGGAAATCGCCGTTGCCTTTAAGGAGGGAAAGGACATTCTTGTCGTTCTGAATGAGATACTGCACGTCAGCCATATTGACCGCTCCGTCATTGTTATAGTCCTTTACCTCAGTTATTTCCACTTTGTAGGCGAGTTTCTTCGGCTCGGTTTCCTCAATCTCGAAAAGCAACGGAAGTTCATCCCCCGCTATGGGAGAGCCATTGTAGCAGGTGGCAATCAGTTTGCGCAAACCAAGTGCGTTGAAATTGAGGGCAAAATACTTGAAGAAGTTGCTCTCGTAAGGGTCATCGCAGTTGCAAAGCACCACCTTGTCCTTGAAATAGGGCTTGTAGTACTTCAACTCTTTGGCGATGTCGTCCAATTGAGTGTAAAACTCGTCTTTCTTTGCGCTTTGAGCAGCAGTCAAATCTGTTCTTGCCATAGATTGATAGCATTTATTGCATTGCTACCAATCCACTTGGCACAGAAAAAGAAAAGTGAGTATATCCACTCGCGTTCACGGGAGGTCCGGAAAGAAAACCCGCCACCAATCATAGATACACTCACACTGAAAAACATCAGTGCTTTCTGATTGGTGTGGGAAGTATCCTTTACTTCCGTGAACATGGCCTTTTCTAATTCCGCGAAGAAATTAGTTTTCCGGACCTTTTTCTTGAACGCGAATAATAGCCAATGCTGTTAATATGTTATTTCGTTTCAGCGCAACACCTTGCGCCATACTTGCATTTTTATATCGGCAAGCAACGATAATTGATTTGTCAAAATGCTGTTACGAAGGCAACACCTTGCTTTCCGCCTCCTCTATCGGCTTGATATAATCAGAAGCCCTGTCAGGAGAGATAATGCTGCGCCCCAAGCCTTTCTCAATATTCTCCCTCGCAACCCGAGCCGCCTCACCGCCCTTGCCGGCTATACGCTTGTTGTCCGCCAAGCCTTTAGGGTTGTACTGCCTTGAGAACTCCGTAGTTGCCGCCTCCGCCAGAGTGTTGAGCGCAAGTTCCAAGTTGGTCATATTGTCCCGCAGGCTCTCTTTCTTCAGCCCCTTGAAGTTCTTGTACTCGCGCGTGGTTCTGCCGCTCCACGCCTTAGTGATAATATCAGTCAGCAGCGCAAAGTCGCGCCCTTCCTTCATTCCGCCGCGTTTCCATTCATCGGTCAGCTCCTTGCGCGTCTCTATGGATTTGACCCTCTGATTTATCCAGTTCTCCGAATAGCCGAGGCGACGATAGTCGCTGATTGCCTGCTGAATAGAGAGTTCGGGGTCTTGCATCTGGCTAAGCCTCTCCTGCCCCACTTTGGCAAGCCACATCTTGAAAGGCTCGGCTTTCTTGGAAGGTATGGACTGGATAAGACGCAGAACCTGCTCTGTATCAGCAACGTCGGTCTTGTAGTTTTTCCCATCCGCAGCAGGCAATTTCAGTTGCTTACAATTTGTAAGCAACTCATCAGCACCTTCCTGTTTCAGGCGTTTCTTCAATACCGCCCAATAAGTACTTGCACTGCGTGTATTGGGTTGGTCAGTAAGCACCAACACCACATCAACGACAGAAAACCAATACTTCTCTGTCTCATCGTCCCAGACAACGCGTACATGCTTGTCTTCAAAGGCTTGTATTTCTTGCAATTCCATATACTACAAAACAATTTAGTTTTTCTTTTCGCGGCTGCCGTAAAGGGCAAACCAGAGGATATAAAGCATGGCGGCAAGAGGCACGACATAACTCGGAATGAAGCCAAGCACGTCCGCCAGATGGCTCTGCACGATAGGCAGAATGCCGCCACCAAAGACCATCATCATAAACAGACCGCTGGCAATACTCGTGTTCTCGCCCAGCCCCTGCACAGAGAGGTTGAAAATAGAACCCCACATAATGCTCGTGCAAAGACCACAAAGGACAAAGAACATGGCACCAACAGGAATCTGCTGGGTGATGAAAGCAAAAGTGGCCTTGTCAATAGCCGGGAACGCCACCGTAAAACGGTCGCCCAACACCATACCGAGAACAAGCAGAAGCGTCCCCAGCACACTAACGGCCGTGAGCATGGCACGCGAAGAGATGCGACCGCCGAACAAGCCGCCAGTCAGCCTTCCGCACAACATGAGGAACCAGTAAACACCCACAATGATGCCGCTGACAGAGGGCAAGACACCGACCTGGTCGGAAGTGAGATAGAGGTTGGTGACGTTGGCGATAGTGACCTCCATGCCGACATAAAGCCAAACAGCAAGGCAGCCAAGCACCAGATGACGGTGACGCAAAGTCTCGCGTATAGCCGTCCCCATATCAACACGCTGTTCGCCCATCTCCATGCGTGCGCGCGCAGCCTCCAACTCCGGCTCCGGGATACGGGCAAAACACAGCACCACAAAAGCAAAAGCGAAAATGCCCATCGCGATATACAAGGCAGGATTGGCGTCGCCGATGTGCGTGCTTGGCGTGACCTCGCCAATGAGATAGCCCACCAACACCGGCACGATAGTGGCGTTCAGGCTGTTGCAACTGCCACCCCACTGCACCAACTGGTTGCCACGGCTTCCACCGCCACCGATGGTGTTAAGCATAGGATTGACAATGGAATTGAGCATGCACATGGAGAATCCGCTGACGAAAGCGCCCGTGAGATAGACGCCGAAACTTGCCAGATGACCGCTCAAGAAGGTGATGCACACTCCGGTAAAGCCAATGCCCACCGCCAGGAGCGACGTGACCTTGTAGCCGTAACGCTTGAGGAGCATACCTGCAGGCAGACCCATGCATGCGTAGGCGATGAAATTAGCGGCATTGCCGAGTTGCGACATGGCATTGGATGCCCTGAACTGCGCGCGGACTATCACGCCGAATGGGTCCTGCAGACCCGTGACAAAAGATATCATGCCGAAAAGGAAAAACATGATAACGATAGTCAGCACATTGCTTTGCGATTGTTGTTTCATTTATGCGGTATTTATGTGTTTGCCTGTTGATTGGATGTTCAGAGATTCTCGCGCAAGAACATGAGCAGCCGCTGATGGAGGTGCGCGTAGTTGTTGCGCTTGCGGAGGAAATGGTTGTCGTCGGGATAGAGCTGCATCTCGAACTGCTTGCCCGCCTGCACGAGCGCGTCAGCATAAAGGAGAGTGTTCTGTGCATGCACGTTGTCGTCCGCGAGACCGTGGACAAGCAGCAGCCTGCCCTGCAGGTCTTTTGCCCTGTTAATCAGAGAAGAAGCCTCGTAGCCGAGGTCGTTAACCTGCGGACGGCGCATGTAACGCTCGGTGTAGCCGGTGTCATAGAGCATCCAGTCGGTGACAGGCGCAACGGCAAAGCCGCACTTGAACGGACTGCCCGCAGTGCTCATGGTCATGATAGTCTGATAGCCGCCGTAACTCCAGCCGCCCAGACACATACGCTCGCCATCGGCATAAGGCAGCGAGGCGATATACTTAGCAGCACTGATATGGTCCTCCGCCTCCTTCACGCCAAGCTGCATGTACGTGGCATTGCGGAACGAGCGACCGCGACAGTCGGTGCCGCGCGGATCGACACAGACGACAAGCCACCCCTGCTGCGCAAGATAATGCTCCCAACGCTTGCGCCAGCGGTCAAGCACGCGCTGGCTGGCGGGACCGCTATACTGCAGCATGACAACGGGATAACGCTTGGAAGCATCGAAATCGGCAGGCTTAATCATCCAGCCGTTGAGCGTGTCGCCACGCTCGGTGACGAAGCTGAAGAAGTCCATATTGTTCAGGCCGAGAGCCTTCCAGTCAGCCGCCATTTGGCTGTTGTCAAGCAGCAGTTTCTGCTCTTTGAGCCTGCCTTTCTCCAAACGATAGAGCGTGTAGCGGGCAGGAGTCGTCGTGCTCTCGAAAACGCCGACCGCCTGCTTGCGGTCAGCCGAGAGAAGGAGACGGTGAGTACCCTCTTCCGAGGTCATGCGCCAGTTGGTACGCTTCTTATAATCAGCGGCATAGGCATGACGGGTCATGGGCGTGGGAGCGGCCTCGTAATAGACAAGGTTAAGCGCCTCGTCGGTGCCGCACACCCGCGTTACGTCCATTCCGGCGGGAGTGAGCGGGCAGACCTCACGTCCGTCCGACTCATGCAGGAAAAGCCGCCGCCAGCCGTCGCGCTCGCTCAGGACGATGAAACGCCCGTCGGAGAGCCACTGCCAGGAGTCGAAGAGCGAATAGTCGCAGAAATACTTGTCCTGCACCTCCTTGTAGAGGGTGTGGGTGACAGTGGAATTAGGGTTGCACGAAAGCACCTCCATAGAGGTCTGGTCGCGGTTGATTTTCTGCACGATAAGTTCGTATGTGACAGCCGGCTCCTTGCCTTTGGCGGCAGGATTGGGGACCGTGCGCCAGCAAAGACGCGGCAGATAGTCGTCGTCCGAAACGCCCGTCTTCATCGTCCGGATGCCCTTGGTCTGTATGTCGTACACGCACAGGGAGGCACGCGCGTTGCGACCGCCCGCCTTCGGGTAACGCAACGACTGCGACACGGGATAAGACAGCGGCTCGGACGTGCCGGCATCGAGGTACTCCTGCCATGTGAAAGACGGCACACCGTCCTCGTCAAGGCGGACATACGCCACCTGACGCGAATCGGGCGAGAAAGCGAAGAGGCGCGTAATGCCGAACTCCTCCTCGTAGAGCCAGTCGCTCACGCCGCAGAAAGCCTCGGGGTTGTCCTCGGTGAGGAGGGCGACCTCGGTGTTGAAGTCCACCTTGTAGATCCACGGGATGTTGCCCTTGATATAGACCACGTACTTGCCGTTGGGCGACATCTGCGCGTCACGGCCGCGCCCGATGGGGATACGCTTGTCCTTCTGCGTGTCCTGAAGATACCAGTCGGCTTCGCGCGAATGGCGGAAGAGGACCGACTCGTTGTCCTTTCGCAGCCGGAAACGCTGCGTTGAGGGACCGTCCAGCACGCTGTCGGTCTGCGCCGCGGTCATGGTCTGCGGCTTGTAACGGTCGGACAGGATATCGGAAAGCAGGTCGGCGCGCAAGGGAAGGTGCGGGAGCACGGCAAGGAGAAGAACAAGAAACTTTTTCATCGGAGTGTCATCTTTTATGTCCCGTAAAAAACAGGGCGTCACAATTCGGGTGCAAAGTTACAAAAAAGAGACCAACCCCGCAAGACAAAGCGCAAAAAACTTTCGCATCCACCCTCTCCCACCCCAAAATACAAAAATGCGGAGCAGTATTTCTGCTCCGCATTGAACATCATTTCCTTTCTGCCGGCGGGAACCCCCGAAACGGGCATTCTCCCTGCTGAACGGAAAGAGCGGGGAATCAAATCTCCGGCTTCTGTTCACTATCTGTTTTCTTTGGCGCGGCTTTTCTTTTCCGCGGTGCAGCCTTCTTTTTCGGCGCATCCGGCTGCGTGGACGAATCTTCCTGTACAGAGCGCTCCTGTGCTGATTGTTCCTTCTTCTCCGTCTCCACGGATTCGGGAACGGCCGGTTTGGCAGGCTTGGCGGACTTAGCGGCCTTCGCTTTCGGCGCTGCCTTTTTCTCCGTCTTAGCCACAACAGGTTCTGAAACCGCTGCCTCCGCCGGCTGCTTCGGCTCGGCCTTCTTCTTGGCAACCTGCTGTTTCGGCGCCTTCTGTACGGGAGCGACAGACGTTTCCTTTTCCTGCGGCGCGGGAGTCTGCTTCACGGGAGTCTCCGGCTGAACCGGCTTCTGCTCCCTATCAGGCTTCGGCTTGGAAACAACCAACTGCGGCGCTCCGTTCTCCCGCGGCGGCTCCTTCGCCGTCACAGGAACGGGAACCTCGGCTTTCTGAGTCGGATTCACCACCGCCTGCTTGTTGTCGGAAGACCAGACGTTCTGCTCCGTTTCCTCCTCATGCGGGATATGGAGTTTGTTGCCCTTCGCATCCAGGAAACGCATATCCAGCATTCCGAGACTCTGGTTCTCCGTCACCTTGATGCCGAACCGGCGCTGCCACTTCGCCTTGAGGCCGAGAATCCAGCCTTTGCTGACATAAGCATAGACGTAAGGATGCAACTCGAGCCGCAAGCCCCGCCCGAAACGGGATACATAGCGCTCAATCTCACCCTGCACCGTGTCCGTGAAGAGAATGGAAGGCTGCACACGCCCCTTCCCCATACACATGGGACAGAGTTCCGTCACATCAATCTCCACAGCGGGGCGCACACGCTGCCGAGTAATCTGCATCAGCCCGAACTTGGTAAGCGGGAGGACATTGTGCCTCGCCCTGTCCCGCTCCATGAGTTCCTTCATGTGCTCGAAAAGGGTCTGCTGGTTGTCCTTGGAATCCATATCGATAAAATCGACAATGATAATCCCGCCAATATCCCGCAAGCGCAACTGATGGGCGATTTCGTCCGCCGCCAGCATATTGAACTGGAAGGCGTTCTGCTCCTGGTCCTCAAAGATTTTCTTGGAGCCGGAATTGACATCGATGGCAAAGAGCGCTTCGGTCCGGTCGATAATGAGGTAGCCCCCATGCTTGAATCCGACGGTCCGTCCAAGCCCTGTCTTCATCTGCCTGGTGATGTCAAAACGGTCGAAAATCGGCTGCTGCTGTGTGTAGTGCCTGACAATATTCACCTTGTCAGGCGCAATGAGTTCGACGTACTGTCTGACTTCTTCAAAGATCGCTTGGTCGTTGATTTGGATGGTCTCGAAATCCGTACTGAAGACATCGCGTATGATTCCGATAGTCCGTCCGAGTTCCTCGCTGACGAGACGCACTTCCGCATCCCTTCTCCCGATAGCCAGCCCTTTGGCAGGCTGCTGAAGACTGCGTACAGTCTCTTCCCAGCGTTTGAGCAGGATACGGAGTTCGTTGTCGAGTTCGGCAGCGCGCTTGTCCTCGGCCATCGTGCGGACAATGACTCCAAAACCGTGCGGCTTGATAGCCTGCAGCAGTTGCTTGAGCCTCCCTCTCTCCGCCTCCCGGCGGATTTTCTGGCTGACCATCACCTTGTCGGCACAGGGTATGAGCACCATGTTGCGTCCGGCGAGGTTGATTTCAGCCGTAAGCCTCGGTCCTTTGGAATTGATAGGCTCTTTAATGACCTGCACGAGAATCAAATCGCCGACTTTGAGCAGGTCGGCAATCTGCCCCTCCTTTCCGACTTCCTCCTCGGCCGCCGTTTTGTTGAAAACAGGCACCTTCCTCCTGTCGGCAAGTGCCTTATTGACAAAACTGCGGAGCGAGCGGAAATGCGCACCGAGATCCAGATAGTGAAGAAAAGCCTCTTTTTCGTGTCCGACATCAACGAAGACCGCATTCAACGCCGGCATGACCTTGCGAACCCTTCCGAGATAGATGTTTCCGACTGCGAAAATATCCTCGCCGCGTTTTTCGCGGTTGATTTCCTGCAGGCGGTCGTCCTCGGTAAGCGCGATAGCGATCTCGTCGGGCTGTACGTCCACAATCAGTTCGCTTTTCATCTTTCAAAATGTACATTAAAAGGCTTTGCAGCCATCTGACCTGCGCCCAAGCCAGCAACGCCACAAAGCCCGTGAAACCAGTGCGTCAATAAGCACACCGCCCACAAGGGCTTACTTGTGCTTATGACGGTTCTTGCGCAAACGTTTTTTGCGTTTGTGCGTGGACATCTTATGTCTCTTGTGTTTTTTTCCGTTAGGCATAGAGGTAAACAAATCAGTCGTTAAACGTATTGGTTTCCTGAATCATCATTCAATCAGTTCTCCCTGACAGCTTTTGCAAAGAAAGCGGAAGCCTTGAAGGAAGGCACGCGGTGTTCGGGCACGACGATAGAGGTTTTCTTGGAGATGTTGCGGGCAACTTTCTGCGCACGGGTCTTGGTGCCGAAAGTACCGAAACCACGGAGATAAACGGTCTCACCTTTCACGATGTTTCTCTTCACGGTTGCCATGAAGGACTCTACCACCTGGGAGATGGTTACCTGATCATAGCCAGTCTGAATGGCTATCGAATTGATTAATTCTGCTTTTGTCATAATTATATGTATTTATAAGTCAGTTTTTCCCGTAAGGGCGAAAAATCGGTGCAAAATTACTATATTTTTTTGATTTGCAAAAGTTTTCTTCAAAAAAATTGCATTTTTTCGTTTTTTTTTGTACTTTTGCAGTCGGAAAAGAGGAAACACACCCATGAATGCCGACTTATTCCGTCAGAATCTGTACGCCTGGTACTCCCGCAAGAAGCGCGACCTCCCATGGCGCGAGACAGAAGACCCGTACCTGATCTGGGTCTCGGAGATTATCCTGCAGCAGACCCGCGTGGAACAGGGTCTGGGCTACTATCTGCGTTTCACAGAGCGTTTTCCGACTGTGGAGTCGCTGGCCGAAGCGGCGGAAGACGAGGTGCTGCTGTACTGGCAAGGTCTCGGCTATTACTCGCGCGCGCGTAATATACATAAAGGTGCGCGTGCCATCGGACGGACGGAAAACTTCCCGAAGACATGGGAAGGCCTCCGCTCGCTGCCGGGAGTAGGCGACTACACCGCCGGAGCCATCGCTTCGTTCGCCTACAACCAGCCCTACCCCGCCATCGACGGCAACATCCAGCGCGTACTGGCGCGGCTTTACGACTCTGACGTGCAACCCGAAAGCAGCGCCGGCAAACGGCACTTCCGCGAACTGGCCGACGAACTGCTTGACCGCACCAATCCGCGGCTTTTCAACAACGCGATGATGGAACTCGGCGCCCTGCAGTGCCTTCCTCAACAACTGGATTGCAGCACCTGTCCTGTGAAAGAGTTGTGCGCCGCGAAAGCGCACGGAACAGCAGAACTGCTGCCTGTTCGCAAGCCCAAAGCCGCCGTCAGAGACCGTTACCTGAACTACAGCATCTACCTTGCCGACGGCAAAACCCTGCTCCGGCAACGGACAGAGAAAGACATCTGGCAACACCTTTGGGAATTCCCGCTCGAAGAGACCCTACAACCGAAAGATGCGGAAGGACACCCGTTCGCGGACTTCGTGCACCAACTGAGCCACCAACGACTTCACGCGCGATTCATCATATACAAAGTGCCGGTACTGCCGGAAAAAAAGGACACCGCGGAAGTGAACATCACAGACCTGGACCAATTCGCCCTGTCAAGACTGACCCTGCGCGCGCTTGAGAAGCTAAAGATACAAGCCATTGACATGCAGCGCGAAACAAACCGCAAAAAGACAGCGCAATCCGGTGATACTCCGGTGGAGTCTGCGGAAAACCACAGCTGACAACCAGTCAAGGCACCGCTCTTCCGAAAAAAACAGGCAGGTCATGTCAACATGCAGGAAAGCAACGGGTTGCACGAAAAAACACCTCATCCGCAAAAAAAACTTCAAAAACATTTGCCCAGGTCGTGAAAAAGCAGTACCTTTGCAGCCGATTTTGCGCGTATGGGCTCCATAAAGCCGCCCCGGGCAGCGTATGAGAAACAGGGCATGCCCTTTTCAGCAGCGCCGAAGACCCGGACAAGCCGCCCCGCCGCAGTAACTTAAAAACAACGAAGTACAATGTACGCAATTGTAGAGATGAAAGGCCAACAGATGAAAGTTGAGGCCGGAAAGAAACTGTTCATCAACCGCATCGCCGAAACAGAGAAGGGCGCAACGGTTGAATTTGACAAAGTGCTGTTTGTTGACAACGACGGCAAGTTCATGGTAGGCGCACCGACAGTGAAGGGCGCGAAAGTGGTATGCGAAGTGCTTGACAACGAGTGCCGCGGAGAGAAAATCCTCGTTTTCCACAAGAAACGCCGCAAAGGTTACAAGAAACTGAACGGACATCGTCAGGACCTGACCAACGTCATCGTGAAAGAGATTGTGCTGGCTTGAAAGCAGTGCTAATGTAAAACCGAAAAAAGAGAAAGGAAAGAATTATGGCACACAAGAAAGGTGTAGGTAGTTCGAAGAACGGACGTGAATCCGAGAGCAAACGTCTCGGCGTGAAGATATGGGGCGGACAGTTCGCCAAAGCCGGCAACATCATCGTGCGTCAGCGCGGCACAGTACACAACCCGGGTGAGAACATGGGTATCGGCAGCGACCATACTCTGTATGCCCTGAAGGACGGAATTGTGACTTTCACCAGAAAGCGCAACAACAAGTCCTACGTCTCCATCCAGCCCGTAGCAGAAGCGTAACGGCTTGGGACAGGAAAGCCGGATAAGCGCATAGGCGCAGGTCCGGAACAACACATAACCATTTCTCCCGCTGATTGCGCAAACAATGAGTGGGAGAAATGTTGTGTAGGAAACATGACATAACAACACACACACCACATAACATGCTGACACTAAAGCAGATTTATGACGACCGCGCGGGCGTGGTCGCCGGACTGGAGAAGAAACATTTCGCCAATGCAGCCGAGGCGATAGACAAAGTGCTGGAGGCAGACACACTGCGCAAGAACGCACAGCAGAAGAAAGATACGGCTTCGGCGGAGATGAACAGGATTTCCAAGTCCATCGGCCAGCTCATGGCGCAGGGCAAAAAGGACGAGGCGGAACAGGCCAAGCAGCAGACCGGCACCCTCAAGCAGGACATCGCGCGCTTCGAGCAGGAGATGAGCGAGGCTGAACAGGCGCAGACACAGGCTCTGCTGCAGATACCCAATGTCCCCTACTCCGTCGTGCCGGAAGGCGGGAGCGCAGAGGACAACCGCGCCGTGAAGACAGGCGGACTGACCCTGCCCGCAGACGCGGCACAGCAGATACAGGGCTTCGACAGCGATGGCGTGCAGCTCCGCGACTGGCAGGAGAGCTGGAACCCGCAGACCGACGAGGCGCGCCTGCCCCACTGGGACCTCGCGAAGAAATACAAACTCATCGACTTCGACCTCGGCGTGAAGATAAGCGGCGCGGGCTTCCCCGTTTACACAGGACAGGGCGCACGCCTGCAGCGCGCACTGATTAACTTCTTCCTCGCAGAGGCTGCCAAAGCCGGCTACACAGAGATAATGCCGCCCACAGTGGTGAACACCGCAAGCGGCTACGGCACAGGGCAGCTGCCTGACAAGGAGGGGCAGATGTACCACTGCGAGGTGGACGACCTCTACCTCATCCCCACCGCCGAAGTGCCGGTCACAAACCTCTACAGGGACGTGATTGCGGACGAGGCTGACCTGCCGATAAAGATGTGCGCCTACACCCAGTGTTTCCGCAGAGAAGCAGGCAGTTACGGCAAGGACGTGCGCGGACTCAACCGCCTGCACGAGTTCTCGAAGATTGAGATTGTGCGCATCGACACGCCCGAACACTCAGACGCCTCGCACCGCGAGATGCTGGCGCACGTGGAGGGCCTGCTGCAGAAGCTGGAACTGCCCTACCGCATCCTGCGTCTCTGCGGCGGCGACATGAGTTTCACGGCGGCGCTCTGCTACGACTTCGAGGTCTATTCAGAGGCGCAGAAACGCTGGCTCGAGGTCAGCTCCACCAGCAATTTCGACACCTACCAGGCCAACCGCCTGCACTGCCGCTACCGCCGTGCCGAGGATAAGAAGGTAACGCTCTGCCACACACTCAACGGCAGCGCGCTTGCCCTGCCCCGCATCGTGGCGGCTTTGCTCGAGAACAACCAGCGGGAGGACGGCATACGCATTCCCGCAGCACTGCAGCCATATTTCGGCGGTGACATGATAAAATAAACGGAAGATGAAACTACTGACAAAGTGTCTGGCGATAATCATTCTGTTGTCAGGCACTTTCCATGCTTACGCGCAATACGACGCGCATGTCTTCGGGCATGTGCTTGACAGGAAGACAGGCGAACACCTGCCGCTTGTCACCGTGCAGGTGAAAGGCACCACCATAGGCTGCACCACGGACGAGACCGGACACTATTTCCTAAAGGACCTGCCTACGGGCAAATGCGTTATATCCTGCTCGTCAGTGGGTTACAAGCCCGAAGAAAAAGAGGTGGAGGTCAGAGCCAACACCTCGCAGGAGGTGAACTTCGAGCTGGAGGAGATAGTGCTTGACCTTGACAACGTGGTCGTCACCGCCAACCGCTACGAGACCAAGCAGAAAGAGAGTCCGACGATGGTCAATGTGGTCTCGCCCCTCCTGTTCGAGACCACTTCGGCGGTCTGCATGGCGGACGCGCTGAACTACACGCCCGGGCTGCGCGTGGAGCAGACATGCGCCAACTGCGGCCAGACCGAACTGCGCATGAACGGCATGGAGGGGCAATACTCGGAACTGCTGATGGACTCCCGCCCCATCTTCTCATCGCTCGCCTCGGTTTACGGCCTCGAGCAGATTCCCACCGGCATGGTGGACCGCGTGGAGGTGGTTCGCGGCGGCGGCTCGGCCCTCTACGGCTCCAACGCCATTGCGGGCGTGGTGAACATCATCACGAAGGAGCCGACGCGGAACTTCATCAACCTGAGCAACACCTCCAGCATGCTCCACCACAACGCCTACGACATCAACACCACGCTCAACGCCTCTGTCATATCCGAGAACCAGAAAGTGGGCGCGTTCCTCTTCGCTGTGCAGCGCAACCGCAGCCAGTACGACCACGACAAGGACGGCTTCTCGGAGATACCGAAGCTCAGCAGCACCACGGCGGGCGTGCGCTCTTTCTTCAAGATTACCAACTACTCGAAGCTCACAGCCGAGTACCACCATGTCACCGACTTCCGGCGCGGCGGCAACAAGTTCGACAAGGAGCCGCACGAGGCGGACATAGCCGAGCAGCTGAGGCACAACATCGATGCAGGCTCGCTCACCTACGACTACTTCACCGCCGACAACAAGCACCATCTCAAGGTCTTCTCCTCCCTGCAGAGTACACGCCGCGAGAGTTATTTCGGCACGCAGCAGAACCTCAACGCCTACGGGCGGACCAACGACATCATCGTGGTCAGCGGCGCGCAGTACCGCTTCTCCTATATGTGCGGCACGATGCCTGCCGACCTCACTGCCGGAGCGGAATACACCTACAACCATCTCCACGACCGCATGTCGGGCTACAACCGCGAGACACATCAGACCGTGCATCTGGCGGGCATCCTGGCGCAGAACGAGTGGAAGAACGACCTCTGGGCGCTGAATGTCGGCATGCGCCTCGAGAAGCACAACATGCTTCGCGAACCGGTCTTTGTGCCGCGCGTGAGCGCACGCTACACGCCGCACGAGAGCATCATTCTCCGTGCCACGTATTCAGGCGGATACAGGGCGCCGCAGACCTACAACGAGGACTTGCATGTAGAGGCAGTGGGCGGCAATGTCTCGCTCATCTCCATGGACCCGAACCTGAAGCCCGAGAGGTCGCACAGCGCCTTCCTGAGCGCGGACTTCTACAAGGAATTAGGCAACTGGAGCCTGAACCTGACGCTGGAGGGCTTCTACAACTACCTGCAGGACGTCTTCTTCCTGCGCGAGGAAGGCCATGACACGGACGGCAACCTGCTGCTCACGCGCACCAACGCCAGCGGCGCATGGACGGCGGGACTCAACGCCGAGGTGCAGACCGCCTATAAGGAGATTTTCCGTCTGCAAGCGGGCTACACGTTCCAGAAAAGCCGTTACACCGAGGCTGTCCACTGGAGCGAGAATACCGACATCACGCCGCAGAAGCGCATGTTCCATACACCCGACCACTACGCTTACATGATTGCCACTGTCAGCCCTGTACGCAACTTCAACATATCGCTGAACGGCAAGGTGACGGGCAGCATGCTCATGCAGCACTATGCGGGCTATATACCTGAGGATGAGGAGGTCAACACGCCCGCCTTTGTGGACTTGGGGGTGAAGCTCTCATACGACATACACCTCTACAAGCACTACTGCCTTGAGCTGAACATCGGCGTGAAGAACGTCCTTGACCACTTCCAGCGCGACCTTGACAAGGGAAGCAACCGTGACTCCGGCTACATCTACGGCCCCTCTCTCCCCCGCACCTACTTCGCCGGCTTCAACCTGAAAATCTGACGCTACCGGGTACGCAATACCAAGTACTCAACACTGGGTACTCAACACTGGATACTCAACATTGGGTACGCAACACTGGATACGCAGGCACCTTGCCTGCGATAAAAACGTGCATGTTTCAACACAGGATTAACACAGCATTAACACAGGATTAACACAGCATTAACACAAGATTAACACAGGATAGTAAGGACCCGCCCGTACCACACAATGACACGTCCCTGCCCTCTCTTATCCCTCTTTCCTATGTTACACAGGCGAAATATCTAAAAAGTCCTGACAATTATTTGCACATTCCCATTTTTCTCCATATCTTTTCAACCGGAACGTAAAATATCGGTAATATACACCTGTCAAATCATCTGGCACTGCCAATGCCCCACTCGTAGCAACGGTGTGTATCTCGTAGAGACGGTATGCATACCGTCTCTATTGAATAAATCGAACGAATAGACAAGCGTCGTGACTCGCCCTTCTGTCATACGGGGAAATGGCGCAACTGACTGACCGCCACATACGGCAAAAACATAAAATCCTCCGAATTATGCCGGAAAAGTTGCACATATCCGAAAAAAGCCGTAACTTTGCGGACGCAAGAAACAAATGATAAACAACACACAGCACAAAAGATGAAACGGATTTATGCATTTATCTGCACAATACTGGCTATCATGCCTTCGTGCGCACAAAAGACAAATGAAGTGAAAACTCTGGTGGCATATTTCTCCGCCACCGGCACCACGCGCACGGCGGCAGAGCAGTTGGCAGAAGAACACCAAGCCGCACTATGGGAGATAGAGGCGGCGCAACCCTACACTGCCGACGACCTGAACTGGCGGAACGAAAAGTCACGCTCGTCCATAGAGATGAAAGACCCGGAGGCGCGTCCTACAATCAGGCAATGCACGGACATAACGCCGTACGACACCATTTATGTCGGCTTCCCGATATGGTGGGGCATCTGCCCGAGAATCATCAACTCATGGATAGACAACAACCTCGAACAACTCGTTAGCAAGACACTGGTGCCTTTCGCCACAAGCGGCAGCAGCGGAGTGGAAAAGGCAGAGAACTATCTGAAACAGACCTACCCCTCGCTCAAATGGGAGAAGGGTCTGCTGCTTAACAAACACTGACAAAACAACCAGACACATGAAAGAGGCTATAATGTACACAATACCCGCGCTGATAGTACTGGCGGCAACGTGGATTGTGATGCACAAACTGCTGAAAAGCGAAGAACAGAAACGGCTGTGGGAACTGAAAAAAGCAAGCCAGAAAGAGATTTCACAGGTGCGGATGCGGGCATACGAGCGGCTCGCCATACTGCTTGAACGCACAGAACCCGAACACATGCTGACAAATACGGACATAGTCGGGAAAAGCATCCCCGACCTGCAGCAGCACCTGCTCCGGACAGTGCGCCTGGAGTTCGACCACAACATGAGCCAGCAGATCTACGTCAGCGACGAGCTGTGGGACAAAATAACTGCCGCCCGTGACCAGATAGCTGCTTTCATCACAAGCGTGGCCATGCAGCTGCCTCCCGAGAGCAGCACGCTGGACTATGCCAAAGCCATGATAACCGCCTACAGGAACAACGGCACCACTCCGCATCAGGCTGCCATGGAAGCCCTGAAAAACGAGGCGCGCATGCTACTGGACAACTGAACCGGATAGGAGTTTGAAGAAGACAACCGTAATAGCGATACTGCTGCTTGCGGCAATGACAGCCGTAGCCCGCGAACAGCGCGACAGCACAATATATCAGGGCGTGATACTGAAACTGGACCTGTTCACGCCGGCATACGAGTTGCTGCGTACAAAGGGCAGACTGCAAAGCTATGAACTCTCAGCCAGCGTGAGACTGAAAAACCACTTCTATCCGACACTGGAAGGCGGATTCTGCACTGGAAGCCTCGCGACAGACAGCGCGACACACAAAGGCACAGGCGGTTTCATGCGCGTAGGCATGGACTTCAACGGGTTACGCAAGAACGTCACAAGCCCCAACGCCGTGCTGGTGGGACTGAGAGTTGGCGCGGCATACCAGAATTTCGCACTGCTCGGTCTGAGCGAAAGCAGCCTTGACAGAGCCGAAGGCGGCGGTCCGGACAGATACGGGAACAAGAGATGGGATGCTTGGATAGAACTGACGGCAGGCTGCAACGTGAACATAGTCAGCGGATTCTACATGGGCTGGCAGCTGCGGGTGAAGTTCCTGCTGACTTACAGCCGCAAGGAGGGACAGGCAATGCCGTACTACATACCGGGCTTCGGCGACATAACCGACACAGGCTGGGGCGCGAACTACTACCTCGGTTGGAGGTTTTGAGGACACAGACCAGACAAACAGAGAAACAAAAGAAAACAGAATATATGAACACTACAAAACTGATGAACCGCGCGGCGGACAACATCCGCATACTCGCGGCGGCAATGGTGGAAAAAGCCAAGAGCGGACACCCGGGCGGCGCAATGGGCGGCGCAGACTTCATGAACGTACTCTACTCGGAGTTCCTTGAATACGACCCCGAGAACCCGCAGTGGGAAGGGCGCGACAGGCTCTTCCTCGACCCCGGACACATGGCCCCCATGCTCTACTCCACTCTGTGCCTCGCAGGGAAATTCACGCTCAACGACTTGCAGCAGCTGCGCCAGTGGGGAAGCGTGACGCCGGGACATCCCGAGCGCGACCTCGAACACGGGATTGAGAACACCAGCGGCCCCCTCGGACAGGGACACACTTTCGCCGTGGGCGCGGCAATAGCGGCAAAATGGATGAACCGGCGTTTCGGCGACATCCACAAACCGACCGTCTATGCCTTCATCTCCGACGGTGGCATACAGGAGGAAATCAGCCAGGGCGCGGGACGCATGGCGGGACACCTCGGGCTGGACAACCTCATCATGTTCTACGACTCTAACAAGATACAGCTTTCCACAAGTTGCGAGGAAGTTGACACAGAGGACGTTGCAAAGAAATACGAGGCGTGGGACTGGTTCGTGCAGGAAATCCCCGGCAACGACCCAGATGCAATCAGAGACGCCCTGCAACGAGCCAAAGAGGAGAAAAGACGCCCGAGCCTCATCATTGGTCACACCACAATGGGCAAAGGCTGTCTCACCGCTGACGGCAAGAGCTGGGAAGGACAATGCTCCACCCACGGTCAGCCGCTGTCTAAATCAGGTGCTTCATTCGAAAAGACGATAGAACACCTCGGCGGCAATCCGGCAGACCCGTTTGTCATATTCCCCGAAGTGAAAGAGATGTACGACAAACGCGCCGTCGAACTGCGCGAACTGACCAACAGAAAATACGAGGAGTTCTACAAATGGCAGCAGAGCCACCCGGAGGAGGCACGCGAGTACGAGGCCTTCTTCAGCGGCGAAACGCCCTGCATCGACTGGAGCAGAATCATTCAGAAACGCGGCTGCGCCACCCGCAACGCAAGTGCGGCAGTGCTGGGCTATCTGGCTGAGAACGTGGGCAACATGATTGTGTCGAGCGCGGATTTGAGCAACTCGGACAAGACCGACGGTTTCCTGAAAAAGACACACGCCATACGCAAAGGCGACTTCTCCGGACAGTTCCTGCAGGCGGGCGTGAGCGAACTGACAATGGCGTGCGTGATGATAGGCATGTCGCTGCACGGCAGCATCATCCCCGCCTGCGGCACTTTCTTCGTCTTCAGCGACTACATGAAGCCCGCAGTGCGCATGGCGGCGCTGATGCAGCTGCCTGTGAAGTTCATCTGGAGCCACGACGCCTTCCGCGTAGGCGAGGACGGCCCCACACACGAGCCTGTTGAACAGGAAGCGCAGATACGCCTGATGGAGAAACTGAAGAACCATGCGGGCAAGAACTCGATGCTCGTACTTCGCCCCGCCGATGCGGACGAGACAACGGCGGCATGGCGCATGGCGATGGAGAACACCGACACCCCGACTGCACTTATTCTGTCGCGTCAAGATGTGCCGATGATACACGACGAGAGCCACGAGATGCACGAGCTTGAAGCCGAAGTGCGCAAGGGCGGTTACATAGTGAGCCGCGACGAGAATCCGCAGATAGTCTTGTTCGCCAGCGGCAGCGAAGTGTCAACACAGCTTGCCGGAGCAGCCCTTCTGCGGGCAGACGGCATCGGAGTGCAGGTGGTGAGCATCCCGAGCGAGGGCGTGTTCAGGAACCAGACTGCCGAATATCAGGAAGAGGTGCTGCCCGCCGGAGTGCCGCGTTTCGGACTGACTGCGGGACTGCCCTGCACCCTCGAGGGGCTGGCAGGCGCAAACGGCAGAGTGTGGGGACTGGAGAGCTTCGGCTATTCTGCACCATACAAAGTGCTGGACGAGAAACTCGGCTTCACCCCGCAGAACGTATATGAGCAAGTGAAGAAAATGCTATAAAGAACGCTGATGAGTTGTCCTAATCTGTATATTATCGCAGGTCCTAACGGTGCAGGCAAAACAACGGCATCCTACACCTTGTTGCCGGAAATGCTGAACTGTATCAATTTCGTCAATGCAGATGAGATTGCACGTGGTTTATCTCCTTTCTCTCCTGATACGGTGGATGTGCAAGCGGCAAGAATCATGTTGCAACGCATTGACGAACTCTTGCTACAGAAAGTGGACTTTGCCTTAGAGACAACTCTTGCCACACGTTCCTATGTACAACTCATCAAACGCGCGCAAATAATAGGCTATAAGGTACACCTCCTGTTCTTTTACCTTGAAACGCCGGAACAAGCCGTCCAACGTGTCGCACAGCGCGTCAGCAACGGTGGACACGGCATACCGGAAAACACTATCCGACGCCGTTTTACAAGAGGTATTGAGAACTTAATCCACTTGTACTTGCCTATTTGCGATAGTGTATTGGTATATAACAACATTAAGACCCCTGCACAACTTGTAGTTAGGAAAAGGTATCAGAACAATAGCATTGAGATAGTCAATG
>Ga0310690_10004381_pt1 | contig 20067 bp, 15 predicted proteins | sample AusTroGonzalo_MG_2_FD_207661 | JGI IMG/M metagenome (GOLD analysis project Ga0310690, IMG submission 207661) | Bovine rumen microbial communities from tropical cattle in Woodstock, Queensland, Australia - Gonzalo_04 (v2) (version 2) | ecosystem: Host-associated > Mammals > Digestive system >...
GAGAAATAAAGCACATGTCTGTCATCCGCGGCATAATGCGACCTGATATATTGCAACATCATTGTGGATTTCCCCACGCCCTTTGGTCCTTTGATGGCAATAAGACGAATATCCCAATCAATCTGCTCCATGGTACTTCTTACGTATTCCATTGGCACATTGGCAACATACTCGTCATGCCTTTCAAATAATTTATCCATATCGTTTGTGTCTTTTCTTTATTTTTTTTCGTTTGCAAAGATACGTTTTTTTTAAAGAACAAAAACATAGTAAAAGTGTTTTTTATAAAAAACACACTTGTGGGAGCATACGCAATGTTGGTGACACGTATATGACGGATATACACAGGGGAACATGCGAAAGGCGGACACATGCAATGTGTCCCTACAGATGCGACAACTCATCCCTCACTGCTCACAGCTCATCGCTCATCACCCATCACTCACAGCCCAAAGCTCATCGCTCACCTTCTCACCTTCTAACCTTCTAACCCTCCTAACCTTCCTAACCTCACTGCTCATAGCTCACCGCTCATAGCCCATCACTCAACACCCCCGTCATCGCTTCCCAGCTATAATTCTCCCTGACATAGCGATATCCATTCGACGCAATCTGCTGATAATAAGTGGAATCGGTGAGGAGGCGGGTGATGGCGACGGCGTAGTCGTCAGGGGTAGAGCAGATCAGAATATCCTGTTGGGGAACGGCGCCTTTTAATGGCTTGCCTGCCAGGGGCGAGGTGACGCAAGGCAGCTGCGTGGCCATGGCCTCCAAGAGCTTGTTCTGCAGGCCCGTGCCCAAGCGCATCGGGGCCAAAAAGATTCGGGACTGGGCATAAAACTCCGCGATGGACTCCACCCAGCCGGTGACCGTGACATGCGGTCCCTGCAAGGCCCGCACCCTCGGGGCCGGATTCGCCCCGCACAAGACCAGGCGCAGGTTCGGAAACTGCGGCAATAAGCCGGGAAGTATCTGTCGCACAATAAATTCCGCCGCATCCACATTGGGCGCATAGCTCATGTTTCCCGCAAAAATCAAATCGTAGACTTTCTCCTGTCCGTCATATCTGTATTGCTCAAAATCAACCCCATTGCCCACAATACTGATTTTGTCTTTTTCTTTCACGGGCATCAAATCCCGGTCCACCTCGGTGATGATGGTATGGTGCTGGAACAAGGGGAAGACCTCCGCCTCATAGCGGCGCAAGCGTCGGGATTCCATCCTGAAGAAAGGCTTCTTCCAGAACGGGGCCCGCTCGGCGCGGCGTAACATGCCTTGTGAGAAAACATCCTGATAATCGATGGTTTTCTCTACTTCCAACTCCTGAACGTAAGGCACCGTCCGCACCAGCTGGGCATAAACGGCATCGGGTTTCACCTCAGCGGCAACCTGCCGCAACGCTCTCTTCGCTTCGCGACTGTAAAAATAACCGCACTGGATGGGCCAGCCCTTGAAGAAAGCCCGCAAACTGTTGGTCAGCTTGGTCCACCAGCAGATACGCCCCACCCTGATTTCCTTGCAGAAAGGTTTCAGAGCCTCCATCGAAGAAGCCGGCACCTCCTTGTCGGACAAGGCAAACAAATAAATGTCGTGCTGTCGCGACAACACCCTAAGCTGGTGATAGGCACGCAGTTTGTCCCCTTTTTCGAGGGGGTAGGGAAATCGGGACAGGACGACCAACAGCTTCATAAAATCAATTTTCCTTATACAAAGGCAGTGTAAATACAAACGTGGATCCTTTGTCTTTATTATTGTAAGCCCTGATGGTTTTCTGATGTTTTTCCAGAATAATTTTCACCAATAACAAACCCAGACCAGTACCCGCTTCGTTTTGCAATCCCGGGGTAGAATAATCGGTGTTATTGTTCAATTTCTCCTCAATTTTGGCCTCGTCAATACCCACACCTTCGTCTTTCACACTAATCTCATACGTATTTTCATCCACAATTTTACCAGAAATCTCAATGGTACTGTCTTCAGGAGAAAACTTGATGGCGTTATTGATCAGATTCACAAAAATAGACCGCAACATCGCCACATTGAACAATACCATCACAGATTTGTCCAGATGATTGAGTAACTTGATTCTTTTAAGATCCAAATTACACTCAATCATATAAGAATAATCCCTTAAAACTTCGTACGGACAAACTTCTTCCACGGTCTTGTCCACCAGATTTCCCCTTACACGAAAAATCCTCATCAAATCCGTACAAACATTGGCCACATTACTGGCACAAAAGCTTATTTTCTTTGCCACCTCCGGTATTTTCTCCGACTCTACATGCCCATACTGGATCATTTCTGAATAGGCTGTAATCGGAGTGACCATGTTTTTCAAGGTGTGCATGGCTTCCGCCAAAAGGCGGTCGTCTTTTTCGTATAGTTCGCCTTTTTCCATGATAGTTGTATTTAGAGTTGTCAGAACATATAATTCATCTTCACATAGAAATTCGAAAATTGGTTGGCATTGTCTCTTTTGTCAAACGGAACGGCCCAGTCCACCGACAGCACGAAATTGTCATTCATGGCAATCTTCAGACCCAAACCTGCCGACAAATGCGGACGGTAAATCTGGGGATTGTCAAAAATCAGGTACTGATCCAAGGTGGCAAGATCGAACTCGGGATCATTCTGTTCGATATTTCTGATGATTTCATCTTTGTCTAACTTATAGGGCTGCAATATGATAGCACCGTCGAAGAAGGGATTCAGACCGATATAAAACTGCTCTTTCTTGATGGCGAACTTGCACAGTTTGAAGCGGAATTCGATGTTGGCGAAGGCAAAGCCATTGGCTGTGCCACGATGACGGGCGATACCTCGGGTGGTGTTGCCGCCTCCCAGTACCTCGTAAGTCACACGCTGGATATACAAAGTGTTCCAGATATTATTCTGATAGAAAGGACTCTTTCCCGCGGTGGTCAATTGGAGTGACAGACGATAAGCGAAAAGGACATAATCTTTATACACAGGCACATAATGTCTGAAATCAAAATTGAATTTCAGATTATTGTACGCCTTCAACGCTCCGAAAGCTGCGGTATAAGTCAAGAAGGCATCAGCATAAATACCCTTGTTGGGATTCTGCTGGCGGTCGCGGCTATCGTAAGTGACACCGCCACGCAAATAAGGATGCCAGCCGCCCTTGGCCTCATCAGCACCTATAATGCCCCATTTCACATACTTTTCGTACATACCCTCCACACCGGTCGGCAATTTGTTCTCTTCTTTCTTGCCTTTGTTGATCATATCGAGGTTCACACTGCCGATTTTGAACCAATAGACCCCCAAACCAGCGTTCCAGTACCAGTTTCCGGAGATTTTTCCTGAAATATCAGCCGCAATACGCAACATATCGCGTCTGCTGCGATAGAAAGCCCTGCTAATGTAGGTGTCAGGATACTTTTTATTGTTGATCCACTCCTTGTTCAGCACGGTCTGGTAGCCATTGTAGCCATAGAAATCGCAAATGGCATCGGGCAAATAGGAAATATCAACCGTGAGCCGATGTTTGGGAATCAGGTATTTGGAGTCATAATTGAAACGGAAAATACCGCAGTGCTTGGTAGTGTACGCCAACTCCACATAAAAGGAATGCAGATACTCCGGATAGGTGCTGCCATCACCGAAATAATAGACATTGGACAACACACCGCCCTGGAAACCCTTGTCGGCATCGTAAGCCACACTGGGCAAAATGCCGAAAGTCCAGCCCTTTCGGATGCTGTCTTTAGGTTGTTTCTCTTTGCGAACCTTTTCTTTTTTGCTGAGACTGTTCCACAAAGACTCCTCATAACTTTCTGAAACAGCGGCATTTGAAAATGTCACAAAAAGAAAAAGAAAGGATATAAAAAGGGCTGTTTTTTTCATTTGTCATATTTTTGGGCAAAGTTACGAAAAAATATTCTGAAAATGAACACATTTCTGAAAATTTCTGCAACAATGCGCAAAACAGACACATTCGATGGGTGCATGTTAACATGCTGCCATAAACTTACTCAAAGCTCACCGCCTCACTATTCACAGAAATGTTACTGGAATTGGCCAGACAAATAACACATACCTGATCCGGGATATACTTGAACCTCAACTGTGTCTTGGCCTTACCGTTGGCGGGAATTACCTGTATATCAATATCCTCGCATTTTTCCAAATGATACTGATCTCCTTGGAGATAGGCCGCGAAAATCCCCACCGGCAATTCCGGATGCCCAAAATCAAAGGGAACAGCGTAAGGATTGTTGATTGTCACCTCCAGCACCACAGAGTCCGCCTCCACCCGCTGATTCTCCACCAGCACCTCTACCCTATTGGTTCCCTGGAAACAATCAAATTCATGACCATAAAAATCGAAATTTCCTACCTGGGTATAATCGGCATCGTGACTTGTGGACACCGCCAACACCTGTTTCCCCTGTATATCCTTGTCGAACTGCAAAATATCATATTGCGTCTGGCGGTTATACAGCGAGCTGAGCGCCATGCCGTTTCCGCCCGTGTGATAGCGGTACAGCGAGGGCTTCTGGAAAGAGGTGTAAAACACCACCGGCTTGCCTCCGGCCTGCTGATGAATGGCCTCCATGGCCGGCTGGTAATTGCCGAAACCCGTGATATCGGGGACAAAAGGCGTACAAAGCCCTATGCGGACCAGCAAAACAAGAATCGCCATCGGCAGGATGTATCTCAGTATTCTCTTATGCCACAGTTCTTCGCGAGTATTTCTGTACAGCAAAAACAGCATCGGTATCGTGATGGCAATGGTCCAATGCGGCTCGGCATGGCCGTTGACCGTCATCACCCAGAAAAACAGGACAAAACCCACACAGGTAAAGACACAAGCCCTGGTGAACCTGTCTTTGTTTCTGCGCTCCTGCCAGCAGAAATAAAAGGCCAGAAACAAACATACCGGATTGAACACCAACAGCTGATTGGGCAGAAATTCCAGCGGATAAAGCCAGGAAAAAGGATCCTTGCGGATCAGAAAATGATATTTCAAGCTCGGGAAGTCGTGATTGAACTGCCATAGGATATGGGGCATAAACAAGGCCAAAGCCACTATGGCGGATATCCATATTCTCCAGTCTTTCAGTAATTTAATATTTGATAACAAGACAAAGCCTATCACCAGAACCGCCATATATTTGCTGTACAGCATACAAGCCATCGTCAGCCCCAGAAAAAGGGCGGTGACCAGCGAATTTTCTTTCAGATAAGACTGATACAGATAGAAAAACAGCGCCGTGAAAAAGAGCAAAGGGGCGTCGGGCGTGGTGATAAAGCCGTAAAGCACAAACATAAAAAGGGAAAAAGCGATGAGGAAGAACTCGTTGACATCCCTGACGCTTGCATTCACCCGCGAAAGGGTTTTCCACACCAGCCAAAGCGTCGCCCCATGGAGCAACACCGTGCAAAAGCGCACCGACAGCGCCCCCACCCCGACAAAATGGCTGAGATAGGTCAGCAAGGCCACCATTGGGGGATGATCGTAATAGCCCCAGTCCAGAAACTGGCCGTAAAGCGCGTAATACGCCTCGTCGGCATGCATGTTGGTGAACAGCGCCTGCACCAAGTCCGCCAGCACCCAAATCAGCAGGTACAAGTAAAATCTTTTTTCCACTTTATTCATACAGCAAAAATACAACTTTTTTCAATTAGCAAATTGGTTAACGCGTTTATTAGCAAAATAAATTTGTAAATTTGCTAATTTACTCATTTGCTCATTTGCTAATTAATTTGTATTTTTGCAAGAAAAATGACGCGGTATGGCAAAGATGGCGGAAACTCCTTTAATCAAGCAATATAACCAGTTCAAGGCGCAGCACCCTGACGCGATTCTCCTGTTCAGAGTGGGTGACTTTTACGAGACCTTCGGAGACGACGCCATCAAGACCTCGCAGATCCTGGGCATCGTGCTGACCAAGCGCGCCAACGGCTCCGCCCAGTCCATTGACCTGGCCGGTTTTCCCCACCATGCTTTGGATACCTACCTGCCCAAACTGGTGCGTGCCGGCCTGCGTGTGGCCATCTGCGAGCAGCTGGAAGACCCGAAAATGGCCAAGACCATTGTGAAAAGGGGCATCATAGAACTGGTGACTCCGGGTGTTTCCACCAACGACAAGGTGCTGGAACAGAAAGAGAACAATTTCTTGGCAGGTATCCATCTCACCGACAGTAAAATAGGCATCTCCTTTGTGGATATTTCCACGGGCGAGTTTTATGTGGCCGAAGGCAACGCCACCTATATCGACAAGCTGCTGCAGAATTTCAAACCTTCTGAAATTGTCCTTCAGAAGAACAAAACCAACAGTTTCAAGGAGCAGTTCGGTGAGAAAATCCTGCTCACCGCTTTCGACGACTGGGTGTTCACCACCGATTATGCCATGGATCTGCTGACCAAGCACTTCCAGACCACCTCGCTGAAGGGTTTCGGGGTGGACGGACTGGAATACGGCATTATCGCCGCTGGGGCCGCCTTGCATTACCTGTATGAGACTCAGAATCACAAGATTCAGCATATCAATAAATTAAACAGAATCGAAGAAGAACTGTACGTGTGGCTCGACCGCTTTACGGTACGCAATTTGGAGCTGATTCACTCACCCAACGAGAATGCGGTGACCCTGCTGCAAATTCTGGACAAGACCCTCACCCCGATGGGCGCGCGCATGCTGAAAAAATGGATGGTGCTGCCGCTGAAAGAGAAGGTGATGATTGAGGAACGCCTGTCTGTGGTGAAGTATTTTATTGATAATGATACAATTGCGGAAGATATCAAACGCAACTTGCGCGAAATGGGCGATGTGGAACGACTGGTGTCCAAAATCGCCACGGGCAAAATCTCACCCCGCGAGGTGGTGCAGTTGGCCCGCTCCCTGCGCGCCGTTGAGAAAATCAAAAAGGCGTGCGAACAAACCGACCTTCCTTCGCTGAAGAAGATTGCCGAGCAGCTGAACCCCTGCCTCAGCGTATGCGAGCGCATTGAGAAGGAGATTGTGGAAGACCCGCCTGTGGCCGTCAACAAAGGCCGTGTGTTTGCCAAAGGTGTTGACACTGAGTTGGATACTCTTTCTTCTTTGGCTACCAACAGCAAGCAGATTCTGGCCGACATCCAACGCCGCGAGTCGGAACGAACGGGCATTCCTTCCCTGAAAATCGGCTTCAACAACGTGTTCGGCTACTATCTGGAGGTGACCAACACCCACAAATCGAAGGTGCCGGAAGACTGGATTCGCAAGCAAACGCTGACCAACGGCGAGAGATATATCACTCCGGAACTGAAAGAACTGGAGGACAAAATCCTGGGTGCGGAAGACAAAATTTTAGAGATTGAGACGCGCCTGTTCAATGACTTTGTGCTGGGTCTGATGGACTATATCCCTATGATTCAGCTGGATGCCCGCCTCACTGCCCGCCTGGACGTGCTGCTGTGCTTTGCGGCGGTATCCCTCGAGAACAACTACACCCGCCCCGTCGTCAATGATTCCACCTCGATAAACATCAAGAGCGGCCGCCATCCGGTCATTGAGAAACAGCTGCCGCCTGGCGAGAAATACATCGCCAATGACGTGTTTCTGGACAATGAGCACCAGCAAATCATCATCATCACGGGACCGAACATGTCGGGTAAATCGGCGCTGCTGCGCCAAACCGCCCTCATCGTGCTGATGGCCCAGATGGGCTGTTTTGTGCCTGCGGAGAAGGCGGAAATCGGCATTGTCGACAAGGTTTTCACCCGTGTGGGCGCCTCCGACAACATCTCTACCGGTGAATCCACATTTATGGTCGAGATGAACGAGACCGCCAGCATCCTGAACAACGTGTCGAACCGCAGCCTGATTCTGCTGGACGAGATTGGCCGAGGCACCAGCACCTACGACGGCGTGTCCATCGCCTGGTCCATTGCCGAATACCTGCACGAGAACCCGCGCCACCGTGCCAAGGTGCTCTTCGCCACCCACTACCACGAGCTCAACGACATGGCCTCGCAGTTCCCACGCATCAAGAATTTCCATGTGTCCGTCAAGGAAATCAACAATAAAATACTGTTTCTGAGAAAGTTGGAGAAAGGCGGCAGCGAGCACAGCTTCGGTATCCACGTGGCCCGCATGGCCGGTATGCCCCAGAGCGTGCTGAAACGTGCCGAAGAGGTGCTGAAACAGCTGGAGGCCAGCCGCAGCGGCAACGATCCCATCAAGGTGGAGAAAAAAGAACCCGGCTACCAGCTCAGCTTCATCGCCCTCGACGACCCACTACTGTTGGACATCAAGGACCAAATCATCGACCTCGACATCAATAGCCTCACCCCCGTCGAAGCCCTCATGAAACTCAACGATATCAAAAGTCTCTTGACAAAAAAGAAGAAATAAAACTCCTAATTTACTAATCAACCAATTTAACTAATTTACTCATTTAATTAGCAAATTTTTGAACGTCTTCGACGTGATATTTACGTCACTACCCCGCCCTATGGGCACCCCTTCTAAAAGAAGGGGAATTAATCATTGGCACATTAGCATCTCCCCTGATGCGGAGCATCACTCCCCTTGAGCACGGAGTGCGAAACTCCCCCTAATTATAATTAGCACATTAATAAACTGTCAGTGGCTAATTATCAACTTGACTGACCACTGACCACTAACCCCTGATCACTGATCACTAAAAATTGGCACATTAGCACATTGATAATTAGCACATTAAAAATCCATTTGCTAATTAACTAATTTGCTAATTTGCACATTATTTAAGGTGTTCCTCATGGAACTTGGCAATCTTGTTCCAGAGGTGCACTCTTTCAATACCCGTTACATTGTGGTCGTGGATGGTGTAGGGGAAATAATCCACCTCAACGCCGGCTTTCACCGCCTCTTTCATCAGCTCCAACGACTGCTGCCAAACCACAGTGTGGTCCTGGCAACCGTGCATCACCAGCAAATCACACTTCACATTCTTGATTTTGTCCAACAAGCTGGCATTGGCATAGCCCTCGGGATTCTCCTCCGGTGTGTCCATGTAGCGCTCGCCGTACATCACCTCGTACCATTTCCAGTCCACCACGGGACCACCGCAGGAAGCAGCCTTGAAGGCCTCGGGATGGCGAGTCACCAGCGACAAGGTCATGAAACCGCCATAGCTCCAGCCATCCAGACCAATACGGTTCGCATCGATATACGGCAGTGACTTCAGGTATTCCACGCCGCACATCTGGTCTTCCACCTCCAGATCGCCCAGATGACGATGGATGCATTTCTCGAAATCCGCACCACGGTTGGCCGTGCCACGGTTGTCCAAGGTGAAAATCACATAACCCTGCTGTGCCATGTAATACAAGAAGGTGCCTCCCGACATGAAAGTATTCGTAACCAACTGTGAATGAGGACCTCCATACACATAAATCAAGCAAGGATACTTCTTGGTTTGATCCATATTCGGGGGCAGAATCATGCGACAATACAAGTCATCGCCCGCCTTGTTCTTGATGCTGAAAATAGAAGCCTTGCCCATGGTGCAGTCCGCAAAAGGATTCTTGGAAGCCTTCAACAGCTTGGAAATCTTGCCATTACTGCTTTTCAGATAAATTTCACGGGGTGTTTCCAGATTGGTGAAATAATCAATGAAATAAGTCATATCTGAACAGAAGCGGGGAGTATGAGTTCCCGATTCGGGAGTCAGGTTTTCTACCTTTTTACTTTTGATGTTCACTTTGCAAACATACTGATCTACAGGCTTATCCAATGAGGCCAGGAAGAAAATGTTCTCCTCTTTCGGATCCAGTCCCAGCACTTCGCTCACCTCCCAATTGCCTTGGGTAAGCAGGGTATTGGTGCCCGCATTCAAATCATACAAGTAGATATGATTCCAACCATCACGACGGGTCTGCCAGAGGAAACGGTTATTTTTCAAGAAGATGGGACGAGTCTGAGGTTCCACATAGCGACTGTCGCTTTCCTCGATCAGCACGCGAGTTTTGTTACCTTTAAGCAAGTCATATTCAATAAGTTTAGCATGATTCTGCGCACGGTTCAGATGCGTGATATACAGATATTTCTCATCAGGAGAGAAAGTGATATTGGTCAGAAATTCCCCATCGGCCTTGTCAGTTTTGATGTAATGGTACACCGCCTTGCCTTTGGCTACCGACGCTTTTACATCGAAAATACCAGCCTTCACCTCGTGACTGGTGCGGCCTGCCATGGGATATTTCATCGTTTCTACCGTGGCAATCGGGGTAGAAGTGTTCACCAGGGGATAATCCTCCACCATGCTCTCATCCATGCGGTAAAAGCAGATGTAATTGCCCTTCGGTGAAAAATACTGGCCCTCATTGATACCCCATTCACTACGGTGCACACTCTCGCCAAAGACAATATTTTTTCCTGTGTCAGGACATAAAAGTATTGGTTTATAATCATTTAAAATACTTTGAACATATACATAGCCGTCTCTTTTGGCCACAAAAAGGAAGTTTTCCAACTGATAATCAAAAACATCCTCCATGTCAATTTCACTGACCGCATTGGTAGTCAGATCCAACACTTTGCCAAAGGCTGGAAAATAGAGTTTGTCCTTGCCAATCCAGTAAAACGAAGGAAAACGGTTCACCTCATCCTCTTTCAATGATTTCGCCAGTTGCTCACAAGTCATAAAAGTCTGGTCCTTGCCACTCTTGGCATCGGTCAGCACCATCGTATTATCCTCTATGTGAGCATATTGCTGTGTTTCAGGTCGCCATGTCAGGTTCTTGATATTGTCATAACTGTATTTTCCTTTGAAGATACCTTCCAAATCGATATAATTGATTTGGGCAAACAGCATCACACATGAGAAACTCAGCAATAATGAAAGCAGGATTTTTTTCATTTTTGAATAGATTATGGAATGGTTATTTTAATTTAACTACCTTGTTTTCAGTCAATTGATATTTTTCTCCCGTAGCAGGACAAGTAGCAAAACCCTCGGCATCGAACTGCAGTTTCTGACCATTTTCACTCATCCAGCCGGCATGACGGGCGGGGTTGCCGATCACCAACTCAAAATCTTGCACATTGCGGGTAATCACTGCCCCGGCACCCACAAAGGCGTAGCGACCAATCCGGTGTCCGCAAACGATGGTGGCATTGGCCCCAATAGTGGCACCCTGGGCAACTACTGTGGATTTATACTCGTTTTTCCGCACCACCCCACTTCGGGGATTGATGACGTTGGTAAATACCACAGACGGACCGACAAAAACCTCATCCTCAAGAGTAACCCCTTCATACACAGAAACATTGTTCTGAATTTTCACCTTATTGCCGATGGTCACACCCGAAGCGACAAACACATTCTGGCCCAGATTGCACTCCTCGCCGATGGTACAATTCGCCATCAGATGGCAGAAATGCCAAATCCTGGTGCCCTTGCCAATCTGGCAAGGCTGGTCTACCACCGCAGTTTCGTGAATATTGGTTTCGTCTATCATTGAATTTTGAATTCTGAATTATGTTTGTGTTACTATACTGGCTGCCATGATATGACAGCCCTACAATATGACAGCCCTACTACTCTATCAAACCACTCTTAACTATTATCTATTATCTATCAACTATTAACTCAAACAAGCCCTCTCACCTTCTAACCTTCTAACCTTCTAACCCCAAATCACCACGCTCCATCAAACACCGTCCAAATATAATCGCCGGTATCCCAGGCGGTGTTGATGGCGGTGATTCCACACTGATTGGTATAGTCCGTCAGCATCTTCACAGCTTCATCACGATACCCCTTTTTGAGCAACAACAAAGCTTTATCTTCAATGTTTTTCTGATTATCAAAAAACTCCTTCTGCATCGGTTGCCAGGTATTGTCAATCACCTTGCGCATATCGCCCCAACGCTGCGATGCCAAGGTTCCCAAACGATTGAAAGCCCACCAGGCGGATTTCCTGCTGAAACCTGTCTCGCGGCCACAAGTCTTGTATTCCGAAGGCAAGTCGGTGACATTGGCATAAATCGGCACATAGACCGAAGAAGCCACATTGTCAAGGGCAAACCAGCACAGGGCGCCTACCTCATCGGGCAGGTAGCTACGGCACTGGATGATGGTGGCATACACCGTGAACCACACCGCAATATTGCGCTCCCCATGAGCATGCCAGCCGCCGTTCACCTTATGCAGTTTCAACTCATCCGATTTCATGAAAGGATTGGCCAACGGGGAGATTACGGTCTTCCCCTCTTTGTCCGTCACCGTAATGTTTTTACGCATATCATACTCGGTTCCTTCGTAATAATCCTGGAAAACACGCACCATATCCGACAATTTCACCAAGGAGTCGGGTTTCACCGAGAAAGGATAATTCTCGGCGTTGGGGTCCAATTTCAATGAGGGAGCCAGCAGGTCGAACACACGCCATTCACGGCGGCGGCATGCCAGCATCATACGTGACTCTGGGGCGTAAGCGTAGGCGAATCTGAAGGGCTCACCACTCTTTTTGCTCCACCAGCCATTCTCCTCTGCCACCGCATACACATTGTCGGAAGCCATGAAATAATCCTTGTTTTTCAAGTCTATCTCTCGGATAGTTGATGCATTGGCATTGACGGCGATATGGTCGTCAGGGACCCTCTGGGCAGCCCAAACAGCACCCAGTTTGCCCTTGCCGGGACCAACAATCTCCAGATGCCACACCTCATTCTTGTCGGCAATGGTCAGGCACTCGCCCGCATCAATCCAGCCGTAAGTTTTCATCAACTCGCCCGCGGTTTTGATGGCCTCGCGCGCCGTGCTGCAACGCTCCAGCATCAACTGGCAAAGTCGCTGGCAGTCAATGAGTCCGCTGTCGGATTTCAACTCGCTGCGACCACCAAAAGTGGATTCACCAATGGCCAGCTGCTTCTCGTTGACACAGGGATAAGCCGTATTGAGAAATTGATAGGTATGGGCCACCTGCGGAATTTCGCCCACGGGAATATTGTCATAGCGGTTCATTTTGCCCGGCTCTGACTTGGCCCAAACACGCTTGTACAGGGTTTCCATAGCACCCGCCGGATGGTCCGCTGCCTTTTCCACGGTAATATTGGTGCGCGAGCGGCCGCTGTCATCGGTATGTGAGGTCATCACCGAGCCATCGGCAGAGGCTTTCTTGCCCACAGTCACGCTGGTGCATTCCATTCCTTCGGTAAACTCGTCGGTACTATACCAACTCTGGCCCTGTGCCCATACAAATGCGAACACAAAAATGCCCAGTAATATTTTTTTCATCCCGTTTTGAATTATGTTTACGTTACCAAAACCGTTTTTCCCCTGATTCTACGGACGCAATGAATTGCGTCCCTACTGACCCCTGACCCCTAATCACTGATCACTGATCACTGACTTTTCCTCTTCTGCGGCTGCCACAACGTGACAGCCCTACATTTTATGGACACAATGTCTTGCATCCCCTGCATTGTGTGCATGTTTCCCGTGCGGACGCAATGAATTGCGTCCCTACTGACCCCTGACCCCTAATCACTGATCACTGATCACTGACTTTCCCTCTTCTGCGGCTGCCACAATGTGACAGCCCTACATTTATGCGATGAATTGCAGCCCTACATTGCGTGCGTGTTCCCCGTGCGGACGCAATGAATTGCGTCCCTATTGACCACTAACACCTATCACCTAATCTCTGACCTCTGACCCCTGACCCCTGATCACTGATCACTGACCCCTATTAACAATCACCATATCCGCCCGCCTGCACTTCTCCTCCTGGGGCATTTGGGCGTTGATACGGTCCATAATTTCCTTATGTGTGAGGTTAGGATTCCGTTTTTTGATACGTTCCAAACGCACCTCCAGCGGAGCATCCACCACAATCACCATATCGAAGAACTTCTCCAACTCGTTCTCGTACACAATAGCGGATTCCAGCATCACCGACGGGGCATGCTGCTCTTCTGCCCATTCATCAAACATCCCCATCACTCTGGGATGAATCATTTTGTTGATAACTTCCCTCTTTTGGGGGTCCTGGAACACACAGCGGGCCATCTTCTTGAAATCCAGTCTTCCTTCAGTAAAAACCTCTGTGCCAAAATAAGAACGGATAGTATCGACAATTTCCCTGTCTTCGTAGCATTTTTTGGCTTCCTCGTCCGCATAGAACACCGGAATGCCCATCTGCAAAAACTTTTTGGAGATATAGGTTTTACCTGTTCCGATACCCCCCGTAATAGCTATTTTTTTCATCGATTATTTCACATACAAAGTTAGCACCTCGGGCTTTTCCACCGATATTAAATCGGGATAGCCATTATCCACCAAAAAACTGCACAGTTCCTTGTTGGAGAAAGAATATGCGCTGCGTTTGTTTTTGTTTTTGACTAATTCCTTGACAGAAAGATTCACTATTCTGTTTTCTTCGGCATATTCCGGGGTCAAGTAATCCAATCCCCTGGTATTGAACGTCAACAGCAGCGTGGTGTCCGAAAAAGTGCAACTCTTTTTCCCTTCCGGCAGCTCCGAGTAGATCAACTTATACTCCAAAGTATGTTCTTGGTCTCTGGAGAAATTGATAAAAAACCATGCGATGGCCGACAGTACTAAACATACCAAAAAAGCCAGTGGTGGCAATTTCATCCTGTTTTTATGCTCCTGCTTGGGCTGCCTTTCTATTTGCATATCCTAATTATTTTTGAGCGTTTTTGGCTTCGTTTTCATCAATAGCCACAGCCGCTTTTTCGATGGTAATCTTCACACCGTCAGCGATTTCGATAACGAAAACCTTCTCCTGAACATCCGTAATCTTGCCGTGCAAACCACCAATTGTGATGATTTTGTCACCCTTAGACAACTTGCTTCTGTATTCCTCAATTTGTTTCTGTTTTTTCTGCTGCGGTCTAATCATGAAAAAGTAGAAAATCAAAAGCAACAAAAGGATAAAAATCAAAGTCATTGATCCACCACCTGCTCCCTGTCCTTCAGCCGGAGCCATTAATAAAAATAATAAATTGTTCATTTTCAGTTTTTTATATTGATAATTAATTAAGGTTCAACTACAGTGGCTTTTAATCTGAGGGTGGTCTGCACAGGATAAGTGTTGGCAGACACCACCACCATTTTGCTCACCTCGCCATGCTGGTTCTTCGAGTCGAAAGTCACCCCGATTTCGCCGGATTCACCCGGTCTGATAGGTGCTTGCGGAGGGGTTGAAGTGGTGCAACCGCAGGATGAGCGGGCACTGGAGATAATCAGGTTGGATTTGCCGGTATTCTTGAACTTGAAAGAATAACTCAATTTCTCCCCTTTGATAACCCGGCCGAAATCGTATTCCAAGGTCTCGAAAGTCAGCACCGGCATCTTTGCGGCATCCTTCTTAGACAAACCCTCCGCCGTCATCGGGTTATGCACATCCGCAGTGGTGAAACCCTCGGAAGAGTCCTTGCTCCCGCAAGACACCATCAGTGCGCATATCCAAAAACACAATATTTTCTTCATCCCGTAATCCATTAATCTTTTAATCATACCAAGCCTCTCCCCATCTTATTCAACTTCCCTTCTTCCTTCAAATCCACCGCCATCTTATCCAACATGCCGTTGATGAAGACCTTGCTCTTTTGTGAACTGTAGGTTTTCGCCAACTCAATGTATTCATTAATCGTCACTTTCACCGGAATGCTGGGGAACTCCGTGAATTCGCAGAGCGCCATCTTCATCAAAATGATATCCAATTCCATGATACGCTCCAATTCCCAGTTCTGCAGCTTCTGCTCTATTCTTTCCTCGTACTCGTTATTATGCGCCAAAGTCAAGGTATAGAGGCGTTTATAAAACTGTTGATCGCTCTCCTCTCCCTCTGCCACTGGCTTGAACAAAGTCGCTATGGTGCAGTTGTCCATCTTCGATTCCTTGAACTGCTGGATGTTCTTGTACAGCATCAGCAAAGCCTCGTTGTAATCGTCGAACCAGTGGATGTTCTTCTCCTCGAAAAACCAATGGATCAACTCGCTCTCCACAAAAACTTTCTCCACAATGGCCAGCACCAATTCCTTATCCTCATTATAGCTGCGCTGAGGATTAGCCATATAATGCTGATATTCAGGTAATTCAACTATTTCGTGATTCACCTGCACAATAAAATCGCCATCGTTGGCCCAATTGATTTTCAGTTCCTTGAACTTTTTGTTCAGCGTAACATTCTCATCAATTTGCAAGATCACCTTATTGTCCACGAACTTGGTGTTGGGATTCAAGTCGGCCTCGGTGGGATTAATCTTGTTTTTCAAATCCTCCAGCTTATTCACCCTATAGCGGTAAATAGCTGAAAATAAGGAGAAAAAATAGATGAACAAAGTATAGCAGGACTGGATGGCGTCGTTCAGTTTCTTCTCGCCTTCCACCACATCTTCCCTGTCATTCATCTGATGGGCGAAGATGGCCTGCATTACCTTGGTTCTCAAATAACGTCTGCTTACCATGTTTTTCTTTTGAACTGCAAAAATACGAAAAATAATTAGCAAATTGGTTAATTAGCAAATTAGTTAATTAATTGAATAAAAAGATAATTTGCTAATTTGCACATTGGCTAATTAACTAATTATCCGATCACTTCCTCCACCTTCGCCATCAGTGCGGTCTCAAGTTCTTTGGCTTTCACCACGTAGGCCTGGGCTTTGCTTACCATTTCTTCCGCGAAAGCCTTGTCCTCCAAGCTGGAAGCATTGATTTTCACATTCAGGTAAGCCCCCATGACGGCGGCGCGGGCGCACAAAACGCCAACACCGGCATCGGTCACTGAATTGGGATTGCCCTTCTCGATCATGGCAGCGCAAAGCTCGAACACGTCGAAGCTACGCTGGATGGTCTTGTAAGGCACCTCGATAGCATATTTGGTGGCATCCTGGATGGCCTGCTTGCGGGCGGCTTTCTCAGCATCGTTACCCTTAGGCATACCGAAAGCTTCCATGATCAGGTTGAAGGAATGGGTATCCTCATCCACTAGCCACAGGAGGTCGTCTTTGATTTTCTGACCCTTTTCGGCCCATTGTGAGAATTCCTCCCAACGCTCGTCCCAACCGGGTTTGTGTGAGGACAGATTGGCCACCATCGTACCCAGAGCGGCACCTAGGCTGCCCATGTAAGCGGAGATGGAACCACCGCCAGGAGCAGGACTCTCAGAAGCGGTCTCATTGGCAAAACCCGTACAGGTCATGTCCATCAATTTCTCGGTCTTATTGTCTTTTTCAATCAGATATTCAATCACCTTTTCTTCCGGAATGAAGGGTTTCAGGTCGTCCAAACCCATGGATTTGATGGCGATTTTGATGATTTCAGCCTCATCGATACCCAATGAGCGCTGCTGTTTAGCCAAAAAGTACTTACCAGCATCAATCAGGGTTTTCTTGGGCACCAGACCCACGATTTCCGTTCCCGTCACGCGGATGCCACGGGCATCAGCTTTTTTGCGGACTTCTTCGAAAGCCACATGCAGCGGAGTCGCATTGGTGTCTGTAATGTTCATTGACACTTGTGCCACACCGTATTCCTTGATAAACCAGCCGATAGCCTTGGTACCCTTCAATGTGCCGGGAATATTAATCGGATTGCCGTTCTCGTCTTTCATGATTTTGCCGGTAATGGGGTTGCCCTCGCGTTTCGGACGGCCTTTCTCACGCACGTCGAAAGCGATGGCGTTGGCACGGCGGGTGGAAGTGGTGTTCAGGTTATAGTTCACCGCGATGAGGAAGTCACGGGCACCGATAGCAGAGGCACCGCTCTTGGCCACTTCTTCCGTGAACTCGCACGGACCGAAATCGGGTTTCCACTCGGCGCTAGCGATACGCTCTTTCAGAGCCTCGTACTCACCCTGGCGGCAATTGGCCAGGTTACGGCGTTTGGGTTCGAAAGCGGCGTTTTCGTAGCAGAATACCGGAATATTGAGTTCCTCGCCCACCTTCTTGGCTAATTTGCGGGCATATTCAGCGGTCTCTTCCATGGTGATGTTGGAAACGGGCACCAAGGGGCACACGTCGGTGGCACCAAAACGCGGATGGTCACCGTGATGGCCTCTCATGTCAATCAGTTCCTTGGCCTTGGCAATCACCTTGTATGCGGTAGCCACCACCTCATCAGGAGTGCCGACAAAAGTCACCACCGTACGGTTGGTGGTAAAGCCGGGATCCACGTCCAGCAGCTTCACTCCTTCCGATTTTTCTATTTCGTCGGTAATCTGTTTGATCAGGTCCAAATTACGTCCCTCGCTGAAATTGGGAACACATTCGATTAATTGTTTCATAGTTGTTTTTCTATTTTATTGATTATTAATATCTTTTATAAAATAAATACTTGTTACAAACCTACATAAATTTTTTGGATTTTCAATAAAAAAAGTCTTGTACCGAAACATGTAAGCGGTTCTTTATTCCTGTTCCGTCAGGCCAACATCGTCCGTTTTATCCACAAGCCGAAAAACCTGTCGCTGACGCGGTAACGTTTGTTATCTTCCACCACCAATTCCTCTTCAATCAGCTTTTTGATGGCTGCCTGCACCGAACTGGCGGAAGCTAACTTGTGGCGTTTGATAAAAGCAGCAGAGGTGATTTGCGTGGCCCATCCCTCATGCGCAATAGCATAAAGGAGGGTTTTCTGCCTTAGGGTGAGCTTTGACAGGTACTCTTTGTACAGACTTTCATTGCCAGAAAGCACGGACTGCAACGAATAGTTTACTGTTTCCATTGTGCATTCCTCATCAGACTCAATGTTGAAAAATGCCTCGTTCATCGTTTTTTGGACATAGTAGGTATGGCCCTCGAACAGATCATACAGGTTTTCAGCCACCTCAGAATTTATCTTTTTCCCCTTTTCAGAAAATTTCTCGCAGATGAAATTCACATAAATTTCGCGAGGAATGGCATTCAAATCCATATTATCCGCACTCTTATAGAACGGGCGACTACTTTTCTCGAACATCAACTCCAGCATGTGCCTTTCGCTGCCGGCGAATATGAAATGGCAATTGTCAAGCATTTGGATGTGCCCCCGCAGCAATGCCTCAATGTTCTTCTCGGGATAATGGCCAATCTGCTGGAATTCGTCGATAGCCACTATGCAAGGACGATCGGCCTGCTGCAGGTAGCTGAAAATCTCTTTGAGGGTATATTCCGGCTGTTCGATGTCTCCAAGCCCTATACTGAAGGTTGGTGTGCCCGAAATGGCATCAAACCCGAATTTGCCATTAAGACTCCGCAGGGCTTTCAGAAACCGCTGCGCTACTTTTTTTCCGCGCGGCATCGTTTGCTCATAGACCGCACGTCCCAATTCGTGTACTAGTTCCTGAAGGCAGGTGGTATGCAGAATGTCTATAAAGAACGTGTAGTAATATTCACTTAATACCGGGTTGTCAAAACAATACTGTATCAGTCCAGTTTTGCCCATGCGACGATCGGACTTGAGTACAACATTGTTGCCATTCAGTAGCAATTTGATCAGTCTTTCCGACTCTGCCTTCCTGTCACAGAAATACTCGGGTTTTATATACCCTGTCACCACAAAAGGATTCTCTTCGTTTCTCATTGTTTGCAATGTTTTACGGCGGCAAAGATACATAAAATTTTTTACATTATGCAAAATGAATTATTCAAATTGAATAATGTAAATTGAATAATGGCGTATATTCAACAAAAAAAGGCTACCATACGGTAGCCTTTTTTGAGAGGTCTCTTCCAGACTCGAACTGGAGTAAATGGTTTTGCAGACCAGCGCCTAGCCACTCGGCCAAGAGACCTTTTTGGGACTGCAAAAATACAACTTTTTTTTGAATTGGCAAGAGGGAGTGAAAATTTTTTTCACTGGAAACTTAGCACACTGATAATTAGTAAATTAGTTAATTAGCAAATTAGTTAATTAAATGAACAATATGCTATTTCATTGGCACATTAGCACATTGATAATTAGCACATTAAAAACTCCTCTGATGCTGTGTATCACTATATAATGCGGCTGCCACAATGTGACAGCCCTACATTTTATGGACGCTATGAATTGAAGCCCTACATTGCGTGCGTGTTTCCCATGCGGACGCAATGAATTGCGTCCCTACTGATC
>Ga0310690_10004382_pt1 | contig 20067 bp, 12 predicted proteins | sample AusTroGonzalo_MG_2_FD_207661 | JGI IMG/M metagenome (GOLD analysis project Ga0310690, IMG submission 207661) | Bovine rumen microbial communities from tropical cattle in Woodstock, Queensland, Australia - Gonzalo_04 (v2) (version 2) | ecosystem: Host-associated > Mammals > Digestive system >...
CACTGCTCAACGCATTAACACCGAGAAGGTCGGTCCGACGATGTTTCGTCGATCCGACCTTCTCTTTTAGTTTGCTGTCTTGTAATTCGTTGGTGCTGTGGCCGGGGCATACCTGCAAACCATTTCCCGCTTCTGGTATGCCCCAGAGTGCGTTGTAAAGGCTTCTGGGCTGTGGCTGGGGCATGCCTACGAGCCAATTTGGTTTCAGGGTATGCCCCGAATTGTGTTTTTTAAGCTTCCGTTCTGTGGCAGGGGGCATACCTGCAAGCCATTTCCCACTTCCAGTATGCCCTGGAGCGCAATGCTTCACATCCGCACGTTAACCCTGCCTACAAACAGAAGTATTCCTCCGCTTCTTCCCCCATAATGCAACAAGCCGCATCCGGAAAACCGAATGCGGCTTGTTATTTTGTTTGAGGGTTTGGGATGACCTTGTCATCCTTTATGAAAAGTGCTCACGCACCCACCCACGTTTATTGTGCAGATTACTCTGCGTTGCTTCTCTTAGCTGCGTATACGCGGATTACTACAAGTACAACCGCTGCTGCAGCAAGGAGAATGATCCACATCATCTGATTGCCGGTATCTCCGGTTACAGGAGATGCATCGCTCGGCGTGGTAACTGCCTTAGGAATGGTCAGAGTAGCAACTGCCTTACCATCCTTGAAGACAACCTCGATCTTATGATCGCCGGCCGGAAGCGTCTTCAGATAATCTGCGAACAGAAGACCATGTACACTACCGGACCAGGTCTTGATACCGTCTGCCGGAACAAGCTTGCCGTCAATGTAAGTGCCAAGGTACAGGCTGTATGCGATTTCATTGCCCGGCTTACGGATTACTACAAAGTGCATGTCTCCGTTTGCTTCCGTTGTGATAGTGAAGGTGTATTCAGGCTTTTCAACAATCTTCACCGGAATCTTCTTGGAGAAATCTTCGTAGGTAATAATGGCTTCCGCATCACCAACCTTCTGGCTGCTGAATCCGCTTACCATTTCCTTTGTAACAGGAATTGTCGTCTTCGTTCCGTCCGCGTTCTCAATCTCAAGCGTAAGACCGGTAGGATCGAATTCTTCTCCTTCAGTATAAGTGTCCTTGAACTGATCAGAGATCTTGATATCAGCCTTTGCCTTCTTAGGCTCTTCAGTCTTAGAATCTTCCTTCTTGGGTTCTTCCTTCTTAGGCTCTTCCTTAGCATTGATTACAAATGTGGTGGAAGCATTTTCAGGAAGCTTATAGTTCTTGTTGGAAAGTTCGATTGCCTTAACGGTATGAGTACCAACCTCAGCTGAACCGCCTTCAACAGTTACGTCGCAGGTATCGGTTCCAACCAAACCGGTTACTTTAACGGTCGGGCGATGTACCGTTCCGTCTTCCGTATATGCATTATCTTTGCTCCACTCAAGACCTACGACCTTCTGCTCAACTACGAACGTGAAGCTCTTCTTGATGCCAACTACTGCGTCGGTGTCCTTAATCTCAAGCGTGATTGTAGTCTCACCGGCACCAACAATAACAAGCTTGCCATTTTCAACCTTGGCAACCTTCTCATCAGTGCTGGAGATAATTACTTCACCGTTCACCGCGTCAAATACGAGGTCGATCGGAGCATCACCATAGGTAGCCGTTACCTTGTCGCCAACATTCTTAAGATCGATCGTGCTCTTCTTCTTGGAAACAGTAACATCGAAGGTAACCGTCTTACCCTTACGCGTGATGGTAAGAGTCTTCGTTCCGTCAGTACTGCTGTCAAATCCGGAAACCATATCGGCCGTTACGTCTTCATCAAAGGAACTCGTATCGCTGAGCGTTACCTTAATCTTCAGTCCGGTATTGTCATAAGCATCGTTTACATAGTAGCCGGTCTTATAACCGTTAAGAACTTCAATCTTGGTAACCGTAAGAGCGGCAATCTCGGTCTCTTTGGTATGATTATCTTTTCCGTTGAGTTTACATACTTCTATGAACTTTCCGGGCACATCTTCCTGCGGCAGAATAGTCGTTGCAGCTTCAGGGTCGTAGTTATGAACTGCCGTAACATCTACGAGTGCAACAACACCGTATCCCGTCGCATAAGCGAAACGAATCGTCTTCTGTCCGTTTTCATCCGCAACACTAAGATTCTTCTTAATTGCTTCTGCGTCAAATGCGCTCAGAGAATCAGTAGAAGAAATGAACAGGATAAGAGAATATGTCTTTTCGCCATAAACCTTTACAGTGTCATCTTCAAGGGAGCTAATCGCTTCAAGGAAGCTGTCAACATCCGTGGCCTCAATCTGAGGAACAAGGATTCCTTGAACCGTCAAAGAGCTGTTGGCATTTTCTGCAAGCGAAGCCCAATCAAGAGCAAGTGCCTCAGCAACAGGCTCCAAATCAGCAATCTGCACTCCATCTTCATTGGTTGCAAACAGTGCATCAGCGATAATCATCTTTACGCCGTTCAATGCTGCAATGCGTGCACCGATTTCGCCCCTGCTGTAAGGAGACTCCTGCCCGCACTGCGGAATCTCAACCTTGATGTTAGCATTGTCAAGCTTATTGATGATTCTGTAAGCAACGGAAGTCTTCGTGTCCTTAGTAAATACATAATTGTTACTGCTAAGTGTAGCCGTAATCTTGTATTCGCCGACAGCCTCCGTCGTTGCTACATCTTCACCGTCACAGTCCGTAATCTTCAGAACCAGAGGATCTTCCCCTTCAACTACACCGGAAAGACTTGCCTTCGGAGCAACCACAGCAGAGCCATCAAAGTAATCACACTCAAATGCCGAATCCATGGAAGGATCAATTGCAGCATCGTCAGTGTTCCAAGACAGGGTTACCTCCGCAGGTACAATAGAATAATATGCATACGCATGATGAGGAGTAGAATAACTCGTAAATGTATTTGCAATTACAAAGTTGTACATTTCGGAGAATTCTTCTTTGATTACTGCCGTTGCGGTATATGTTTTACCTCTTCCATTGACATCAATTGCTTTCTTGTCCGGCGTGACTTCAATGATATCCTGCCATGACTGACCATCTTTCAGACCCTTTACACTAAATTCAGGAGCCTGTTGCTTTCCATTGTATGTAAGGCTTTGACTCTTCCAATCAGGTTGCAGTCTTTTGATGATCTGAATCTCGAATGTAAACTCTGCACCATCGTAATATACTGTTACATTCTGTTTGCCAAGTTTAGCGGAATCATACTTGACCATCGATTCATCAACCCGAACCGTTTTGTCCTTTGTGCCACCCTTGTAAGTCACAGTGATAGACATACCATTAAAGTTCAACTTATTAAGTTTATCCTGATTAGCTTCAAGGTAATATGTCTTCTGACACCCGTTCTGATTTAATACTCTGGTCTTTACTACATCATTGATTTTAAATCTCTTCTTATACTGTTTATTGACTTTATAATTCTTGTTTCCAAGACCGGTCACAGTTGCCTCATAATCTCCGGCATTCTTTTTCCCACCGGAAACGATAACCGAGCATTCATCACCATTAATCAAATCATCGGGATTTACATGCGCAGTCGGGCAGAACACTTCACCGGTCCAGGTGTATACCACCGGATTTTCTTCATTATCCCAGATAATGCTAACCGGCTTGGCGCTAACTTCAAGAAGAACCCGGCAGGTACTACTATTGTAATTGCTATCCCCTAAGTTTGTCAAAGTAAGATAAACACTGCCTGCTCCGAGAATCACAATCTCATTACTGTCGTTAATCTTTGCGACGCCATCGTTCTCCTCAATTGAAATCGAGAATTCGGTTCCGCCGATTAAAGTAATTCTTATGGCATCCTGAATCTTGAACGAAGCTTCACCATATGTTTTTGAAATCTGATATTTTGAAACATTAATCGAGCTGTTAGCTTTTATAATATTGAAAGGCTTGGACGCAGTGGTCTCATCAAGCACATAATACGCACTATACGTACTGTTTTTGATTGTTGCGATTGCAATACCTTCGCCAACATCTTTCCTTCCACCGGTTATAGAAATTTCAACTTTATCTTTGCCTACAAGACCGTCGATCTTTTTCACTACCGGATGCTGAGTCTTGTTGGGATTGTAAACAAATGTGTCCGTATCCCATTCAAGCTCGAGCTCTCGCTTTGTGATTTTAAGTTCAAAGCTTTCACTTGCGGCTGCATGATGAGCGGTCTCATCTACTTTAACAGTAATGGTAACGTTGTCAGTCGGGTAGAGAGCCGTAAATGTAATCGTACCTTTATTACGATTAACATCGGCACTTACTACAGCTTTTCCGTCAATCTTAGGGATTTCAACCGTTACGTTCTTATTCGTAGAATCAGTTAAGGTGTAGTTAACGGTAAACGTATCACCGTACTGAACAGTATTGTCTTCCGGCAGATTTGTTAACTTAATAGAAGGCTGAATCCTAACAATACTGAATGCAGTCGTTGCCTTGGAGGAAATCTCATAGTTATCTGCGGAGTTTCCTGTAAGGGAGAATGTAGCAGTATAATCATCTCCAACTTCCTTTGGATTTTTCTTATTCGCAGTAATTTCATAAGAAACAGCATCGCCTTCAACAAAGCCTACTAAACTTCCTTCTTTTATAGTAGGAGTATGAACTTTATTGTCATAGGTAAATGTCGTGTCCCCCCACTCAAACGTTACTTTACGTTTTTCGATAGAGAATATCTTCTCCAGGTTCTGGGTCACGTCAGCATCAAGCTTATAGTTGGAGTTCTTTGCGCCATTTGCCCTTGCCGTGTAGTTTTCTCCGGCCTTAATAGCCTCATCGACAACTACATTGATCTCACAACTGTCGCCTTCACAGAGACCAATCACTTCGGTTACGGTAGGATACTGTGCTGTCCCATTGTAAGTAAACCTGCCATCCGACCATACAAGACCTTCAATCGTCTTAGGAACGATATCGAAACTTACTTCACCGCCATCCTCGGCAATGATATAACTATTCTTTCCTGCTTCCGTAAGGGCAAGCTTTGCCGTATACGTTCCGACATTCATTACTACATCTGTATCGTAATCGTTTCCGTCTTTATAGGAAATGGTATATGCCTCAGCAGGAATCTCGTTGCCGTTTGCGTCAAGAACCTTTACATTCACGTCAGCGAAGTTATAAACATACTCGTTCTTCGAATCAAGCTTGATCTCCTGCTTCGTAATCTTCTCGTTCCACTGAGCAACAAGGCAAAGATTACAACTAAGTCCATCTCTATTATAGTTATTAATATCATTCTTAGTGCATAGAGTTTTATTTCCGTTCTTATCGACTTTATACCAGGTCCATCCAACAAATTCCCAGTTTCCATCATTGGATGTCGGATCTTCCGGCATATCGAACTTATGGTTTTGAAGAACACGCTGCGTTGCAATAGCATTTCCATGTCCTCCTAAGTCGAATGCCACGGAGTGGCCCCATCCGGCGTAAATTGTTACGTTCTTTGTGGGTACTGCATCAAAATTAAAAGTGTTCTTTAAATAGCTATCTTCAAACCAATCAACAAATACGTGATTTCCACTCGTGCAAAAATCAACGTCATCCTTTCGAATTACCTTACCATCATCATCGGTTGCGCCCGGTACATTCGAAGACATTCCTTTATGATAGTAATTATTGTAATTATATGTAACCTTGATATTCGGCTTGTAAACCGCTTTATAGGTACCGCCCCTGGTAACCGGATTAGTGAAAACGATATATCCTCCTGTCGATTCATTTTTCCAGCCGACCAGGATTTCGCCCTGCTTAGGATTAGCAGACGGCATATCCTTTGCTGCAATCACGCTGCCGGCATCTAAGGTAATCACCGCATCCTCTTTATGATTCTTGCTTCCATTCTTAAACGTCAACTGTACTTTGTGGGTGATATAAACAGAATCAGTAGCATCGGTGGCAACCTTTTTAGTGGAGCCGTCCTCTCCTGTGTAAAGCAAATCCACTATGAGATAATACCAACCACTTCCACCTCCCGCAAGAGCGAGAGTATCGACGCCCATTGAAACGTCCTGAATACTATCGGATTTATTATCACTGGAAAGCGACAACTCATTAACTGTTTTCAAAGATTCTATCTCTTCAGCAGTTCTATAAGTCACCCGCTTAAGCCAGCGAATCTCAGCGGAATATGTTCCTTTTTCAGGTGCTTCTGACAATGAAAAATTTACGTTGAACTGATAATCTCCATCAGACTCTCCGCCATCATCAACCCAAACTCTGTCCGTAAACATTATGGATTGAATTTCTACCGTTCCTTTCGGTTCGGTTACGACTGTCTGGCCTCCTGCTCCAGGGCCACCAGGACCTCCAGGGCCACCAGGACCTCCCGGACCTAACGGACCTCCCGGACCTAACGGTGCTGCCACAGCTGCGGAACTCAGCATTCCGGTCAGCATGATCAGGCAAAGCAGCCATGCAAAGCCTTTCTTCATCCATTTTGTACTCCTACTCATAAAAAGTACCTCCATTTCAAATTCCCTTGCGTCCCACGGGAGGATGAATCCCGCAAAATGACAAAGTTTTCCTCAAACAACCACATTGTAGCCTAGGGCAAGGGGGTTTTTGAAGTGCAGTATGAGTAAAAAAACTACCGTTTGAGTAAAATCGGGGCATTTTTGGGTTTTTATGCATAAAAAAGGAGGCGATTCCGTCCTCGGAACCGCCTCCCGGCATCAATTATGCATCTTAAACATCCTGTTTTTCTACTTCAGTAGCATATAGCATTACCGAGGCATGGAACATTCCGGGCTCGTAATTGTACTCCACCATACCGCCGTACCGTTCCGCAATGGACCGTACGGAATCCGTACCGATTCCGTATCCTTCATGCTTGGTCGAGCGGAGCAATCCGGTCTCACCGAGCTTCGGTTCTACATCTGTAGTATTGTCGATAATGAACGCAATCATTCCGCCTTCCTGCAATCCTCCGCGCAATTTTATACGCCTTGCGCCGAAAGTCTGCCTCTTGCATGCCTGTACCGCATTCTCAAGAAGATTCCCGAGCATAACGGCCAGGTCGCTCTTGTCAATTCCTACCTCCGCCGGCATATTGAACCGGAAATCGCAGACAATATTCTCATCGGCCGCCATATGCGCGAAGTAGGAAAGGACCGTACTCGCGGTCGCATTCTCACAATAGACAATCGGCTCGTCCAGACGATGGCCTTTCCGGAACTCGTCGATATACTTAAGGAGCGCTTCCTTATCTCCGCTCTCGGCGATGTTCTGTAGAACCGCTACATGATGGCGGAGATCATGTCTCGTCCGCCTTGCGTCTTCAATACGTTCACGAAGATCCTTGAACTGCGTAACCTGTACGGTAAGCGCCTGGTTCTCCGCGCGGGCCTGAAGCAGATGGTTATGGTCGATGATCATACGCATGACCATGTGGTAGATCAGATAGGCCGACGCATTGATTGCGAGCATATACAGGATATTGGAAAGCTTTGAGGAAACCTCCAGCGCCGTTTCGTCTTTGCCGTACATGCCCTGCAGCCAGAAGAGGTAGAAGGTTGCCGGAATCAGCCAGCAGTACCGCCACACGGCGCTCTCTCCTTCTTTGCCCATAATGGCGCAGGCGTCGTAGTAGATTGCGAGGCCGAACGGGACCAGAATCAGAAGTATCGCCAGAAGCAATCCGATGGTTGCCGTCCAGTAGTATGCGTAGTAGGCCTGAACGGGCCAGATCTGGATCTCGATGAATTTGCCGGCGATGGATACGAGGCCGCCGACGGTGTAAAGCATGAAGAAGATGAACATCAGCTTGCCGATATTATCCTTGATTGCGATACACATGAATACAAGGAGCATGATACTCTGCAGCACTTCGATCGTCGCTCCGATATTATAGCGGTGCAGAAAGTACAGTCCGATTGCCGAAGACGCGACCCAGACGCCGGTCATCAGTACAAAGAGAACGGCAGTCAATTCCTGCGAGAACCGCGATTTCTTCCGAAGAATCCCAAACGCCAGAGCAATAATCGCGCCGCTTCGGAGAGAATTGTACAGAATATACTCAAAAGCCGTATAACGCATTAATGTCTGCCTGCCTTTCGGAGATTTCGGAAGATGCATTCCGCATGGGCCTGCTTAAGCTCCGTACGGCGCGCGCGGCTTACGGGCACGAGCGCCCCGTTCTGCATCTTCACGTCGTTCTCGCCGATGACGGCAATCTGCTCCAGGTTGATGATGATTCCCTTCGTGCTTGTCGCGAAATTCTCACGGGAGCAGAGCAGCTGTTCCATCTCGTTCTGCGAGGTCCACAGCGAGTGCTCGTGTCCGTCCCGGAAATGGATCGTCACCTTATGGTTGGTGTACTCCGTGTACACGATATCCTTCATAATGCATTCGCTGTCGTCCGGAAGCACGAGCACGCGTCCCTCTTCGATGTCATCCGGCTCGATCTCCTGCAGCATCTGTTTCACGTCCGTATAGGAATACGGCTTGAGCAGATAGTAGTCGGCTTTCACACGGTAGCTTTCCATCGCGAAATCGTTGCTGGAGGTGATGAACACAAGGCTAACGTTCTCGTCCTTCTGCCGGATTTCCCTGGCGGTATCGATGCCGGTCATTCCGTCCATGTAAATGTCCAGAAAGAGAATGTCATACCGGTTCGGCTCGAACGCCTCGAGAAGCTGCTCTCCGCTCTCGTAGCAGTCGATGCACTCCGCCCGGTATCCCATTTCGTCAAAGCCCTTCTTAAGCATCGCCTCAAGCTTGCTGCGATCCTCCTGTAAATCGTCGGTGATTGCAATTTTCATGTTATCATCCTTTATTCTACAGCTGTATCATTTAGTAAAATATGGCTTCCCTATCTAGATTGCCACCGGAATCTTGCCGATTGGCTCGCCGTACTGATAGTCGGTCAGGGCAACATCGTCCTTTGTAAAGGCGTAGAAATCCTTGATTTCAGGGTTCAGCCAGAACTTCGGTGCCGGATACGTAGGCCGCGCGATCAGTTCCTTAACGATCGGAACGTGGCGGTCATAGATGTGGGCGTCGGCGATGACATGCACGAACTCGCCGACCTGCATGTCGCATACCTGCGCGATCATGTGGGTGAGCACCGCATACTGGCATACGTTCCAGGCATTGGCCGCGAGGATGTCCTGCGAGCGCTGGTTCAGGATCGTGTTGAGCACCAGCTTGTCGCCGTCCTTCGGTTTCGTTACGTTAAATGTCATACTGTACGCGCAGGGATACAGATTCATCTCGTGCAGATCCTGATGCACGTATATGTTCGTCAGGATGCGGCGGCTGTAAGGCGTGTGCTTGAGGTCGTAAAGCACGCGGTCCACCTGGTCGAACATGCCCTCCTTGTACTGATGCTTCACGCTCATCTGATAGCCGTAGGCTTTGCCGATGGAACCGGTCTCATCCGCCCAGGAATCCCAGATGTGCTGCCCGAAGTCATGCACGTTGTTGCTCTTCTTCTGCCAGATCCACAGAAGCTCGTCGGTGGCGGACTTGATCGGCGTCTTCCGAAGCGTCTGCGCCGGGAACTCCTTACTGAGGTCGTAGCGGTTTACTACACCGAACTTTTTAATCGTATAGGCCGAGGCGCCGTCCTCCCAGTGGGGGCGAACCGCCTCGCCTTCCGTACTTGTGCCGTTCTCCAAAACGTCCTTACACATACGGATAAAAACATCATCTGCGTAACTCATAATCTTCTCCTCACATTTGCTTCGGCAGACACCATATAATTTCAGAAAAGGGGCCATCCTTTCGAACGGCCCCTTGTTTCGTGACGGGTTCTAACGATTCTCGCTGACAAAGCGGCGGATGTTGGAAGCGTTTGTATACTTTTCTACATTCTCGCCCTTCAGAACAACCAGCGTCGGAGCCTGCATTACACCATACTTCATTGTAAGTTTCGCATTTTCCTCGGCGTCGATTACACGGTAATCCATGCCGGCAAGGAATTCCTTCGCAAGCTTGCAGTTCGGGCAGGTCTTCGTCGTGAAGAGAAGAAGTTCGCCGTTCTCGTTCACTACCGGTACTTCGGGAACTGCTTCGGGCTCTTCCTGCTTGGGAGCAGCCTGCGCCTCGATGCCGCGGTTCAGGTTGTCGGTGTCGATCACGTACTCAAGACGCTCGGAGAATTCCTGCTGCTTGCCCGGGTTCCAGTTCTGTACCGCACGGTAGTAACCGGTGATACGGCTGTAAATCTCGGTGGGCGCGCCGCACTCCGGACACTTGTCCACTTCGCCGGTGATATAGCCGTGCGTCTGGCAGATGGAGTACGTCGGGGACATCGTGTAGTAAGGCAGCTGATAGTTCTCGGCAATCGTGCGTACCAGCTTCGCGGCAGCCTGCCAGTCGGGCAGCTTCTCGCCGAGGAAGCAGTGGAATACGGTACCGGAGGTGTAAAGCGTCTGCAGACGGTCCTGAATGTCAAGTGCCTCGAAAACGTCGGCGGTGTAGCCTACCGGCAGATGCGAGCTGTTGGTGTAGTAAGGGGTCTCACCCTCACGTCCTGCCGTAATAATGTCCGGATAATGCTTCTTGTCATGCTTTGCAAGACGGTAGCTGGTGGACTCGGCGGGAGTCGCCTCAAGGTTGTAGAGGTCGCCGTACATCTCCTGGTAATCGGAGAGGCGCTCTCTCATGTGGTTGAGCACGCGAACGGAGAAGTCCTGGCATTCCTTCGTGGTCATGTCCTTGCCGACCCACTTCGCGTTGAGGCCGGCCTCGTTCATGCCGACAAGACCGATGGTCGAGAAATGGTTCTCGAACGTTCCGAGATACCGCATGGTATACGGATACAGACCCTCGTTCAGAAGCTTCGTGATAACGGTACGCTTAACCTTAAGGGAACGGGCCGCAACATCCATCATATGGTCGAGACGCTTCATGAAATCCGCCTCGTCGGAGGACAGATAAGCGATACGCGGCATATTGATGGTTACAACGCCGATACTACCGGTGCTCTCGCCGGAACCGAAGAAACCGCCGGTCTTCTTACGAAGCTCACGAAGATCGAGACGGAGACGGCAGCACATGGAACGTACGTCGCTCGGCTGCATGTCGCTGTTGATGTAGTTGCTGAAGTAAGGTGTGCCGTACTTCGCGGTCATCTCGAATAAGAGACGGTTGTTCTCGTTATCGGACCAGTCAAAGTCCTTCGTGATGGAGTAGGTCGGGATCGGGTACTGGAAACCGCGGCCGTTGGCATCGCCTTCGATCATGATCTCGATGAAGGCCTTGTTGACCATATCCATCTCGCGCTTACAGTCTTTATAACAGAAATCCATCTCCTCGCCGCCGATCAGGCAGGGAAGCTCGGCCATGTCGGCCGGAACCGTCCAGTCGAGGGTGATGTTACTGAAAGGAGCCTGGGTGCCCCAGCGGCTCGGCGTATTCACGCCGTATACGAAGCTCTGGATGCACTGCTTAACTTCTTTATAGCTGAGGTCGTCGACCTTTACAAACGGGGCAAGATAGGTGTCGAAGGAGGAGAAAGCCTGTGCGCCCGCCCACTCGTTCTGCATAATGCCGAGGAAGTTAACCATCTGGTTAACAAGGGTGGAAAGGTGTCTTGCCGGGGAAGAGGTCATCTTGCCGCGGATTCCGCCGAGGCCTTCCTTAATCAGCTGCTTCAGGGACCAGCCTGCGCAGTAACCGGTCAGCATGGAAAGGTCATGGATGTGGATGTCCGCGTTCTTATGGGCATTGGCAATCTCGGGGTCATAAACCTCGCTGAGCCAGTAGTTAGCGGTAATGGCACCGGAGTTGTGCAGAATCAGACCGCCCACGGAATAGGTAACCGTCGCATTTTCCTTAACGCGCCAGTCTTCCTCGTGAACGTAGCTGTTGACGATCTCCTTGTAGTCGAGGATCGTCGACTTCATGTTACGCATCTTCTCGCGGTTCTTACGGTACAGGATGTATGCCTTCGCTACGTCGGTGTAACCGGTGGACTCGAGAACGTGCTCAACGCAGTCCTGGATGTCCTCCACCTCTACAACGCCATCCTTCACCTTGCTCTGAAACTCGGAAGTAACACGCAGGGCCAGAAGGTTGATGATATCATCGGTGTACTCCTTCTGCGTCGCCTTGAATGCCTTCTCGATTGCGGCACAAATCTTCTGAAGATCAAAATCCCGTAATTCCCCATCACGCTTTGCTACTTGAAACATTCCCATTCTCCTTTCGACAATACTGATTCTTACAATACTGAAGGTGCTTCCGGGAACGGAAGCGATTGTCTTAATGATAGCACAGCATTACGGGCTTGTCAACTAAATCTATTAGAGTTTTTTTCTCGGCACACAACATCTTGTGGTTTGAAATGTAAACGGAATTTCCTCGAAAAATACAAAAAAAGACCGCTGAAACCTTGTTCTTCGGTCTTTTTCCTTGCGGTAAATGTGATTGTAATCGTTCGGGATGGCGGGCGGCCGGAGTTTCAGTTCACAACGGGCGCGCCAAGTGGGAGACATGCGAAGGATGAGTCTCCTGAGGCTGTCTCCCACTTAGGCAGCCCGTAGAAAACTTCGCTCCGGCCGCCCGGTACATTCAGATTGTACCCGGAAAATCTTTCGGAAGGTATGCCTTCACCAGAATTCCCTCGGCGACATATTCTTCACTGATCAGTTCTCCGAACTTGCGAATGTCGGCCACCTTGCCGGCTTCCGAATATGGAATGACCTTCTCGATATAGGTCTTCTGCTCGCGAAGTACTTCGCAGATCGTGTCTACCAGTTCCGGAACGCCTTCGCCGGTTTTCGCGGAAATCTTCACGACGCGGTCGGCCCTCAGATCCTTTAGAATGCGTCCTGCTGCCAGGTCTTGTTTATTGAGTGCCGTCACAACCGGCTTATCGGTAACGCCGAGGTTTCCGAGCGTCTCGTAGACAACCGCCATCTGCGTATCGGGGGCTTCCCCGAACGCGTCCACCACATGCAGCACGAGGTCCGCGTACTTGGCCTCCTCAAGGGTGGAACGGAAGGCGTCCACAAGATGGTGGGGTAGCTTACGGATAAATCCGACCGTGTCCGTGAACAGAATCTCCTGCCCGTCGGCCGTGCGGTATGCCCGTGTAGTCGGGTCAAGCGTTGCGAACAGCTTGTCCTCCGAAAGCACGCCGGCTCCGGTGAGCCGGTTTAAAAGCGTTGACTTGCCGGCGTTCGTGTAGCCGACGATCGCCACAACCGGTACTGCCGAACGTTCGCGCCTTGCGCGCTGCGTCTCGCGGTTCTGCTGCACTTCCTTCAGCTCATGGTTCAGCTGGCTGATGCGGTTACGAATCAACCGGCGGTCCACCTCGAGTTTCTTCTCACCGGGACCTCTTGTTCCGATTCCGCCGCCGAGCCTCGACATCGCCGTGCCGGCGCCGATCAGTCTCGTGGCACGGTACTTCAGCTGCGCAAGTTCAACCTGTATGGTTCCTTCCTTCGTGGAAGCGTGTTTTGCAAAAATATCGAGGATCAGCATGGTGCGGTCCATGACCTTGCACCCGAGCGCGTCCTCGAGGTTCTTCATCTGTGCGGGGCTCAGCTCGTCGTCGGTAAGAATTCCGTCCGCTCCGGTCTCCCGGAGGAGCTCCGCTACTTCGTCGATTTTTCCTTTGCCGATATACGTGCCGGCATGCACGGCTTCCCGGTTCTGAATCACCTGCCCGACGGTCTCCGCCCCGGCGGTCTTCACGAGCTCGGAAAGCTCCGCGAGGGATTCCTGTACCGTCTCGATGTCATTTGCCGCGGTGTTACCCGCTACGGCGACAAGGATCACCCGCTCTTTCTTCTCTGTATTCTCAATCATATCCCAATCTCTTCTTAACGAATTTGTACTCCTCGATTGCCTCGTCGTCGTAAGGATACTCCACGATGTACGTCTGGAAGGCGTCGTAGGCCGCCTGGAAATCGTAGCGTCCCTCGTAGACGGCAATCTGGTTCCGCATCAGCTGCTGGCGCGCCGCCGAGGCCCCGAAGGAGAGCCCGAGGTCGATCATCTTCTGCGCGTTGTCGTAGTCGAACAGCGCAAGGTAGCACACCGCCTCCTGGTTGCACACGGTGGGCGACGTCGTGATGATGCTTCCGCGGTAAATGTCATAGTATTCAATGGCCTGCTCGTACTGCTCCTCCGCCATGGCAATCTCCGCGAGGAAGAAGTTGGCCTCCGAGAAGCCGTTCTCAACGGCATTCGTCATCTCGATCTTCGCCGAATTGTAATTGCCCTGATAGAAATGCACCTGCCCGAGCAGATACTTGTCCTCGTTGTTGTCAATCTTCAGACGGCTCGCGCTGTCGAGCGCCTTGACCGCCTTCTCCTCTTCGCCCTCGTCGCGGTAGCTCGTGTAGAGCCCGATGTAGGCGTGGTAGTTGTCCTTGTCCTTCGAAAGCACGGCCTCGTAGTCCGAAATGGCACGTGAGTAGTCAGATTTTTCGCGGTACAGGTTGGCGCGCGCGAGGAGCGCAAGCACGTTGCCCGGGTCCATCTCCAAAACCATGCCGTAGGTCTCGATGGCGGTATCGGTGTCGCCAAGGCATTCCTGGGCGTTGGCCTTGTAGTACATGATGTCCACGTTCCAGTCGGAATCCGCGCTGATGGCAAGCGCCGCAACGAAGCAGTCCAGAGCGTTCTGGAACTCGAGCTTCTGCATGTAAGCGATGCCTTTGCCGCGGTAGGCGAACTTGTTCAGCTTCTGGCCCTTCCGCGAGGTGGTGTTCTCGTTGATGACCGCGTCAAACTGCTCCAGCGCCAGGTCGTTCTCCTTCAGCTGGATCAGCGCCATGCCGTAGTTATTCAGCACTTCCTTGTTGCGCGGCTCAAGCGACAGCGCGCGCTCAAAGTACTCCCGCGCGGTCTCGTAATCGCCGGAATTATAATAGCCGAGCCCCTTATCGTTCTCGCCCTCTACGGTCATCTTATCCTTCCCGCAGGCGACCAGAAGAAGCCCGAGCATCATCAAACTAACAATCAACACAAAGCGTTTCATGTCTCTCCTCCGCCACGTCCGGCCCTTCGGGCCGGCAGCGCATATACTATACCCGCATAGTATACCATAAGCCGGCCCGGTTTTCAAGAAAGCCGGGGGGGGGTTGTTTTAAAGGCAAAAAAAGGGCCATCACTTAGTGATAGCCCCTGTCGCTCAATTGCTTACTTTTCTTCTGTCTATAGCCCTCTTGAGGAACTTTCTATGCATCCTCGGAGACATTCGCGGACAATCCTCATCATAGGTGACAGGATGTTTCTTCGCCTCTTCAATTTCTTTCAGGCACTCTTCCGGAATGGTGGGCCTATCTGCGGTAGAAACCAAATTGCGCTTCATAAACACTCCTTTCTTCATCATCTGCGAGTCTTGCGGAAATTATGCGGATATGCTGTCATAATCGTATCATAACCCGATAACAAAAACAAGCGATTCACGTAAAATGCCACACTTACTGCTCTTTCACTCGTCTCCGCATCACCGCAAGCACCCCCGCCGCGCAGATGGCCGCGCTTCCGATGCCGACAAATGCGAAGACTTTCATCTTGTCTCCGGTCGTCGGCGTCGGCGGCGATTCCCCGCCGTCCTTCACGTTGTAAAACGAGACGGCATAAGGTTCCTCCGTGTCGGGCATCGTGAACGTCATGTCCTCGGCCTTTTTGTATCCGGGCGGCGCGCTCACCTCGTGCACGGTGTAGGTCTCGCCTGCTGCCAGCGCTCCCCGGATCCGGTGCGGCTCTCCGCCGCTCTCCCATTCGTCGAGCACATAGCCCCGGCTGTCCTTAACCTGCAGCACCGCCTGGTACACATAATCCTTCGTCTTAGCGTCCAGCTTCGAAATTTCGGCTGTCGTCGGCGGATCCGCCATCACAATCTCGTTAACGCTTCCGTCCGGATTCACGGTAAATGTGATATCCTCCTCTAAAAGATACCCGTCCGGCGGCCTCACCTCGTGAAGCCTGTAGGTCGCTCCGGCAATCAGCTTCGCGTTAATGACGTGCTCCTCCCCGGTGCTTTTCCACTCGGCTACCACTTCACCGTTTTCGTCGATTACCTGAAGTGTCGAGCCCGCAATGCCTTCGCCCGCCTTATACACGCCGATCCGCGCGGATGTCTCCTTCCGGATGCGGTCAATCCGCTTCGCGGCATGCGCACCTCCGACGGCCGTCACCCCGACGGCCAGGCACAGAAGCGGGACCAGATGTCTTTTCTTCATTGAAATCCCCGCCTTTCACTATTTTGCCACCTTCCGGATTGTCACCTTCGTGTAATCGTTATACATCGTAACGGTGTCCTCAGCCCCGGAAGCCGAAACGGTAAATGCCACATCCGCCGCGAGCGTGTACCCTGCAGGCGCTGCCTTCTCCCGAAGAATGTACTTCTTCCCGGCGGTCAGAAAGCCTTCAAACCGCGTGCCGGTTCCGTCGGTCGTCCACTCGTAAACAACCGCGCCGTTATCGGCGTCGATAATCTGCAGAACCGCCCCCGCAACCAAGGTCCGCGTCGCATTTGAATACTTCAGAACCGTGACCTTCGTCCAGTCGTCCTTCATGTCGACCGCATCGATGCTTCCGTCTTTACTTACGGTAAATGTGACGTCTGCCGCCTTCACATACCCCGCAGGCACGCTCTTCTCGCGAAGTGTGTAGGTCGCCCCGGCGATCAGCCGCGCATTGATCGGATGCTCGCCTGCAGCGCTCGTCCACTCCTCGATGACCGTTCCGTTCTTATCGACAATCTGTAACACTGCTCCGACGACCGCGTCGCCGCTTCGAACGCTTTTGACCGTTGTCACGCGGTAATTCTTATCGTAATCCCCGGCGGGATCCCCTTTGCCGTCTCCTGCCGCATAGGCCCAAGACAAAGCGAGGCAGACAATAATCAGACCCGTCATTACGAGCCCTGCGCCTTTGAATAATCTGTATTTCCCTTTCATAGTAACTTTCCTTTCTCCGTTAACATTTTGCGCCGATTCCCCGGCGCTTTTCTTTGCGTTCTTACTTCGCGCTCTTTCGAATCCGGACCTTCGTGATCCGGTTGGTTACGGTAATGCTCCCGGCCGCGTCCGCCGGGACTGTAACCTTCCCCTCGCCGCTTGCGAGATAAGGAACGCCGCCCGTCGTTGTAACCGACTGCGTGCTCCCCTCGCCCGCAACCTCCGTCACGGTGTACTCGCCGACGAGAAGGCCGCTTATCGTCACGCTTTCGCTTGTTGCTCCGGCGCGCACGGTAACCGGCACCCACCGCTCATACCGCGCTCCGCGGATGTAAAACCAATAGGTCTGCGCCGTTTCCGCCGGCGCGTCGGTCGCTTTGTTAATGACAAGGCTTCCCGTAAGATCCGTCGGAACAAGCATCACCGCAAGGCTGTTGCCGGCCGACTTCCCGTACGGGTTGTTGCTGACGATCACGCCGAGCTCGGGATTCAGGCACTCCGCCGACCAGATGCGGTCATACGGCGTCGTAAAATGCGTGTACGCGTGCCCGTCGGTAAACCCCCTCTTGTAGTCCGCCGAGTTGGCAAACCGGTACCCGCGTCCACGCGAATCCCATAGATACGGCGTGTAGTAGCCGTACTGATTAAGGCTCCGGACGCTTCCGCCGTCCACCTTCCGCGCATAGCTCTCGCCGAAACGAAGCGCGATCTGCTCTCTGGCGCGGTTCCACGAGGTTTCAAGCGCATTAAGAAGCTGCTCGTACCCTCCCGGCGCGTTCTCCGTCGCCTTATAATTCTCGGGTGTAATGCCGTCCGTCTTCTCCATCGCAAACAACGCCGCTGCCGCGTGCCCCAGGTCCCTCACTTCATGTTCCGTAAAGCTCCCGACGCTCATGCGGTTATTCGCGCTGTTCGTAAGAAAGAACACCAGCGTTCCCGTCTTCACCTCCGTTTCAGTCGTCATATCGACAACCGCTCCTACGGTAAATGTGACATTATACTTCGAGTCCGTCTTATGATGCAGCGTCACCCGTTCCCCGGTCTTATGGTTATAGATGATTCCGTTCACGCCGTCGATCGCGCCGGCGCCGATTGTCACATTTAGCGCATATTGGCGGCCTGCTGAATCGATGAAATAATCGTAGCCCATCGCCATCAGAACCGACAGCACATATCCGTAGCAGTCAAATGCCTCGTCGATAATCCGCGCGGGCTGCTCGGGAGTGCCCCCGGCCTCCACGTGATAGCCTTGGCCGCTCATGTAGCCTCTTCCGACCTGCGACAGCAGAGTCTTCGCGTACGCGCGCCCGAAGTCGTCCGCCGTGAACACACCGTCATCGCCTGCCGCCAGCGCTATGCCCCACCCGGAGTACGCAAACAAGGCGCCCGTCAGCAGCGTAACAACCAGCAGAACAGACACAAATCTAATCCTAATATGTTTCATGATAATACCCTCTCAACCGTTCCTGCATAAAGGCAGAATTACGGTAATCAAAACAAAAAACAACAGAAAAAATCAATTGTCAAAGTGCATTCGTATGTGGGTAAGTCCGGTCGAAAAGACCGTAAAGAATTCAGGCCCGGCTTCTGAGATTCATCCGCCATATACCTGATCAGAACCGTCGGAATTTGCGCCTTCCGAATCGGTAGGGATACCATATCATTTTCCGCGACAAATGTCAAGAGAAAAAACGGGGCTGTCGCACAAGCAACGGCCGGCTTAGTTTGCGAGAGAAAGCGGCGGATATGTCCCCGAAAAGAATTGCCTGTGATTGCGCCCTTAGCCGAGCCGAAATCGCCTCTTAGAGCAGCAAAGGCGCGAGGACGCCACCGAGCGGCTTTTTAAGCTGCTCTTAGAGGAAGTTTGGTGAGGCGTTGCAATGCAATTCGTTTGGGGACATATCTGCCGCTTCATGCCACAAAAAAGAGGCCGTCGCTTGTGCGACAGCCCCTCTTGTTGACATTAGATTCAGATCTTGTTGTCGGAACCGAGCACGTACTTAATCTTATGAGCAACCATATCCTTAACGGCCTGACGAGCGGGCTTCAGGTACTGGCGGGGATCGAAATGATCCGGATGCTCTGCGAAGTACTTACGGATGTTACCGGTCATAGCAAGACGGATATCGGAGTCGATATTGATCTTACATACGGCAAGCTGAGCTGCCTTACGGAGCTGCTCTTCCGGAATACCTACGGCATCAGGCATGTTGCCGCCGTACTGGTTAACCATCTTAACGAATTCCTGCGGAACGGAGCTGGAGCCGTGAAGAACGATCGGGAAACCGGGCAGTCTCTTGATGCACTCTTCGAGAACGTCGAAACGGAGCGGCGGGGGAACAAGGATGCCGTCAGCATTTCTCGTGCACTGCGCAGCGGTGAACTTGTATGCGCCGTGAGAGGTACCGATTGCGATTGCAAGGGAGTCACATCCGGTTCTTGCAACGAATTCCTCAACCTCCTCAGGACGGGTGTAGCTTTCCTTACCGGACTCAACTACAACTTCATCCTCAATACCAGCGAGGGTACCGAGCTCAGCCTCTACTACAACGCCGTGAGCATGTGCATACTCAACAACCTGCTTCGTAAGAGCTACGTTGTCATCGAAAGACTTGCTGGAAGCGTCGATCATAACGGAAGTGAAACCGCCGTCGATGCAGGACTTACAAAGTTCAAAGCTGTCACCGTGATCCAGGTGAAGAGCGATCGGAATCTGAGGATTCTCGATTACAGCAGCTTCAACAAGTTTTACAAGATAGGTGTGGTTCGCGTATGCGCGTGCACCCTTGGATACCTGAAGAATAACCGGGCTGTTCAGCTCGCCGGCAGCTTCGGTGATACCCTGTACGATTTCCATGTTGTTTACGTTGAAAGCACCGATAGCGTAACCGCCGTCATAGGCCTTTGCAAACATTTCTTTTGTGGTAACTAAAGCCATGTCTAAATCATCCTTTCATGTATATATTCTGTACGGTATAGCCGTACGCTTAAATGACCGTTGTCATTATAGCAGAATCCACCTCGGAGTGCAACAGAAAATCCGCGCTCCGCGCAATAAGGTTAGCCGTATACAACCGGCTGTACCGTATCAGCGTTTTTTGCCCCATAAGAAGAACATCATCTTACATTTCATCTCTTCTCTGGTGATCGGGCCGAATGACCGGCTATCCATCGAATGAAACCGGTTGTCACCCATCACGAAATACTG
>Ga0310690_10004384_pt1 | contig 20061 bp, 11 predicted proteins | sample AusTroGonzalo_MG_2_FD_207661 | JGI IMG/M metagenome (GOLD analysis project Ga0310690, IMG submission 207661) | Bovine rumen microbial communities from tropical cattle in Woodstock, Queensland, Australia - Gonzalo_04 (v2) (version 2) | ecosystem: Host-associated > Mammals > Digestive system >...
GCGTGGGCCGCGCCCTGGGCATCAAGGAAGAGCTGGTGAGCCGTCACCCCTTCCCGGGCCCGTCCCTGGCCATCCGTATCATTGGAGACGTAACCGAAGAAAAGCTCCGCGTGCTCCGCGAGGCCGATGATATTTACATCCGCGGTCTTCGCAACTACAACTGCACCGGCATGGGCTTCCCTTCGGCCTCCGACCCCCGCGAAATGGCCACCAACCTCTACGACGCCATCTGGCAGGCCGGCGTGATCCTGCTGCCGGTCAAGAGCGTGGGCGTGATGGGAGATGAGCGCACCTACGAGAACCCTGTGGCCCTCCGCGCCGTGGTCTCCACAGACGCCATGACGGCCGACTGGTTCCCGTTCCCCTACGACTTCCTCCGCGATGTCTCCAACGAGATCATCCGCAAAGTCAAAGGCGTGAACCGCGTAGTCTACGACGTGAGTTCCAAACCGCCGGCAACCATTGAGTGGGAATAGGTTACCTGTTGTTGTGCCTGAATTTCAGAGGCGTTAACCCGTAATGGGTTTGCTTGAATCGGGTACTGAAATAGCGGGAAGTGGAATAGCCCACCTTTTCCGAAATCTCCAGAATAGAGAGTGAGCTGGAGCGGAGTAATTCCTCCGCTTTGCTCATTCTCTTTTCTTCTAATACTTCTGCCACACCTTTTCCATAGGCCGTGTTCATCTTGTAATAGAGGGAGGCACGGCTCAGGGCCATATCTTTGGCAATCCGGTCTACGGACAGCTGAGGGTCGGCCATGTGCTCGTCCAGGTATTTCTCTATTTTTCCGGTAAATACCATGTCGCTTGCACGCAGCTTTTCTTCCAGGGCTTTCACTCTTTTTCGGCTTACGCGGTCGATGATGAAGCTGATAATGCCCAGGCCCAGGATAATGTATACCAGAATCATAACGATGGAGGAATACCAGGGCCGAAGGATGTGCAATGAGGTTACGTGCTGCGGTTGGCTCCAGCTTCCGTCGGACCTTAAGTAGGACACGTCCAGTCCGTAATGTCCGGACTTGAGGGCGGGGAGGGAGATGCTGTCGTCGAAGGTTTCCGTTACCATCTCAGAGGTTCCGGACAAGTGAAAGCGGAAGAGGTTCTTCTCATACGGGTCGGCGCCGGCCAAATCTATCCGGATAACCAATGAGGGGTAGTTGTAGGGCAGTTTAAGGCTGCCGGAAGAAACGTCTCTCAGCTGGACGACCTTATTCTCGCCCATATCAAAGTAGCAGTCTGCACCTATCTCTACAAGGCCTGTGGTTCCTCCCAGGTAGATGGTTCCGTTGGGCAGGCAGGTGCTGGACAGAATCTCATTGGCCGGGACACCGCGGTTTTCTCCCGTCATCTCAATGCGCCCGTTCCTGTAGAGGAACAGGGTGTTGTCGGCGGCAATCCAGAGGTTGTCAGAGCCATTGCTTTCCAGGCGGCTTACCCTGGAGAACAGGCCGGACTCCGTTTTGCTGACCTGCTGGCTTCTGGGGTCAAAGGAAAACAGGCCGTAATTGGTGCCAAACCAAAGGAGTCCACCGTGAAATACAGCTGTGTTGATGCTTCCGGTCTGAATGTCGGGTTCGTAGATGAGGTTGAAGGTTTTTGCCTCCAGGTCCATGTTGAAGAGTCCGGCCGAAGAGTAAGCATAAAAGGTCCCGTTTGCGGGGCCGATGGCCAGCAATTCCGTCCCTTTGTCAACCGTAAGGTCTTCCATCCGGACAAATTGCTGGGTGTGTGGGTTATAAATATAAGTATGAACCACCAGAAAGAGAATGCGGCCGTCTTCGAGGTTGTAGAGGGTGGGGGCATTGCTGCTGTAGCACTCTTCATGATTGGTTTGCTCATCTATGATAATAAAAGGTCGGGCGGCGAATGTTTTCCGGTCCATCAGGAAAAAACCGTGGTTGTAGGTGGCAATGATGAGGGATTCGTCGTCGTAGTCGGCCACGGAGGTCACTTTCAGGTCTTCCATCCGGGAAGGCAGGGTAATGCCCGTGTTGGGGGTATATCTTCCTACACCGCTTCCGTCGGTTCCCAGATAAAGGTTTCCATCCCGGGACGCAAAGATGTCAATGATGACATTTTCTGCCGAAGGCTTGGTATGTGTGAGGTCAAAGGTTTTGATGGGGGAGCGTTTGAGACCCACGAGGCCGGCCCGGACACTGCCAATCCAAACGTTTCCCAAAGGATCCTCATAGAGTTTTGTAACGGATAGGGGAATGCGCCCGCCCGCCTGCTCGGCCTGGAGTTCAATGGTCCCCATGCTGTGGTCGTTCAGATTCAGCGACCGGATACCCGATCCGTCAAATCCCATCCACAGGGCGTCGTCAATGACCAGAAGTGCCAGGAGCGGTTCCTCGGGGAGCCCCTTTTCCCCGTGCTCCATGGCGAATACCGTCTTTTTTTCTTTTAAATTATATCCAACGATACCATAATTGAGGATAGACATATAAAGGACGTCCCCTTCCAGGGCCGATGCCATAATCATCCGTCCTTCCATGAGCTCTGCAACGTCCATTTTTTCGGCCTGGGGCCCTACACCCAGAGAGGGGCCTTCCTTCTTGTCCAGAGAAAGCAACTGGCCTCCATAGAGATAGAGAGCCTGGTAGTCCGTGTAGATTTCAGAAGAGCCCTCCGTGTAGCTTTGTTTTTCATAAGAATAAAAGCCAAGGCCAAAGTGGGCTCCAAACCAGATTCCTGACTCTGTGTTTACTGCACAGGTGACGGGGTTCTCGCTGATGAGGGAAAAAGAGTCGGCCGAAGGATCATAGCGGAACAGACCTTTATCCGTAGAGACCCATAAGTTTCCCAGCGCGTCATTGTGGAGCAGATAAATGTAGTTTCCCATAATTCGGTTGCTGCCGTCGTCCATAAAGACGCGCAGTTTGCCGTTACGGTATTCGTTGAGGCCAAACCGGGTCCCAATCCAGAGCGCTCCGCGTCCGTCATACAGGACATCTGTTACGGAGGATTGGGAAAGCCCGTTTTCTACACTGATTTGCTTGCAGTAGTAGCTGTTTGCGTGTAAACTCCAAATTTGAAGCATCAATAATAACGAAAACAGAGTCTTTTTCATGGCCTATTATAAATTTTGTACAAAAATAGACTTTTTCTGGAAATAATAAGCATGTGGGTCTGGTTTGTTTTGGTCAATTTTGCACTGACCTCATAAGTCGCTAATTCAGAACCTTTAACTACATCGCATGAGAAAACTGTTATTCTGCACTTTTGCCACCCTGGCTCTTCTTATTATAGAGGTCGGGCTGGTAACTCTTGACGCTCTGGCCCAGTCAGAGAGAGCAGCTTCCCAGCAGAGATTTGTTGTCACGGGTGTCGTTGTTGATCAGTCCGGAGAGCCTGTAATAGGCGCGACTGTTCTGGACAAGGACAACAGCAACGGCGTAATGACGGATACCGACGGCCGTTTCTCGCTGGAACTGAAACAGGGTGCCCAAGTCCTGGTAACCTGCATAGGTTATAAGGACTACACCTTCCAGGCTACACAAGGCCGTCCCTTGAGGATTGTCCTCGAAGATGATCTGATGCTCATTGAAGAAACGGTGGTCACTGCGTTCGCTACCCAGAAAAGAGTGAACGTTACCGGTGCCATTACCATGGTGTCAGGCGACGACGTCGTCCAGGCTCCCGTGGCCAATGTGTCATCGGCCCTGGTGGGTATTACACCGGGACTTAGCGCCGTTACGGTTTCCGGAGAGCCCGGGCAGGATGCGGCCGACATTGCCATCCGAGGAATTTCCTCCTATTCGGGTAACACTTCGCCCCTGATTGTCATCGATGGCATAGAGCAGCCCTCCAGCCAGGCCATGAGCATCCTGAACGGCCTCAATGCCAACGACATTCTGGGTATCAGTGTCCTGAAAGATGCTTCCTCTACGGCCGTTTACGGAATCCGCGCAGCCAACGGTGTTATTATCATTACTACTCGCCGTGGTCAAAAGGGTTCCCCCAGGGTTAGTTTCTCCGGCAACTTCGGTGTCACCAGTGCCACCAATGTTCAGCGGGGATTGTCTTCTTACGAATACGCCCTCTTCAGAAATGAAGCTATATATAATGAGGTAGCGGGTTACGGCAGTACGCCGCTGATGAACTACCTCTTTACGGAAGACGATTTGTGGAAGTTCAAGAACAACCGTGATTTTACCCCTGCCGAGGTGGCGGCCATGCCCAATCTCACGGAGGCCCAGCGGCAGCAGCTTCTTAACAGTGAGGCGTTGTACTATGGCACTTCCGATGCGTATGCAGAGCTTTATAGCCGTGTGGCACCTCAGTGGTCGGCCAATGTAAGCGTTTCGGGAGGTGCAGAGAGAATGAGATACTACGTTTCCCTCAATTATTTTGATCAGCAATCCATTATGCAGAACGCCAATTATTTTGGCGTCCGTACGGGATCGCGCTATCAGCGTTATAATGTGAGGGCCAATATTGATGTGGATATCTTTGACCACACAACCCTTTCTGTCAATACCAGCGGTCAGTTTGGCTCCACTACGGGCCCCGGTACCGGATCCCTGTACAGCCGTTACAGCGGGATCATGCAAATTATCTATGAGGGGAACCCGTTCACCAACAGGAGCATGGTCATTGACGACAAACTGATTGTAGACTTTGACTATCCCCAGAATTCCGTTCAGGACGGGCTGCACAAGCGCACCGACAATGAGATGACCGGTGGCTGGCTCCCTGCCCTTTTGAGCCGTTCCGTTGGAACCTCCACCAATACGCGTGTGGATGTATCCATGCGCCTGCGGCACGATCTCTCATACCTGGTCAAGGGACTGGATATCCAGGCCAGCCTCCGCTATCAGGAAAACTACAGCAAAGTCGCTGTCCAGTCTTTCGCTATTCCGGCCTATACCGTCCGTCGCAGTCTCACCAATCCCAACGAACTGGAGTTCTTTGGCGGAACGGTGGGAGCAGACAGCTATGCTTCCGGCTCCTGGGGCGGTATGCGTGACTTTTATGCCGACGTTATCGTCAATTATCAGGGCAATTTTGGCAAGCACAATCTCGGTGGCCTGCTGCTGGGCCGTGCTACCAAATACACCATGCCCGGTGACAGTTTCAATACCCCCAGTGGCCTGATCGGCACATCGGCCCGTCTGACCTATGACTATGACACCCGTTATATGGTGGAACTGAACTTCGCCTATAATGGTACGGAGAACTTTGCCAAAGGACATCGTTTTGGTTTCTTCCCGGCAGCCTCCGTGGGCTATGTCCTCACCAACGAGCCCTTCTTCCCCAAAAACAATTTCCTGACCTTCTTGAAACTGCGTGCCAGTTATGGATTGGTGGGTAATGACCAGATTGGCGGGAAGCGCTATCTGTATCTCCCCGGAACCTATTCTATTAATATGGGTCCCGGAAGTTTCTCCAGCACCACCAGTTCCGGCTCGCTGCAAAGTAATTACTACCAGTTTGGCACCTCTACCGATGCCTATAATACCATCTATTACGGATCGGCCGAAGGCGCCCTGGGCAACCCGGACGTTACCTGGGAAAAGTCTGAGAAAATCAGTGCCGGTTTGGAAATCCGCTTTTTCAAAGACAGACTCTATTTCACGGGAGATTACTTCAATGAGAACCGTCGTGACATCCTTACCACGCTGGGCGTGATTCCCGTTACCTTTGGCGTTCCTGACTGGAATACGGCGGCGGTCAACGTCGGCCAGGTGAAGAACCATGGCTACGAGCTGGTTCTGGGATGGAAAGACCGCGTAGGAGATTTCAGCTATTATTTGGAAGGAAACCTTACTTATGCGAAGAATACCATCATCTATATGGCCGAAGCTCCCAATCCCTACGATTGGATGAACCAGACGGGTCATAGTATCGGCCAGTATTACGGTTATAAGACCGACGGATTCTATGATACCCTGGAAGAACTGAACAACCGTCCGTATTTCTCCCAGTCTGCCGGAGCCGTGACGCTGGGCGACATCAAATACGTGGATCTCAACGGAGACGGCATTATTGATAACAAAGACCAGGGTCCTATCGGGTATCCCAACCGTCCGCTGATGAACTTTGGCGGAAAGATTGGTTTCAGCTATAAGGGCCTCGATGTCAAAGTGGTCCTCTCCGGTACCGCCATGGGAACGTATTACATTTCCCGCATCACGAGTCCCTTCTTCAAGCGGGCGGGTAACGCTTTCCTCTGGCAGTACGAAGGACGCTGGACGCCCGAGAAGGTGGCTGCCGGTATCCCCATTACCTATCCCCGTGCCGTATATGACGCCAGTCAGGATCATTATGACTTTGGTCCCAAGAGCGATCTTTGGGCACTGGCCTCCGACCACTTACGCATTAAGAACATAGAGATTGGCTACACCTTTAACAAGGATCTCCCGCTTCTGAAACGGGCTCATATCTCCGGTCTCCGTGTCTATGCCAACGCCAACAACCTGCTTACTTTCTTTGACCAGATGAGCCGCTACGGGATTGATCCGGAAACGAAAGATAACCTGGGCGGATCGGAAGGAAACATTTCCTATGTCTTCCCTTTGACGCGTACGGTCAACTTTGGCGTTAATGTTAACTTCTAAGCGGATGCAGATATGAAAAAGACTAGTATAATTGCATTGGTTTTGACCGCCGTTCTGGGCGGAACTTCCTGCAACCTCTTCCTGGAGATGCCTGAAGTGACGGGCAGCGTGTACCTGGAGGATGTGTTCTCTACGCGAAAAGATGCAGAGGGAATGCTGTGGAGAGCATACCACAGGGGTCTTCGCGAAGGACTTCCCGAAGGTTGGGCCATTAACCATGGTACCCTTGCTTCGCTTTCCGGCGAAATTACCCGTGGATACAGCTGGCATGCCGGATACAATCTGGTTGTGAACGGCCCCTCCCCCACATTGGACGCTTCGGGTCAGTACCAAGGCTGCCCGGCTAACTTCAACGAGAACTGGGAGGTCATCCGTGCCTGCTGGATCATCATCGCCAACCTGGATCTATGCCAGGAGCTGTCCGATGAAATGAAGGAGTATATGAAAGGCGAGGCTTATGGCCTTATAGCATACCGCTATATGGGTATGTTCCAGCGTTGGGGCGGTGTTCCCATTGTGCGGCAGGCCAACCAGATGACGGATGAAATCAAATTCCCCCGTGCTACGGCGCAGGAAACGCTGGATTATACCCTGGAAATGATAGCAGAGGCCGAAAAGCGCCTTCCCGACACGTGGTACGACATTGAACCCGGCTGCGGTGACAAGTGGGAAGGAAGGCTCACCAAGGGTGCGGCCCTGGCCATGAGGGCAAGGGTGCTTACCTTTGCTTCCCGTCCGCTGTTCAATTCGGCCCAGTCTTACCCTAAGGAGTTTGGCATTGCTTACGATGCAAACGAAGAATATGTTTGGCTGGGAGGGTATGACCAGCAACGTTATCAGGATGCCATTGACGCCCATCTGGCGCTTATCAAATGGGGAGAAGCCCATGGCAAGCACCTTATCTTTACGGCCGGAGAAGGAAACCGGAACAGTTTTGAGCAGGCCATCAGCGATTACGGTCGCGGCGTCTCCGAGCTGAATGGTCCTGAGACCATCCTCGCTTTCAAGATCGAGTCTGACCAGCAGGTCTACAACAATATGACGGAAGGCTATAACTGGTCGGCCTATGTGGATGCGGGCGAGCGCTCCCTGCGCGGGGTCCTTACCAACTTCGTTCGCCTGTACCGGGATACCGAGGGCGGAGAGATTGACTGGCCTGTGGTAGGGGAGGCGTCCCCCCGCCCCATCTCCGATTTTGCCGCCAACATTGACAAGATTGAGCCCCGTTTCCGCGTGGACATCTGTGTGCCCGGCAAATTCGGCCGTTCCAATGACGGTGATGCCAAGTGGAATGAGGGAATCTGGTATATGGGCAGCTTCACGGAAAGCGAAGACATTGCTGCCTCCATGTCCCGTGCCACGGAAGGCCGTTCCATTGGTGTTCCCACCAAATTCTATTACAAAGCCGGCGCCCGCCGCTGGTTTGAATTCCCGCTGTTCCGTCTGGCCGAGAATTACCTGCATCTGGCCGAAGCCTACAATGAGATAGGTCAGAGTGACAACGCACTTCGTTATCTCAATATCATTCGCAACCGTGCAGGTCTGCCTTCCGTAACGGAAACCAACCAGGCCAAACTCCGCGAGCTCATTGTCCGCGAAAAAGCCCTTGAGTTCTTTGAGGAGAACCAGCGTTATTACGATGTCAAGCACTGGAAACACCCCGAAATTGGCACCAGTATCCTGGGCGGCCCCATGACGGAGATTTCTTTCCTGCGGGCGGGTGGTGACAACACGATGGACGCCCTGATTTCCTACTGGGACGCCTATTCCTATACGGGTTATTGGCATCCTAAATGGTTCCTGGAGCCTTTCAGGCAGGATGAAGTGAATAAGGGTATCATTGCCCAGAACCCCGGATATTAATAGAAAAACCATGGAGAACATGAAAAGAAGACTCATCATCATTATTACGGCAATCCTTGCCCTGATGTTTTCCCTCCGGGCTTATTCGCAGGATCTGGCCAATTTTACCAAATCGCTGGAGGGCCGATATCCGGGTCTGATTGTCATCAACAATGACGCAATTCCCGGAAGCGGCAGTGCCTGGTTGCTGATCCGAGGCATAGGTTCCTTTGCCGAAGGCGTGGGCTTGAATACCCTGAAAATCTATGTGGACGGATTTGAGGTCCAGAGTGAATACATCAATTACATTTCGGCCCAGGAGGTAGAATCTGTGGCCATCCTCAAAGATGCAGCCGATTTGGCCCAGTATGGTATGAATGGCGCCAATGGCGTGGTGTTTATCACGACCAAGAGGGGTCAGGAGGGCGCACCGGTCATTACGTTCAAGACCAGCGGAGGAGTACAGGCCCCTATCAATGTGGTCAAACCGTTGGGAACTTACGAGTATGCCCAGCTCTACAATCAGGCCTATTGCAACGACAACGGTCGCGAGTGGGATCCCTATTATGATTTTGAGGTCATGAACGAGCTCAAATCCGGAAACGGGATTAACGTGGACTGGTACGACAAAGTTTTCCGCAAATACGGAATCTACGCCGATGCCAATCTCTCCATTCGCGGAGGATCCTCAAAGGCCAGGTACAGTGTAGTACTGGACTACGCCAATCAGCAGGGTTTCCTGAACGTGAAAAACACAGACCGGACCAAAAACGTCTCTTTTGTGAAATACGGCGTCAGAACCAATCTGGACATGAAACTCACCGACATCCTAACCGTGAGCGTGGATCTGGGAGGCAGACTGGAAGACAGAAACCGCCCCAATTACAGCGTTTATTCCCTGGTGAACGACGTCATGACGTATCCTTCCAATATCTATCCCGTATACGATCCCGAGTCCACGGACCCCATCTCCAACTTCTCGGGTACGGCAACCCATCCCAACAACCCCGTGGGCTCTATTACCGGGCTGGGTTGGACCACCTCGAGGACCAAGGTTCTGCAGGCCAACTTCAAGTTCCGGGAAGACCTGGGCTCTCTCCTGCCCGGTCTCTATATGCAGGAAGGCTTCTCGTTCTATTCCAGAACCATTGGTAATACGGCCAAGACACGCACCTATGCTCGCTATTTGGGCGGCGTGGCCCAGACGTCGGACGTGTCCACCTATCTTCGTTCCAACGGTTACTGGTCTTCAGGAAAGGAGCGCTGGATGCAGGGCAATGTAATCCTGGGCTGGGACGGATCCTTTGACAGGAACAACCTGGGTGTTACCCTGGCGGCCCATATCTCGGATTTCAATGGAAACGGCTCTTCCTTCTACAATTGGAAATACCGTTATATCAACTACAGCGGGCGGATTGCCTACGATTTCGACCATCGTTTTGACGCGGCCCTGGGCTTCTCCGTATTTGGAAGCGATGCCTATGCGCCCGGTCATCGTTATGCTTTCTATCCCAGTTTGTCACTGGGTTGGAACGTGAAGGATAACATTCGCGTAAGAGGATCGGTGGGTCTTTCCGGCTCAACGGAAGCCTATGTGGGCATTGACGGTTTCCAGACCAATGGCCGCTTCCTTTATCAGCAGTACTATTCCTGGACAGGAAGCTTTGTGACAGGCATGGGACCTTCTTTTGACGGAGGCGTCAGCGGAATCCGTCCCCTGTTCAAAGGCAATGAGAATGTATCGCCGGAGAGAAGCCTCAAGGCCAATATCGGCACGGATATGACCCTGTGGGGCAAACTCAAGTTGACCGCCGACTATTTCATTGACCTTCGCAGCAACATCCTTACCCTGGACCGCACCCTTATGGATTACTACGGCAATCAGACCTATTACTCCAATATTGGTAAGATGTTCAACCACGGCGTGGATGCCAGTTTTGTCTTTGCCGACACCCGCGGCGATTTTGGGTATTCGGTCTTTGGCAACATCCTTTTCGCCCGTAACACGGTTCTGGAAATGGGTGAAGTGGGGGCCAAGTACGCTTACAATAAACAAACCGGTCATCCTTATGGCTCCCGGATGGGTCTGGAATGCCTGGGCTTCTATGAACTCTCCGACTTTGACGTGGACGGAGAGCTGAACATGGGCCTTCCTATTCCGCTGTTTGGCGAAGTTCAGCCCGGAGACCTTAAATATAAGGATCAGGACGGTGACGGGTATATTGACGACACCGATATAGTCTGGAATGGAAATCCGGCGTATCCCATGCTGTCCTTCAGTTTTGGTACCAACCTCACCTTCCGCCGCTTTGACTTCTCGATCCTGTTTACCGGCAGTGCTGGTTCTACCGTGAATCTGTTGGACTACAGCGCCTGGCAGCCGTTTGTCAATTATAGCACGGCCTTCGAATGGGCCAAGGAAGCGTGGGTTTACTATCCCGAAGTGAAGCTGGACACACGCAGCACCGCCAAGTTCCCTCGTCTGACCACCCGGCAGAACGACCACAATTACCGCCCCAGCTCCTTCTGGATCAAGGATAACACCTACCTGCGCCTGTCCAATGTGGAAGTGGGATACAACCTTCCGCTGGGCAAGTCCGGCTCCAATACGCTCCGCATGTTCGTGCAGGGTCAGAACCTGTTAACCCTGAGTCCCGTCCTGTGGAAATACAAGATGGATCCGGAAACCGTGAATTATGGTTATCCGTCGGCCATGAGCGTATGTGCGGGTCTTCAAATCATTTTCTAAAGAGTAAGCACTATGAAAAGACACCATCGTTCTATCGTTCTTCTGTCTGTACTGGCACTGAGCGTTTGTGCCTGCTCCAAGTTCCTGGATACCCGTATCGACGTGTATGACACCATGGACAGGCTGCAGACTCGTTCCAGCACCCTTTCCAGCTTTGCATATGCGTTCTATACTCCTATGCAATACGGGTTCAACGTCATTGATGGCAACCTGTTTGCTTCGGCCTCCGACGAGGCGGAGCAGACGGCTCCCACTTCCTCCGTGTCCGCATTTAACCGCGGACTCCTATCGGCCGACCTGAACCCCATCTCTTATCTGTATAACAATTACTACGACGGCATCCGGGCTGCCCGCTTCTTCTTGGATTATGCCAAAGACGGAGAGGCCTTCCTGGCGTTAAACCGGGATACCAGCGCCGTGTACAACCCGGATGGAAGCCTTTACAGCACCGACAACCGTAAGGCTTATAAGCGTGACGTCATCAATCTCAACTGGCTCCGGGCCGAAGCTCGCATAGCCGAGGCTTACTACTATGGTGAGCTAATCAAGATGTATGGGGGCGTTCCCCTCGTTGACGGCGAGGGTGAATTCGCACGCCAGGCCAGCTACGATGAAGTAGTGGACCATATCGTTGCTCTGATTGACGAGAATGCCGACAAAGTGAACCTGGATTGGCGGGTAGCCCTGACGCCCACGCCCGATAATTACTGGGCCGATGTGGCTAACTGGAACTTCCGTGACGACATCGGCCGCTTTGACAAGACTTCGGCCCTGGCCATCAAGGCCCGCGTGCTCCTTTACGCCGCCAGTCCCCGCAACAACCCGGACAATGATACGGAAAAGTGGGCAAAGGCCGCCGCCGCTGCCGCCGATGTTATTAAGGTGCGCCAGGAAATCTTTGCCAGGGGCTTTGGATTTGGTGAGGGTGCCAGGACGTATCCGGACTACCACATGCCGGCCAACCGAAACTACGGAAACTATTTCCTCAAGAATAACGCAGCCAATGACGTGGAGTCCATTTTCCTCATCAGGAGAGCCGCGGGCAGTGCTCCGGAAGTGGCCAATTATCCGATAGGTACCCGTGGGGGCAACAGTGGAATCTGCCCTACGCAGAACCTGGTGGACGCCTATGAGTATATCGGCCCCAAGACTCTGAACCCGTACGAGAACCGCGATCCCCGTTTCGAGGCCAGCATTGTCTATAACGGCTCTGTTTGGAACGGAAATACCATTGATGAGTCTCCCGGCGGGGCCTACGACATGAGGGTAAATGGCGCGTCCAAAACGGGATATTACCTGAGAAAATTCCTGGCGCCCAACCTCAACCTCATCGAGGGGGGTAGTACGGATCATCTTTGGCCCCTTTTCCGTTATGCCGAAGTGCTCCTGAACTATGCCGAGGCCATGAATGAGGTATATGGCCCGGATGCCGACCCCAAGGGATATGGACTTACGGCCCGTGAGGCTCTCTCGGAAGTGAGAAACAGTGCTAGTACGCTTCTTCCTCCCGTTACAGTGGCCAGCAAAGAGGATTTCCGCAAGGCTGTGAAGCAGGAAAGAAGGGTAGAACTGGCTTTCGAAGACCACCGCTATTGGGATCTTATCCGCTGGAAGGATGCGGAGACCGTTCTCAACCGTTCTATCAAAGGCGTCGTGGTCCGTAAGAACAGCCTGGGCGGCTTCCAGTACTCATACGTTACCGTGGCCAACCGCACCTTTGAATCCCGCCACTATTACCTGCCCTTTACGCGTAAAGAGTTGGCCAACTCGGCAGGGACCCTTACTCAAAACCCCGAATACAATTGATTATGAAGACCTTATACAAGATTTTAATGCTAGCCCTTGCGCTGGTAGCCGCAGGGGCCTGCCAAAAGAGCGATGCAACCAAGGACTATGGTTTTGCCAAGGTATACATCCCGCAAGCCGGAGTGACGGGTTTGGACAACTCTTATCCCATTCCTATGGGGCCGTTCTATCAGAACCGGGACTATTGCTGCAAGTATGACCCGGCTACCGGGAAACTCCAGATTGTTGTTGGGGTTATTCGTTCCGGGTATTTTTCCCAGCAGCAGGCATACAGCGTAAGTCTGGGCCTGTGCAAGAGCGAGACCGAGCGCAAACTGTCCGAATATGCCGCCAAAGAGATTCCCGCTACGGAGCTGACTCCGGACCTGTGCACCATCCCTGCTACGATTGAGGTGAAGCAGGGACAATCCGGAGAAACCTGCTATGTGGATGTGGATATGAAAGCCCTGGCTCTTCAAAGAACCGCCCTTGTGAGCGGCGGCCGGTATAAACTCCTGGTGCTGGGCCTGGAAATCTCTCATCTGAACGGTCCTGTAAACTATGAACTGGCCAACAAGAACACCAGTGTGGTTGTGGTCCTTGACCTTAACAGCCAGCATTGGGATACGGTTCCCAGCGACAAGCCGGAAAGTGAAGTCCGCAATCTGTTTCCATTAATCTTATAACCAATTAATTTCTGTGATTATGAAAAAAACATTCCTCCTTTGTGCAACGGCGGCCCTTGCCGCTCTGATGGTTGGTTGCCAGAAGCCGTCCCCCGAACCGGGTGGAGATCCTACTCCGGCTCCCGCTCCTACTGCAGACTTTGAATATGCTGTAGATGCCCTCAAGGTTACTTTTACGAACAAGTCTACCAACGCTACCTCTTATAAATGGGACTTTGGTGACGGCGAAAGCTCTAAAGAGGCTTCTCCCGTTCATACGTTTGCTGCCGCCGGCACCTATACTGTGAAACTTACCGTTGGTAATACCGATGGCGTTACCGCCAAGAAAGAAGCTTCCCTGACCCTTGCCGGCAAGGCAAAGGCCTACTTCACGGCCAAGGCTCAGACCGACCGTGCCGGTAAGTTCGGCCTTGTAGTGGAGTTTGACGCAACGGCTTCCGAAAACGCCTCCTCCATCGCCTGGGACTTTGGCGACGGCGCTACCGGTACCGAGTTCAAGCAGACCCACGCATATTCTGCTTATGGCAAGTACAAAGTGAAGGCAGAAATCACCGGCCTTGGCGGAGACAAGGATGTCTATGAGGCCGAAGTGGATGTCATCGCTTACAACGAACTGCTCCAGGGCGGCGGCATGGAAGAGGATGATGTGAAGTACTGGACCTTTATCCATACGGAAGTATTCCCCGCCGGAGATTATGAGAACCCCCAGCCCGGTGTTTACAGCTGGCAGCCTTATTTTGGCTATACTGAAGACAAGCCTTCCCGTGGCGAAAACGGCTGCCTGCGCCTGTCCTCCGAGAACCAGGTTCACGACCAGGCCAACAACGTGAAGTTCTATCAGGCCATTGAGGTGGAAGAAGGCGACCGTCTGGAAATCTCTGCCCAGATGAAGTGGGGCGCAAACTCCAACGACTGCGGTCTGCTGTGGTTCGGTATCGCCGAATCGGTGGATGACATTGGTGCAGACGGCACCTCTGTGGTAGAGATGTTCAATTACTGGTCTGCTGCCGGAACCGATCCCGTGCCTGCCTTTGACGGAGGCTTTGAAGCCAATGAGGATTACATCGCCGCCAATGCTTCTCTGGGTCTCGGTTATAGCAATGCCGGTGAGCCCGTGGCCGTTTACTGGGCTCAGAAGACCGGTACGGTTTACTTCTATGTAGACTACCGTTCCGTATGGGGACCTTTCTTCGGCCCTGGTATCAATCTTTACTTTGACAACCTCAGCGTAAAGGTAACCTTTGCGGAAGAAGGAGAATAATAATCCATGATTGTAAGGAGACAGGGCAGAGGTCCTGTCCTGTCTCTTTTCCCTTAAAAACCAACCAAGAAAAATGAAAAAACCGATACTTCTGCTTTCTGTTATAGCTTTAAGCCTGGCAAGCTTCGTCGCATCGGCCCAAACCGATACCGATAGCCGTTTTATGCGTCCTTTCACAGAGGAGTTTGACACATCCTCTCCCCAATTCTTCTCTACGGGCGGCAGTGCTCTCCGGTATTTATGCGGCGTGCCTTCCTTTACGGAAAAAGGCACGGACGTGATGCTTATGCGCATCAGCCCGTCAGATCCGGCCGGAGCAGGGCGGGGTCCTGAAATAGCAACGCATAAAAGTACCCACTTTGGTACTTATTCTGCCCGTATCCGGGTACCGGATGTTAAGAAAGTACAGCCCAACGTGGGTGCAGTGGTCGGTTATTTCACTTATCGCTATAGTCAGGGTTACGGACTCAGCGAAATTGACTTTGAATGGCTCATTGCAGATCCCCGTTTGATCTACATTGGTACCTGGACCAGCGATCCCAATAACGTGAACAATCTTCAGCGTGTGGGACGCACCATCAACCTGGCCACGGGTCAGATCCTGTACACCAACTACCGCTCTTATCATGACGGTAACCGGAATCATAATTTTGACCCGGGCGACGATGCGGCCCTTTCCCCGCGCACCCTGGCGCCTATTGAGGGCTACGACGCATCCAAATCTTTCTACGTCTATGGTTTTGACTGGTACCCCAACCGCCTGACTTGGTGGATTGAACACCCGGAGACCCAGGAAAAAATCATCCTCTGGGACTATCAGGGTTCCACGCCCAATTTCTCCGGCATTCCCCAGCCGCCCACCACTTATCTGCTCAATTTCTGGCACACAAATGACTGGTCGGTAGATACCAACCCGCGTTCTACGGAGGCGCCCAAGTATCCCTATTCTTTGGAGATAGATTGGATGAAATACGAGCCCTACGATGCTATCAATATGGAATGGCGTGAGAAACATAACTGGTAGGAAGGTCGTGAAAAGATATCCGCTACTCATCCTGTTTTTCTTGCTGTTTGCCGCGTCTTGTTCTAAACCCCAGGTCCCGGTTCCTGAGCCTGTTGTTCCGCCGGAACCTGTTGTCCCGCCGGCGCCGGCACACAAAGAAGTCAAGTTGATGTCCGCCTTTACGGAGGAGTTCCCGTCCCGGGATACAGAATATTTCTCCTTCTACTCCGTTGCGCCGGAGAGAGATTTCCGCTACTATCCCGGCTTTCCCTCTCTCACGGAGAAAAACAAGACCATCCTGCTGCTCCGGCCCAATCCCGCCGACAAAGCCGGGGAAGAGAACGGGGCCATCCTGACTTCCAAGGATTATGTCTATTACGGAAGCTATTCGGCCAGAATCAGAATTCCGGATGTGGGTTCCGTGCAGCCCAAAGTGGGTCTTTTTGCCGACTTTTCCCTCCGCGACGATGATCCCAAGTTCGGCTTTGACGAGATGACCCTCGAGTTCCGCATAGCCGACCGCAAACAACTCTATTCCCGTGTTTCCCGCAAGGAACCGGGCGCCGCAGGGAGCCCTTCGGTTAAGGAGTCGGTTCTAGTCCCTTCCCTTTCTTCGTTCAATGCCGCTTCCAAGTTCTATGTTTACGGGATGGACTGGACGGAGGAAAAGGTAACCTGGTGGATACAGACCTCCTCTTCCGAGAAAAGCATTCTTTATGAACAGACGGAAAACATCCCCTCCGAGCCCTTGAAGCTTGAATTCCGCCTGTATCACGGTCCAGCGAACACCCCGCTTTATCCCTATGAACTTGAAATAGATTGGATTAAATATACTCCCCTATAAAAAGATGAGACGTTTCTTTCTGCTTGCCATTGTTCTGTTTGCCGCCTCCTGCCATCCCGAAGTTCGCCGTCTTAGCAGATGGACCCTGCAGCGGGAGGGAGCGGAAGAATCTTATACTGTAAAAGTGCCGTGCACCGTAGCCGGCGCCCTTAATGAGGCCGGGGTCTTGGGCCCGGACGTTCTGGATCAGGACCGTTACCGGAACATTGACAAAACGCAATTTGACGCGCCGTGGGTTTTTACCACCACCTTCTCTGCCCAACCGGGTTTGAAGCACGTTCTGCGTTTTAACAGCTTGGGGTATAGGGCCGATATCAGCCTGAACGGAACGTCCCTCGCCTCGGCCGACACCACTTTTGGAGTATTTCTGGTCCGTGACTTTGACATTACGCCTCTCGCCCGCAGAAGAAACACGCTTACCGTTCGTTTGAATAGGGCGCAACCGGGAGATCTGAACATGGGATTTGTGGATTGGAATCCGCGTCCCGTAGATGAAAGCATGGGCATTCTGGGGAATGTAGAACTGATTTCTACTCCAGATGTCCAATTGGCATCGCTCCAGGTAAAACCCGAACTGGACACGGACCATTTGTCCCAGGCCGATATTCTTGTGACGGCAACCCTTGTAAACCTTAGTGACAAGGCGGTCAACGGCGTCCTGAAAGGGACCTATGAAGGCGGCTCCTTCCGTGAGCCGGTATCGCTGGCGGCCGGAGAGCGTCGCAAAGTGACCCTGCGGGAATCCATTGACAATCCCCGTATCTGGTGGAGTTATGAAATGGGAACCCCGGAGTTATATACGCTCACGGCCGATTTTGAGGTGGCCGGAAAGGTTTCTCATTCTTTGACCACCCGGTTTGGAATCCGGGATATAAAAAGTGTTGTGGATGCCGCCGGTCACAGGCAGTTCTTCCTGAATGGAAAGCCTTTCCTGGTCAAGGCAGGCGGCTGGACAGACGACATTTTCATGCAGGATACCCCCGAGCGTACCCGCCGGCAGGTAGAATTTGTCCGGGACATGGGGCTTAACTGTATCCGCTTTGAGAATATCTGGGGAAAGGATGACAGTGTGTATGACCTCTGCGACAGCCTGGGTGTGCTGGCCCTGGTGGGTTGGAGTTGTCAGTGGGAGTGGAATGTCTACTGTGGCCTGCCGGAAACGCCCGGCCTGGGTTGTATCAATACCCCCGAAACGGAAGACCTGGTGGTCCGCTATTTTCACGATCAGATAAACCGCCTGTATAACCATCCGGCCGTTATTGCCTGGTTTACCGGCTCGGACTTCATCCCCAATCCCCGTCTGGAAGCGCAATACATGGCGTTGTATAACAAAATGGAGTACCGTCCTTACATCTGTTCGGCCAAAGGCCTTACCAGTGAATATGGCGGACCTTCCGGGATGAAGATGCTGGGTCCTTACGAGTATGTAGGGCCGGATTACTGGTATCTGGATAACCAAAACGGAGGGGCTTACGGTTTCAATACGGAAACCGGAATTGGAATGAACATCCCCCAGCTGGAGTCCGTACGTAGAATGGTGGGAGAGGACCATTTATGGCCTTTGGATGGCAACTGGGATTATCATTGCACTTCCGCCACAGCAGACATGAACTCCACCCGCGTTGCGCTGGAAGCCGCGGCGGGCCAGTATGGAGAGCCGGCCCATTTCCGGGATTTTGTGAAGAAGGCGCATGCTTTTGACTATGACGGGACGCGTGCCATGTTTGAATCGTTCCGCTGCCATGTTCCCCGGGCTACGGGTATTGTTCAGTGGATGCTCAACAGTGCCTGGCCCAGCCTGTACTGGCAGCTCTATGACTGGTATATGGTTCCCACAGCCGGTTACTTCGGGACAAAGAAGGCCTGCCAGCCCGTTCAGCTGGTATTCAATTACGGAGACCGTTGTATCTGGGCTGTCAACGATGCTCTTCCGGAAGCCGGTTATACGGCCGTCTTGAGAATATACGGGGCCGATTCCGGGCTTCTGCGCCAAGAGGAGAAAGCCATTCGCGTAAAACCCCGTGAGCCACAAAAAGTCTTTGAGGGCATCCAAGGGGCCTGTTTCGTAGATCTGGAATTGATAAATGTTTCCGGAGAAACGGTTGCCGACAACTTCTACTGTGTGCCGGCAGAGCAAAACAAATACTTGTGGGACAAGTCGGACTGGTATATTACACCCATAGGAAAGTATTCAGACCTTTCTTTTGTTACATCTTTGCCAGTTGCCACCGTGGATATGCAAACGGTGGCCGTGAAAGGAGGGTATGACATCACGCTTACCAACACTTCCGAGGTAATAGCCTACCAGCTCATTCTCAAAGCTAAAGACGCTTCAGGAGAACTGATTCCCGGCGTCCTTTGGTCCGACAATTTCCTGAGCCTGGTTCCCGGAGAAACGAAGACTGTAACCTGCAGAATCCAAGACGGGACCCCGTCTGTAGAGCTCTCTCTGGACGGTTGGAACACCGGCGATTAGATTGCGTTTCCGTCAAAAATGCTTATATTTGTGGGTACAGACCCACTTATTTAATGCATTATGAAACGGATTCTTGCCTTCGCTGTTGTGGCGCTCGTGATAGCCGCTTGCGTGAACACCAACAAAAAGCCCAAGGCCGAGCCGGACGGCCCTGCCGGAGAGCCCGCCGTAGAGGCTCCGGTGCAGGAAACCGCCCCGTCCCAGGCCCTTACTCCGGTCAAGGAGGACAAGCCCGCCAAGGAAGAGCAGAAGGCCCAACCTCAGCCGGAGGAGGTCGACGTGAACTCCCTGACGGTAGATGCCCTCTGCAACCAGTATGGTGTGTATGACCTGCTGGATCAGTACAAGCAGCATATCCAGAGCAAGGATAAGAAGGCCGCCAAGGAGGTTCAGACCCAGCTTGGCGCCCTTAAGAAACAGATAAAGAACGACCAAACCCTTCCTCAGGACCTGCGCGACAGCTTCAAGACGTACGTCGAGGACAAGGAGGAAGAGATTAAGGAGCGTTTCAAATAAGCCATCGGCAACCATTGAGAGGGAATAGTTGCTTTTTTTCCAAAAATGCGTATATTTGTGCTAACTGACCCATTATTAATTATTATGAAACGCATTCTCGCCTTCGCCGTGGTGGCCCTTGTGATAGCAGCCTGCGGCAACAACGAACCTTCCGAACTGTATGTCCCCAAGAGCACGGTGGAATTTGCCGGCAACGCTTTTTCCTCCTTCTCCCTGGGTGCCGATGTGAAACTCTATACCACCCCGTCCCCGGAGAATTCTTCCGAGTGGACCGTGCAGGCCGTTGTTCCCGTCCGTAAGGAAACCGAGGCTGCCCTGGAGTCCCTGGACATCAAGC
>Ga0310690_10004385_pt1 | contig 20060 bp, 17 predicted proteins | sample AusTroGonzalo_MG_2_FD_207661 | JGI IMG/M metagenome (GOLD analysis project Ga0310690, IMG submission 207661) | Bovine rumen microbial communities from tropical cattle in Woodstock, Queensland, Australia - Gonzalo_04 (v2) (version 2) | ecosystem: Host-associated > Mammals > Digestive system >...
ATCGTTTACATCGCGCCTATTCATACGAACAGGCGTTTAATGTGATGAGAGCGTTGAGGCTATCATATTCCGAAGCTCAGGAAATGTTTCGTCGAATGGTGTTCAACGTTGTAGTTCGCAACCAGGATGACCATACGAAAAACATCTCGTTCCTCATGGATGATAGTGGAAAATGGAAACTTTCGCCGGCCTACGATATGGGATACGCATACAATCCCAACGGACGATGGACAGCCATGCATCAGATGTCGATAAACGGGAAGTTTGATGAGATTACTCGCGATGACTTACTTACTTTTGCCCATCAAAATAACATTAAGGAAGCTGCTAATATTATCGACGAAATATGTGAAACCACGTCACATTGGCCTGAAATAGCTAAAGATTGCGGTGTAAAACAGGAAATAATCGATGCTATCTGTTCAAATATGCTGATTAAATTGCATTGATAATAGATGCTTCGTCAGAAAAATCTCCAAGTTTACACATAAGGTTCTTCGTTTTTAAAGCGCAAAGTTACAAAAAATAATTTTTCGAATTCGTTAAAACTTTGTATCTTTGCAGATTATACTTGAAGTAAGCTATGGCAAAAAAGGCATTAATAACAGGAATCACCGGCCAGGACGGCTCGTTTTTGGCTGAATTTTTGATAGAAAAAGGCTATGAGGTGCACGGAATTCTGCGCCGCAGCTCGAGTTTTAACACTGGTCGCATCGAACACCTATACCTCGACGAATGGGTGCGCGATATGCATCAGAAACGCCTGATAAACTTGCATTGGGGCGATATGACCGACAGCTCGAGCCTCATCCGTATCATCAGCGAAATCAAGCCGGATGAGATATACAACCTCGCCGCCCAAAGCCACGTGAAGGTGTCGTTCGACGTGCCGGAGTTCACCGCCGAAGCCGATGCCGTGGGTGTTTTGAGATTGCTCGAAGCAGTGAGAATCGTCGGCCTTGCCGACAAATGCCGTATATATCAGGCATCCACGTCGGAGCTGTTCGGAATGGTGCAGGAGGTGCCTCAGAAAGAGACCACGCCGTTCTATCCGCGCTCGCCTTACGGAGTGGCAAAGCAATACGGCTTCTGGATAATGAAAAACTACCGCGAGAGCTACGGCATGTACTGCTGCAACGGCATCTTGTTCAACCACGAGTCGGAACGCCGCGGAGAGAATTTCGTGACTAGAAAAATCACATTGGCCGTAGCCAGAATTGCCCAGGGATTCCAGGATAAACTCTATTTGGGAAATCTTAACTCATTGCGCGACTGGGGCTATGCCAAAGATTATGTGGAGTGCATGTGGCTCATCCTCCAGCAGCCGAAACCCGAAGATTTCGTCATAGCTACCGGCCAATACCACACTGTCCGCGATTTCTGTACCCTGGCATTCAAGGAAGTCGGCATCGATCTGAAATGGGAAGGCGAGGGAGTCAGCGAAAAAGGTGTCGACGTCAAGACAGGCAAGGTTTTGGTCGAGGTTGACCCGAAATATTTCCGTCCCGCCGAAGTAGATCAGCTCCTTGGTGACCCCACGAAAGCCAAGACAACCCTCGGCTGGAACCCTAACAAGACATCCTTCGAGGAACTCGTCCGCATCATGGTTCAGCACGACATGAAAAAAGTCCGTAAGCTCTATTTACAAGAAAATATTTAATTTTTAACATCTAAAAACACTAAAAACCCGAACAATAAAAACTAAAATATATGGCACTTTTATATCCAAAAGAATCTTATAAAATAAATGGAGCAATATATGAAGTTCATAATGCACTTGGACCTGGACTTTTAGAAAAAGTCTATCAAGAAGCATTGGAGAAGGAATTTATATTGCAAAAAATACCTTTTGAAAGAGAAAAAGCTTTTCAAATAACTTATAAAGGTGATATTCTTGAACAAAAATATATTGCTGATTTTGTGTGTTATGATAAAATTGTTTTAGAATTAAAGGCCGTAGAAGATTTATTACCTATTCATAAAGCTCAAGTTATTAATTATCTTGCTATAACGGGATATAAATTAGGACTTTTGGTGAATTTCAATGCAAGACAAGTACAACCCGAACGGATAGTTCGGTATTAGAGTTTTTCGTAACAAGGAATTATAAAACAAAAACTATGAAAAGAATAAATAACATCTAAAAACACGAAAACCCGATAAAACCTTCGGAAGAAATAGTTTAGTGTTTTTCGAGTTTTTCGATGTGAAATAAAAAAGAAAGAATATGGAGAAGAATAGTAAAATATATGTTGCAGGTCATCGCGGAATGGTTGGAAGTGCTATTGTGCGCGAGCTTCAGCGTCAAGGATACAATAATTTGGTGTTGCGCACTCACAAAGAGCTCGATTTGACGCGCCAAGATCAAGTAGAGAAGTTCTTTGCCGAGGAAAAACCCGAATATGTGTTCCTTGCTGCCGCTAAAGTGGGTGGTATCGTCGCAAACCAAAACGCTCTTGCCGATTTCATGTACGACAACATGATTCTCGAGATGAACGTGATCCACGCCGCCTGGAAAAACGGCTGTAAAAAGCTGGAATTTCTCGGTTCGAGTTGCATCTATCCGAGAATGGCACCTCAGCCGATGCCGGAAAGTTGTTTGCTGACTTCAGAGCTTGAAAAGACCAACGAAGCCTACGCTTTGGCGAAGATTTCAGGCTTGAAGTATTGCGAATACTTGAACCGTCAGTACGGCACCGACTACATCTCGGTGATGCCTACCAACCTCTATGGTCCGAATGACAACTATCATCCCGAGCATTCACACGTTTTGCCTGCTTTGATAAGACGTTTCCATGAGGCAAAAGTTAATGGTTTACAAGAAGTTACCTGCTGGGGCGACGGCTCACCATTACGCGAATTCCTTTATGTTGACGACCTTGCTAACCTTTGTGTCTTTCTGATGAATAACTACTCCGGCAACGAAACCGTCAACGCTGGTACTGGTAAAGAACTGACAATCAAGGTTTTAACAGAATTGGTTGCCAAAGTCGTCGGCTATAAAGGCCAAATCAAGTGGGATACCACCCGTCCGAACGGCACCCCTCGCAAGCTTCTTGATGTCTCGAAAGCCACCAAACTCGGCTGGACTTACAAAACCGAGCTCGAAGACGGCATCAAACTTGCATATGATGATTTCTTGAACAACCCAATGCGAGCAGAAAGATAAATAATAAACATCTAAAAACACGAAAAACTCGAAAATTTTGTAAGAATAGATTAGTGTTTTTCGTGTTTTTCGATGTTAAAATAAAAAAATCGATGTAAAATGAAGAAGGTATTCGTTTCTGGTTGTTACGACCTGTTGCATTCGGGTCACGTCGAGTTCTTCCGTCAGGCCTCGCAATATGGAGATTTGTACGTAGGAATCGGCTCCGATGACACCATCCTGCATTACAAAGGCCACCGCACGCTTTACGATGAGAACGAGCGCCTCTTCATGGTCAAGGCGATACGTTATGTGAAGGACGCCTATATTAATAAAGGTAGTGGCATCATGGACTTCATCCCGACAGTCGATTTCCTGAAACCTGATATTTTGGTAGTCAACGAGGACGGCGACAAGGAAGAGAAACGCCAGTTTTGCAAGGAACGCGGCATCGAATATATAGTTTTGAAACGTGTGCCGAGTGAAGGCTTGGAGGCTCATTCCAGCACCGCTTTGAAAGACCAGCTCTGCCAGATCCCGACCCGCCTCGACCTTGCCGGAACATGGATTGACCAGCCTTACGTGAGCGAGTTTGCTCCAGGTTGGGCAATCACCATCTCGCTTGAGCCAACTTTCGAGATCCGCGAACGTTGCGGACTCTCGACCTCGACCCGTAACATGATAAAGAAGATTTGGCCAGTCAAGCTGCCGAATATGGACCCTGAATTCTTGGCAAAGCTGATGTTCTGCTTCGAAAACGACCCTGAACGCTTCGACGGCATCATCAGCGGGGCGCAGGACGCGATAGGAATTTGTATGCCCGGACTGGTCCGCCATTATTATGATAAAAGGTATTGGCCTCTGAAATTTGAGAGCTGCCATGACGAGAATATTTTGCAATGGCTTGAAAATCATCTGGTTATGATCCCGATGGAGCCTCGCAAACCAGGCTGCAGCGTCGTTGAGGGCAAAGACATAACCGAAACAAAAGTCAAAGCATTGGCGAAAGCTGCCGACGACTGCTGGAACGCCATTTTAAATAAGGATTTAAAGGCCTTTGCGGAAGCTTACAAAGCCTCGTTCAACGCCCAAGTGGCGATGTTTCCTGCGATGATTCAGGGATGTGTGCAGAGTTACATCGACAAGTGGTCAGCAGTGACTGGTGTTTTGGCCTGGAAAATGCCTGGTGCCGGCGGCGGCGGCTACCTCGCTATAGTCGTCAAAGACGCGAAATCATTCACCGAACTACATTCGGAAGCAATTAAACTAAAAATAAGAAGGAAATAAATAACATCTAAAAACCCTAAAAACCCGAAAATTTAAACATATAATTACCATTAATTAACCATATAATTTTTCATCAATTCGCAAAAATTAATGATAATTAACGTCAAATTAATGGTAATTAACGTTGAAAAAAGGAAAAAAGTTTGAGGAAGATAAGAAAGAATTAGTGTTTTTCGAGTTTTTCGATGTAAAAATTTAATAGCAAATAATCGATGTAAAATGAAAACCGTTGAGAAAAGATACCTTTTGGCGTTTGTTTTAGTGACCTGCTGCTTCGCGCTGTGGGGCTTCGCCAACGACATCACCAACCCCATGGTGAAGGCGTTCTCGAAAATTTTCCGCATGAGCGTCACCGACGGCACGCTGGTGCAGGTGGCATTTTACGGCGGCTACTTCTGCATGGCGCTGCCTGCCGCCTTGTTTATCAAGCGTTTCAGCTACAAAAGCGGCATCCTAATGGGTCTCGGACTCTACGCCATCGGTGCCCTGATGTTCATCCCCGCAAGGGCAATCGGTAGCTACTACCCGTTTTTGATAGCATATTTTATCCTCACCTGCGGCTTGAGTTTCCTCGAAACCACAGCAAATCCGTTTATTCTCTCAATGGGTGAGAAAGAGACGGCTACGCGGCGACTAAATCTTGCCCAGGCATTCAACCCCATAGGCTCGTTGTTTGGAATGTGGGTGGCTATGAACTTTATTCAAGCTAAGATGAGTCCTCTATCAACTGCTGAGCGAACCACACTGAACGATGCCGAGTTTGAAGCCTTGAAACAGTCCGATTTATCAGTGATTGTTGGACCTTACGCCGCCATCGGCATGGTGCTTGTCGTTATTTTAATACTGATTCTGATAACAAAAATCCCTTCAAATAAATTAGAAAACGATGGTGTTTCGCGTGCTTTCGGTCCCTCGGTGAAGCGGCTTTTTGCAAACAAGTCATACCGTGAAGGCGTAATAGCCCAGTTCTTTTACGTCGGGGCACAAATCACTTGCTGGACGTTCATCATCCAATATGGCACGAAGGTGTTCATGGCTGAAGGTATAGCTGAACAGACCGCCGAAATCATGTCGCAAAGATTGAATATCATAGCGATGGTGCTCTTCTGCGGCTCACGTTTCCTATGCACATGGCTTTTGAAATGGTTCAAGCCCGCCAAGATGCTTGCTACTTTTGCTTCAATTGCTATCTTATTGACAATCATTGTGATAGCTATCGGTGGACGCACTGGGCTTTACAGCCTTGTTGCTGTCTCGGCTTGCATGAGCCTGATGTTCCCGACCATCTACGGTCTCGCACTCAAAGATGTCGGTCCCGATGCCGAAATAGGTTCCGCCGGTCTCATCATGGCAATCCTTGGTGGCTCGCTTTTGCCGCCACTCCAAGCAATGATAATCGACGCCGATTACATCAACTTCTCATTTATTATACCGACTATATGCTTCATAATCATATTATTATTTGGACTGCGACAGATTAAAAACATCGAAAAGCACTAAAAACACGAATCAAACGAATTGAACGAATCTTTTCTTCCCCGAATTATTCGTTAGATTAGTGTAATTCGTGTTCGAATAAACTGAGAAAGAAAATTTAAGGTGAAAAATTAGTGTTTTCGTGTATTTCGATGTTAAATTTAAATAAAAAATTGATGTAAAATGAAAAGATATTGTCAGTATTTAACCCTTGTTGATAACGAAGAAATGATAGCCAAATATGTCGCTGTCCATAAAAACGTCTGGCCCGAAGTCATTGAAGGTCAACGTGCTGTGGGAATCCTCGACATGCAAATCTACCGCCGTGGCCGCAACCTTTTCATGATTATGGACACTGTCAATGACTTCGATTTCGACCGCGACATGGCACGCCTCGCAACACTCCCTCGTCAAGCTGAATGGGAAGCCTATGTTGCTCATTTTCAAGGCTGTAGCCCCGATGCCAAAAGCGATGAGAAGTGGCAGTTAATGGAACGCATATTCTAAACGTCATTCCGGAATCATCAATGAATCCGCACCAATACGTTCCATCTCTTTATTAAATTTTCTTCTATTCCTCTGTAGTTTCCTTTTGAAAACTTCTCTCTTATTGAATCTATTGTAAATCAATGAGATAGGACTTGCTAAAGATGCTGGCACCTCTCGTTCAGGCTTTTTGTAAATGAAGTTTTCATCGCCTTTTTTCGACACTCCAGGCACAAAATACGGCTTTCTCCAAGGCATCATGACTATTTCTCTTTTAAACGTCTCATAATCCGGAAAAGGAAAAATCTCCACTGAGTCAAGTATTATATTGCTTCTTATCATATTGATAATCAATATATTATCTAAGATGCTGTCCTTCCGAATAGGAACCTCTCTCGTGTCAAATCCCACACAACTTACCCACAAAGTATCCACTGTTTTGGATTTTATAATGAAAAATCCATCCTGATTGGTTATCGTTCCATAACGCGATAACTCGCTGACAATGTTTACGTTAGGAATTGGCTGCAAACTATCTGCCGATAAAATTTTGCCTTTCACAGAAAAATATCCCTCCTGCGCCTCTACCGAAAAAACGCAGAAAAGCAAAGCTATTGAGAGTAGAATATTTTTCATTGAAATAATAACGACGAAACATCAGTAATATTTTAATTATAAACATCGAAAATCTCGAAAAACTCGAAAAATTTAGTGTTTTTCGTGTTTTTCGATGTGAAAAGTATTATCTTTGCACAAAAGAAAGACGATGTCAAGAAAAAAGAAAAATAGCCTCAGCACGTTTGTGAACACGATACTGCGAATCTTCGGTGAACACCCCTTTAAACCGATGAATTACAAGCAGATAGCCAAAATTATGGGCGTTTACGATGCTGCAGGCAAAGACGTTATATATCAAGTCCTCGTGACGCTGGCTCATGATGGCCAACTTATTGAGGATCATCCATATAGCTATGTTCTTAACCCTGAATTGGTGAGCGAATACGGTCCGAAGCCGCAGTATGTGGTCGGCACAGTTGATATGAAGAGCACCGGCAAGGCCTACGTAGTGCCTGAAGACGGCGGCGAGGACATCCAGATAGCCTCCAACAATACGGGAAGAGCGCTTCATGGCGACAAAGTGCGCGTGGCGATGTTCCCGAAACGTAAGTCGAAAAAGGTGGAAGGCGAGATAGTGGAAGTGCTCGAACGTGCCCGCACCGAATTCGTCGGAGTGTTTTCGATATCATACGGCTACGCCTTCGTGGTGTCGGTGAGCGATAACATGCCAGTCAACTTCTACATCCCTCGTGGCAGCTACAAACGTGCCAAAGATGGACAGAAAGTCATAGTGAGAATGACCGACTGGCCTGAAAACTCACGGAATCCTTTCGGCGAAATTGTGCGTGTGCTAGGTTACCCTGGCGAGAACAATGTCGAGATGCAGTCAATCCTTCTCGAATACGAGTATCCGCTGGAGTTTCCGAAAGATGTCGAGAAAGAAGCAGGCAAGATTTCTGATAAAATTTCATCTGCTGAAATCAAGCGTAGGCGCGATTTTAGAGATGTGTTTACGATCACTATTGACCCTAGAGACGCTAAAGACTTTGATGATGCCATCTCTTATCGCAAATTGCCAAACGGTCATCATGAAGTCGGTGTCCACATTGCCGACGTTTCCCATTACGTGAAGCCAGGCTCCGCCATCGACCGCGAGGCTCAGGAACGCGGCACCTCGGTGTATCTCGTTGACCGCACCATCCCGATGCTGCCCGAGAAGCTCTGCAACAACGTGTGTTCTCTTCGTCCCGACGAGGAAAAACTGACGTTTTCGACGGTGTTCGAGATGAACGACAAGGCCGAAATCATCAATCATTGGATTGGAAAGACGGTGATAAAATCGAACCGCCGCTTCGCATACGAAGAGGTGCAGACCATGATCGAGGGCGGTGACGGTGATTTTAAAGAAGAAATATTGATACTCAACGACTTGGCAACCAAACTTCGTGAGAAACGTATGGCGCAAGGCTCCATCAACTTCCACAGCGAAGAGGTGAAGTTTGTGCTCGACGAGAAGATGCATCCTATCGACACCTACGTGAAGGTGCAAAACGAGGCAAACATGCTTATCGAGGACTTTATGTTGTTGAGTAACAAGACTATAGCCGAGTCGATTGGCAAGAAAGACTCGAAATATCACGGCTACACCTTCGTGTATCGTGTCCACGACGAGCCTAACCCCGAAAAACTGTACAATTTCATCGCTCTCGTATCTCGTTTGGGCTTCTCGATGAACATCAGCACGCGCGAAAACTTGGTGAAATCATACAATGCCTTGTTTGATGCCGTTGAGGGCAAGGGAGCAAAGAATCTCATTGAGACTGTGGCACTTAGAACCATGGCGAAGGCAATTTATAGCACCGTCAACATTGGGCATTATGGTTTGGCGTTCCCTTATTACACTCATTTCACCTCGCCAATCCGCCGTTATCCCGACTTGATGGTACATCGACTTATCGAGCGTTATATGATTGAAAATCAGCCGAGTGTGAGTCAAAACGAGTACGAGGTTCTGTGCCAGCACGCCTCCGAGATGGAACGCAAGGCTGCCGAAATGGAACGCGAGTCGGTGAAGTTCAAACAGGCTGAGTATCTGCAAGATAAGATCGGTCACGTGTTCGACGGACTCATCTCCGGCATCAGTAAATGGGGCATCTATGTAGAGCTTAAGGACAACAAATGCGAGGGAATGGTGCGCTACAACACCCTCCAAGACGATTATTACTACCTCGACGAGGAGAATTTCCGCGTCATCGGTCAGGAGCGCGGCACCATCTTCCAGCTCGGCGATCCGGTCAAAGTTCGCATCGAGGCTGTAGATTTACTCAAAAAACAAATGGACTTCACATTTGTGAGTGGCCCTAAATTATTTCGCCGCCCCAAAAATCGCTGAGTAACTTGGATACCCATCCTCTTTGTCGTAATTCAGCACAACGCCATCCTTATCGACAAGAAGCGGAATCGGCATCGCATTGATCTCCCTGAAGTTTTTCAATAGGCTCTTCAGAGTCTTGTTGGCATCCTTTTTTATAAATAGTGCAAACTGCGAACTCGGACTGAGAATCAATCTGTTATCTGCTATAAGATCGGCAACAACCTCTTTTTCGCCATAATAAATGATGACAATTCCGACATTGTTTTTCTCCAAACCCTCAAGATAAGGTTTGATGTTGTTTTCAAGCATATTTTTGCATGCATGACAATACTTTGCGCCGACGAAAATCAATGTTTTGTCATGATTTTCAATCACTTCTGCGATTTGCTCTTTCTCTGATTTTGATATTCCACCCTGTCCAGAACAGGAAAAACAGCATAAAACAATCAGCACCAGAGATGCTAATAATTGTAATTTTTTCATAGTATTAAGTTTTACACTGCAAAGATATATAAATTTCACATCGAAAAACCCGAAAAACTCTAATTTTTATACCTCAAATTATAATGAACACGAATTTCACGAATCAAACGAATTATTATGTGGAGGTTTAATTCGTGTCAATCCGTGAAATTCGTGTTCGAAAAAAATTATAGAAAAACTGAGGACGATAAGTTTCGAGTCTTTCGTGTTTTTCGATGTTATATTATCTTACTGTAATTTGTTTTGTCTCAACGCCTTTGCTTGTCTCCACCTTCACGAAATAAACTCCGGAAGCGTTGTTGCTGAAGTCATATTCAAAGTTGTCGCCGTTGGCTGTTGTCTCAAACATCTTCTCTCCAATAGCATTGAAAATGCTGATATTCTGAATATTTTCAGCCTCGATTTTCACGATGCCTGAAGTAGGATTCGGATAAACAGCTGAAATCACATTTTCGACTTCCGAAACCGCTGTCGGCTCAGTTTCAATGAATTCATAGAAACCTTTCAATCCCATCGGGTCGTACCAGGCTGAGTTTTGATAAGCCTCAACGCATCCGAAAGGAACTGTAAGTGTTTGAGTGCCAAATTGTTCAAAAACAACGCAACCCCATCCCGGCTCGTTGCCAAGCTCAGGAGGCATTGTCGCCAATGAGACGGCATTTGTAAAATGAGAGCATTGTCTGAACGCATAGTCGCCGATAAACTTGACAGATTCACCAATGGTCAACGTTCCGTCAAAGCCTTCGCACTGGAAAAATGCGCCGGCACCGATTGTTTCTACTGAATTCGGGATAGTCAGATCACCTGTCAGATGGAAACAGAACGAGAAAGCGCCAGCCCCGATGGAAGTTATAGAATTCGGAATATTAATCGATGTTAACCCATCAAGACCGCAAAAAGCATTCTCGCCAATTGCCGTTACGCTATTGGGAATCACAGTGTTTACACATCCCAACACCAGCTCGTTTGTGCTTGTTCTTATTATGGCGTTGCAGTTGTCTCTCGAGTCGAAAACAGGGTTGGCAGGGTCGACAGTCATGCCACCGAAATCGCAGTATCTGAAAGCGTCCAAGCCAATCGTTGTCACGTTGCTCGGGATGTTCAGCACGCCGTGCATACCGTTGCAATCGTCAAAAGCATATTCGCCAATAGTCGTGACAGAATTGCCAATCACCAAATCGCCGTCAAAGCTGTAGCAGGTGAAAAATGCGCTTGCCCCGATGGTGACAACTGAATTCGGAATCACCAAATCACCAGTAAAACCTGAGCAATAAGCGAATGCAGCTTCATCGATGGTGATGATTGAATTCGGCAGTGACAAGCTTGTCAGATAGAAGCAGTACATAAATGCGGAGTTGCCGATGACTGTCACTACATAGTCAGTGCCACCGTAGCTCACCGATGCAGGGATGATAAGATCACCTTGTGCGTCATAGCCGTTGACATGGCCAATAACCGTTACCGAGACGTTGTCGGCATTAACCTGATAATTTAAATCACCAACGGTGAAAGTCGTTTGTGCCATTGCTGTAAAAGCAAACATTGCGAACAGGACCGATAAAATAGCCCTTTTCATGAATAAAGATTTTTTCATATTTTTTTTAAAAATTTTAAATGGTTTAAAACTAAATTTTCGGCCGCAAAAATATCAAAAAAATTTAGTTTAGAGTGTAGAGTTTAAAGTTTAGAGTAGTTTTTTTTTAGTTTAGAGTTTATAAGATTTTTGAAGACCAGAGAGAAGACGTGCTACTTCAGTTATTAATAGATCAATATTAGATCGGTCTTCTATATTAATGTATCCCAAATCTTCAGCTATTTCAAACTGAGAAGAAACCTCCATTAATGAACCATAGGCAATTTCAATAAAATGTGCTTTATCTTTCGCAGAGTACCTGTTTATACCTTCTGCAATATTTGATGTTATTGAAACTGAAGATCTCCTCAATTGATCACTCAGAGCAAACCTTTCGTCTGAAGGGAACTTTTTAATATATTTATAAGTTATTTTAACAACTTCTTTAGCTTTTTGATAAGCTATCAACTTTCTATATCCAAAGATTTCCATAACTTTTGATTTTAAAGAAGGAAGCCGAAGCTTCCTTCTTTGATTAAACAAAACTTTCCACTTTATACTCTTAACTCTAAACTTCTCAACTACTCTAAACTCTACACTCTAAACTCTACACTTTAACGCGCCAGCTTGTCGTTGCTTCCCAGCACGTTGATAATCTTATGCATGTAAAGCTCTTTCATGTGTTCGCGAGCTGGTCCGAGGTACTTGCGAGGGTCGAACTCTGCCGGTTTCTCTGCCAATGTCTTGCGGATGGCTGCTGTCATGGCGAGACGGCTGTCGCTGTCGATGTTAATCTTGCACACTGCCGACTTTGCTGCCTTGCGGAGCTGTTCCTCAGGGATGCCCACTGCTGCCTTCAGTCCGCCACCGTATTTGTTGATGATATCGACGTCGTCTTGTGGCACTGACGATGAGCCGTGAAGCACGATAGGGAAGCCAGGGAGCTTCTTCTCGATAGCCTCGAGCACGTCGAATGCCAACGGTGGAGGCACCAAGCGACCTGTCTTCGGATCGACGGTGCACTGCTCAGGAGTGAATTTGTATGCTCCGTGTGATGTTCCAATAGAAATTGCCAATGAATCAACGCCTGTCTTGGTCACGAAGTCGATAACTTCCTCAGGTTTTGTGTAGTGGCTCTCTTCAGCTGCCACCTCGTCTTCAACGCCTGCCAACACTCCGAGTTCGCCTTCAACTGTCACATCGTATTTGTGAGCGAAATCGACCACTTTACGTGTCAATGCCACGTTCTCGTCGTATGGCAATGCAGAGCCGTCGATCATCACTGATGAGAATCCCATCTCGATGCAGTTTTTGCAGAGCTCGAACGAGTCGCCATGGTCGAGATGAAGCACTATCTCAGGATGCTCGCAGCCGAGTTCTTTGGCGTAAGCCACAGCGCCTTCTGCCATATAACGAAGCAGGGTCTGGTTGGCATAGTTACGGGCGCCTTTCGAAATCTGAAGAATCACTGGCGATTTCGTCTCCACTGCCGCCATGATGATGGCCTGCATCTGTTCCATATTGTTGAAGTTAAAAGCCGGGATGGCATAACCGCCATTCACCGCTCTGGCAAACATCTCGCGGGTGTTCACCAGTCCTAAATCTTTGTAGTTAACCATATTATTATAATTTAATACCTATTTATCATTTTCATGAGATTTCTCGATTCCGCTTCGCTACACTCGAAATGACGTGATGTTTGTCACTCTTTCCCTTCCCGTCATTTCGACCGAAGTGGAGAAATCTCATTATTTTCACCGCAAAAATACAAAATTTGGTTCAATTTTCAAAAAAATCTTATCTTTGCAAAAAATATATCAATGATCAAAAAAGCTGAAAGCATCGAAAACAAATACCGCGTGGATTATGTCGATAGCGGACTGCCACGCTGGCTTATTGAGACGGCGTTTGTGTGTTGTCTCCTGCAGGCCGTCGCCGACTACGGACCAGTGATGGACTATGTGGATTGCAACGGATTGTCATGGGTACGCGCCATCGTACAGACATTTGGCGCAGTGGTGATGTATTTAGGATTGCTGCGTGGAATGAAACAGCTATATCGTCCGCTCACCGTGTGGTGGTGGATCGTCCTAGCGCTTAACATCGCCGGCTTTATAACTGAAATGATACCATCAATAGCGTTTATTGTGGGGCTGCCAGTGGCGGTGTCACTGATGCTGGTATATCTGCCGCTTGGTTGCATAATAGCTTTCAGCTATCGCGGACGGCTTCGTCAGGTGGGAGTGTGGATGGCACTGTATATCCTTATCTCAGAGATCGTCCCGGTGGTCGTGTTCTTGCTGTCGATACCGCTTGATGGCTTGAATGATCTGCTGTTGGAGATACCTACTATTGCTGTAATCGTTATTTATGCTTGGGTTCTTCGCTGTGTGCTGATTCAAAGCCATGACGATACTGTGAAGGTGTGATGCCTAGCCGACGTTTCACTTCTACTTGGAAGGTGCGCCGTCCGCCGAAGCCAGCCTCCACACCGACTGCCTCGATAGTCCATTGCGGCTTCTCGCGTAAAAGCTCACAGGCATAAATGAAACGTTTCTCGTTGAGGTAGTCGCCAAGACTGGCATATTGGGGGTTATTGCTGAACAGAGCCCCCAATCTGCGCTGTGTGATACCTAATGCCTTTGCCATCGTTTTCAGGTTGAGATTGCTGTCGGTGTAAAGCCGCGTCTCATCCATCTTCTGATCCACCCATGCCATCATATCCTCATCACTCATGTCGGCGGTGAACTCGATGTTTGCACGATATTCCTGAGTCTGCTCGCGTAATTTGTTCACCGCGTCCGACTTCTTCTGCTTCAGCTCTTCCTCTAAGCGTTTGTTTTGCTCCAGCAACGCATTTTGGTTGTCAACAAGCTTCGAATTGATGGAGATAATCTTCTTCGAGCTGTTGTTCAACACAAGCAAAGTGATGATGAACGCGATTATCAACACTATGATTATTGCGAGGATGAGCAACGAGGGTCCTGTCATATTTTATTTCTTTGTGCGTTTTAATGCATATCCGGCTCCTAATGCCGTAAGCACCAACAGTCCGCCGCCAAGCGGGGTGGAGTTGTAGTCGATGCCCGTGCCGTGGGTGGAAGGCAGCACAAATCCGTTGTCGATATTACGGTAGATGTCGTCCTCATCGTTGCCGTTCCAACGGAAGAATCCGTCTTTCTGGGCGTTAGCACCAAACGATATTGTAAATATTAATGCTATCGTGAATAATATCTTTTTCATGGCTTGCTGTTTTATCTAATAACAATCTTCTGTGTTTTTCCTTCCAATCTGAATATGTAAACACCGCTTTGAGACGGCTTGCTAACAGTCTGTACACCGCTGATGTGCTGAGTTGCAATCATTCGTCCCATCACATCAAACACCTGCAGCTCTCCTTCGCCACTCACTATGATGTCATCGCCGCTCTGGTAGGCGAAGACGCCATCGGTCTCGACATTGGTGAACACTAATGTGAACCTGTCGCTGAGGTCGGCCGACGAGGCCACAAATGTGTATGTGGTAGGGTTGTCGATAGTCTTGTTCTCAAACTTGTCAACGAGTTGGACTCTCACGCCGCTCATATCTTCAAAATTAAAGCTGATACTGTATCTGCCTGTTTCTTTTGCCTTTAAATTCAATGGAACGATGCCGTTTTTCTCTGAAAACACGATAGCGTAGTCTTCACCGTTTTGTGGGATGTACAGCTTGGCATGACTTTCGTTGAAAATGAATTTGCCCAGCTCTGCGCCTTCGTTGAAGCTCACTATGGCCTTGTCCTGAACCTCGTTGCTGCGGAGGTCGGTTCTTGTGAGTGTCATTTGCAGACTTCCGTTGTTATGGGACATCGCAACAGGGGCTTCTTTGCTGAATCTGACAGTCTCGTTGTTTGCCGTGGCTTTCACCACAATGCCCGTGCACACTGGAATGGTGTTGGTGGTATACTCGTTGACAGCTTCGATGTCGCTACCGGCAGCGTTCATCTTGTAATAGCTTCTGTTGACGTATGCCGGCACATTGAACGGGTTGCCGATGAGGTTGAAGCCATTCTGAAGTGTCACGTCCTTGGTGGCGTCTGTGTTGAATGTTCCGCGGAAACTCAGCGTTCTGTCTGTCTTGGTGGCGTAGAGATATCCTTGGCCGTTGACGAGCATGAAAGGATCCTGCTCCGTGTCGTGCCCGTGGTAGTTCTCCCATTCCAAATCCGCGCTTTGGTTGAAGCGGTAGAGGTCGTAGTTGTAAATGCCTGTCTCATACTTCACTCCCTCGAGGTTTTCGACTGCCGCCGGTGGGATGTCTTCCGCAACTGGCGAGGCAATGAACCTCCAGCCGCCGGCGTTGTCGCCGTGACCCGTTACAGCGAGATTGATGACCGTGTTGTCTATCAAATTCATGTCGAAAGTGACATTACCCGGATCAACATTATTAGGTCCGATATAGAAACTGAATGGGCTGACAGTAGTCCCAAAGTCGGTAAATGGCACATATTTCCACTGATTGTTGTTGTCCAAAACGTATTTGGTTTGAACGATAGAATTATCTACTTCACTCAATGTGCCAATAAGATTAAAGGAATTATCTGACGTGGTTGACCAATGTGAGTTTGTCGTCCCAATAACAATTTGTACATTGGCATTGAGGTCCACCTCACCCTCTTTAACCAAGACATAGTAGGGCTTGTAGGCCTGAATCTGGTTGTTTTCCACGCGAGTGAAGTTCAATCTCCCCGTGTTGTCATCCCATGTTGCCGGCTCATACACCTCGCAGTTGCTGTTGAGGTATGTGCTGTAAGGCAAGTATAAGGTATAGCCATTTGGTGTATATAAAGAAACAGTCTCGGTGACGGACTCCGTCTTGGGCGAGCCGTCGGAGTTGGTGGCTTGCACCGGATTGCCGTGCGGGTCGAGGACTGGCATGTTTTCATCGTCTTTCACATAAACAGGATAATCGGTTGTGACCTGCTGTGTGCCATTCGATGTGGCACTGAGCGTCATAGGATTGATGAATCCATTGTTGGCAGTAATTTGATATTTGTTGATAGGCAGATATTGTTCAGGATAGAGCTGATAGAGGATTTCCCTGAAATTCTCGTTAATTTCAATGCTGTGGGCGGTGAAAGTGTTACTTTCATCGTTATACAGTACGCTGCTGGCATTGTCCACTGTCAGGTAATTCGGCTTGTCAACAAAGACATTGTAAGGCATATAAACCACCTTGTTGGCATCTGTATCTCCGTATGCATAGTAAGCAAAATAGCCTGGCCAAGGCAACTCATTATACTTGTAAGCCCATTGCCCTGGGTTGTTGGTGTTTAATGTAGTTTGTAACTGCATGCCTTTTAAGTTACTGTCATTGTTTCCGACTGCCACTTTATCGGTGTCACGGCTCCAATTTCTTTTGGCACCCCACCATTCGGGGTTGCCATACAGACGGTATGAATCAAGATATATTATAAGACCGTCGTTCATATAATCATCTCTTGTCAAACTGTTTTCGGAGTGAAGATGGGCTTAGCAATAAGCCATGGATTTTTGGCCTGTAGGAACATCTTTGTCTTGGAAGCCCACAAGTGCGCCACGGCAAACTTGACGGTCGATATATCCTTTTATTAAATCTGAATCATTAACCTTCACACTGCTCCAAGTCACTTTGGTTTGGATATTGGCGCAATTGGTGAACCATGCGTATTTGGCAAAACCTATCAGTCCTCCCGCAGCACCCCATGATGGATGAGTGGCACAGAAAGGTGTATTGCCATCATAACATACATTAAACACGGAGGTTACCGAACCGCCCTCAACCACGCATCCGTTCATGCGGAGTTCGCAGTCGTCACTGCTGTAATCCTCTGCAGTGCCGATGATGCCGCCAGCGAGGCTGCGGCCTGTCACGTTGCAGTTTTTCACCAAAACGTTCTTAACGGTGGTGGCGCCTTGGGCATGGGCAATCACTGTTCCCACATGCCAGTTCCCCTTGATAGTAGCATCTTCCACGATGAGGTTTCTCACCGTGGCGTTGCGGGTGCCGCCGAAGAGACCGTTGTTATGGCCATCTTCTGAAGTGTAGCTGTCATCGTCACCGACGGTCAGATGGCTGATGGTGTGCCCTTGTCCGTCGAAGGTGCCGTAGAAGTCATAATACTTATCAGAGCCGTCAGTATATACACGTCCTATAGGTGTCCAGGATGATATGCCGCTGAGGTCGAGGTCGGCTTCCAATTTCACGACATAGTCTCTGTAATTGGTTCCGGCGTTCACTTTGTCGCGGAAAGCTTTCAGGTCGTCAACTGTATAGATGCTGATGCAATGGTCTATGTCCCACTGTTCCAGCGAGCGGATGGCTTCGCTTTCAAAATAGCTGCCCCAGCCCACCTGTGAGCGTGTCTCTGTTTGACCCCATGAATAAGGGTTTGTTGAGGTGTTCATGCAAGTCCATGAATAGTCGTTCTTGGCATTTTGGTAGGCACTTACGCTGCCGGATGGCACATAAAGTTTCAGTTCGGGATTACGGCCATTGTTGGAGCCGTCTTTCTGGAACACATCGTACCAATGCCATGTGGGCGGTGAGCTGCGTGCACATTTCATAGCCACCAAATTGGGCAGTTCACAGAAAGCGCCGTCGCCAATCTGGGTGACTGTCGATGGCAGGCTGACAGTCTCCAAGTTGTAACAGCCTATAAAGGCGTAGTTGCCGATGGAGGTTACGCCTTCATCAATTTCCACGTCGGTCAGCTTGGTGCAGAAGCGGAAGGCCATTGGCGCGATGGCAGTGACATGATAACGGATGCCAGTATCTTCTTCTTTTACGGTGGAAGGGATATGTATCTTGCCTTCGGTATCTTGAGGGATACAGGCGGTGTAGCCCGTTCCTATGGTGGCAGTGGCGTTTGAATGGTTGAACAAAACCATCACTTTGATGGTGCCGTTTCCAAACGGAATTTCCGCAGTATCAATTATGATGTGATCCCTAGTATCATTTAAGGAAGCCTGCGTGGTAGTTGCCAAAAGAAGTGCGATGAATGCGAATAATATCTTTTTCATTTTTCTTTCCTCCTTAGTATTTATTGAAGAATGCTCTCTAATAACTCATTCTCGGCTGGTCCGACGTTCAATCCGGTGAAGAACACTCGGCCTCCACCCACGTGGTCCCACTGTGGGTCTAAGATATGGCTGCCTGCTACTTCGAGTTGAACTAAATTACCAAAAATAACAGTAGGATAGGTTAAATTTTCTTTGGCATTTTCCGCATTAACGAAAGGTACGACGGTGTCTGAACGATAGTGCCACATTCTGATGGTATGGGTCGGTATCCATCCTTTCGTGAGGTTGTTGCTCTCCAAGGCTAAATGAAGGTCTTCGCAAACGCCACGCGTGGTGGGCAGGGCGTTGAAGTTGTCAGGATTGGAGAAATAAGCATAGACTTCGGGGACCATAAGTGTTTGGATATAAGCTGTTCCGTTCTCATTCAGGACTAATCTGGCATTTCCCACGTTGTCTTCCCACAACTTCTTCAGTGCGTCAGTAATGTCGTCGGTGGTCTTTTCCTTGCCGGGGTCGTTCTTGTCGATGAGCCACTGCACGATGCCGGTGTCGAGGAAGTCTTTCACAAGATAGTCCTCCAGCTTATGCTCGCGCATGTAGGGGTTGCTGTCGAGCATGCCTTTCAGGATAAGAGGCAGCACCACGGGCATGTTAAGCAAGCCACCGTTTTCTGTGATGTAATAACGCACGTGGGCGATGGGGTCGTAGGGGCCGTCGCCGCAAACGGAGCCGGCAAAATGCAGCTCACTGTCGAGGCCGTTCTCCTCGATGAAACGGTGTGTGGCCATGGCCACGCTGCCGCCTTGTGAATAGCCCACGGAGGCCGTCTTCCAGCCCGGGCGGAACGGGTTGCGGAATTCGGCGATGACAGGACTGTTGTTATAGAGGGCGATGCCATAACGTGTGGCATCCACCACCTGACGCGCCGTCAGCTCCTGATAGAGGTAAGGGTGTGGCGAGTTCTTGGTGATGCCGTAGCCTTCGTAGTCGGGCAGGATAACCAAGTTGTAGTAAAGCTGGTTGCTCTGCGGCTTATGGATGGTGGTGCCGCTGGAGGCGTGCCACATCAACATGCCGACGTCGGTCTGCCAGCTGCCTGTCAGATAGTATTCCGACGGGGCTTCCTTGTTACTGGTGATGGTGACATGGCAGCCGATAATCACATTGTTGACATAATCAGGGTCTCCATCGGGGAATGCCGCTAATGCCGAGAGGACGACACGCTCGCCCTTGGCGTTGATGGAAGGATAGTAGAAGCGGAACCAGTACATGTCGTACCACCAGTCGCTCTGCTGATCAATGAAGCCGCTGGGATCATATCTGCCTTGGGCTTCCTGTTGTGCTTTATAGCGTAGCTCGGCGGTACCTTCTTCGGTGTCCCATTCAATGTTGGTGATGGTTTTGATCGTGTCGTACGACCTGTTTTCAGTGTTGAATGCCACCGAGTCGGTCACGGTCATGGTGAGGTGGCCGAAATGCTCGATGCTGGCGTCTTCAAAATAGATTTCTCTTGGAACGTCGCCCAGATTGATCTGAGCCCATGCTACGCATGTGGCGAAGACCAAAGCAATGGCTAGGGCGATTTGTTTAAAATGTTTCATTGTCGTTTGTTATTTGTTTATAATGATATTCCTG
>Ga0310690_10004386_pt1 | contig 20060 bp, 19 predicted proteins | sample AusTroGonzalo_MG_2_FD_207661 | JGI IMG/M metagenome (GOLD analysis project Ga0310690, IMG submission 207661) | Bovine rumen microbial communities from tropical cattle in Woodstock, Queensland, Australia - Gonzalo_04 (v2) (version 2) | ecosystem: Host-associated > Mammals > Digestive system >...
ATAGATCGTCAAAACGTGATGATTATTGAAAAATCGGAAGAACGCGCAACCTTTTTATCTTCACATTTGAACGATGCATTAATCATTAAAGGTGATGGTTTTGATGATCAGCTGTTGGATGAAATTGATTTTAAAAACTATGATGTGGCAGTGGCAACAACGCATACAGATGAAAACAATGTGTTGCTTTCATTATTGGCTAAAAGAAATGGTATTCCTCGTTCCTGTGCTTTGATTCGAAATGAATTATATATGAATTATGTTTCTGGGTTAGGTATTGATTCCTTTATTAATCCGAATGCAGTAATGGTGTCGGCAATTTTGCAACACTTACGTAAAGGGCGTGTGCAAGATGGATATTTCTTGCAATCAGGTCTTGGCGAGTTGTTGCAAATTGAGGTTTTGCCGACGGCTCGTATCACAAAAGGACCTTTGGGAAAAGTGAAAATGCCAAAAGGAATTACGTTGGGTGGTGTTTTAAGAAAGAACACATTCCTTTACCCAGAAAAAGGGTTAGTTGTTGAGGCGGGCGATATCGCTTTTGTCTTTGTTGAACGCGGCTTTGTGGGTGAGGCAGAAAAGCTGTTTACAGTTGAATTGTCATTCTTTTAAAGGTTAGCGGATGAAAAAACTGTCGGGTGTTCCAAGTGGTTTTGAACCTTTTGTTTTTCACAAATTGTTGGCAACAAAGGGTGTTTTGGTGCATGTGGCACAAAATGAAAAACGCTTGAGGTTTTTAACTGATTTAATCCATACGTTGATGCCAAAACAAAAGGTATTGATATTCCCAGCATGGGATACGGTGCCGTATGACAGAACAGCGCCGTCACCAGAAGTTTTGGGAATGCAGATTGATACATTGACCGAGTTGGCGCATGGTGTGAAAGATACAATTGTGCTTACTTCTGTAGCAGCATGGTCTCAGTTGTTGCCTCCAAAAGATTTTTTTAAAGGTACCTCGCTTTCGTTGAAAGTAGGGCAAAGTGTGGCATTTGATGATGTATTAAAATTCCTAAATGAGAATGGTTATCAAAACACAGACGTTGTGCTGGAAATGGGGGAATATGCAATACGTGGTGGGTTGTTGGATATCTTTGCTGCCGGCATGGAAACACCTGTGCGATTGGATTTCTTCGGAGATGAAATCGATTCAATTCGCACCTTCGATCCCGTTAGTCAACGCACTCTTGCTAAGATAGATTCTTTTGCGATTAAGCCCAATCGGTTGTTTAAAATTACGCCTGAATCGCAAGAATTATTCCGCTCTCGTTATCGTGATTTGTTTGGAGAGGTGCGTGATGATGCCATTTATCAAGCAGTTTCTGAAGGCAGATATTTGCAGGGGATGGAACATTTTATGCCTCTCTTTTATGAAAAGATGATGCACTTGACGGATTATTTGCCCGATGCAACGTATACTTTTGATCCACAATTTTATCAATCTTTAGCCGCTCGTGAAGCGCAAATTCAGGATTATTATGAGGCGCGAAAGCAAGCTTTAAAAGATAAAAATTTGAATAAATCTAAATATTATCCTATTCCAAAAGATTTATTTTTTATTGATAAAAATCAAAGTGATAAATTGATATCTTCATGTAATGCTTTTATGCTGACGCCCTTTCAAGATGTTGGTGCAAAAGATCAAGGAGCACGGGCTGGTCGTGATTTTGTGGATGTGCGTGTTAAGAACGATCAAGACATTTTTGAGGCGGTGTCAGATTTCATTCGTTCGTGTGATAAGAAAGTGATTGTGACGGCGGCAACGGGTGGTTCTGGTCAGCGTATTTTGGCTCAATTAAAAGAGAAAAATTTATTCTTGTCGGAAGTGGATAATTGGAAAGATGCCTTAAAACATGCGCCCAGTTTATTTGTCGCACCATTTGAATCTGGTTTCCAAACGGATGATTTTATTGTGATCACGGAAGCCGATATGTTTGGTGAACGCATTCAGCGCCCGATAAAAAAGAAGCGTGCAGAGAATTTTATTCAAGATGTTTCCACGCTGTCTGTTGGTGATTTAGTTGTCCACCAAGTGCATGGAATCGGTCAGTTTGCTGGTCTTGTTCCGTTGCAATTTGATGGGGCGGCGCACGATTGTTTGTGTGTTTTATATGCTGGAAATGACAAATTGTTTGTGCCTGTTGAAAATGCGGATGTTTTGTCGCGCTATGGATCAGGTGAGGTGGCGTTGGATCATTTGGGCTCACAATCTTTTGCGAATAAAAAAGAACGCGTTAAAAAAGATTTGTTTGCTATGGCGGACAAGTTGCTTGATATCGCTTCGCATCGTGTGTTGAACAAGGTGGATCGTATCCTTGCACCGCATGGATTATATCAAGAATTTTGTGCGCGTTTTCCGTACACAGAAACCGATGATCAATTGCGCAGCATTCAAGAAATTGAAACAGATTTGGCCAAAGGAACGCCAATGGATCGCCTTGTGTGCGGAGATGTGGGATTTGGTAAAACCGAGGTGGCGATGCGAGCCGCTTTCTTGGCAGTGCTGAGTGGTAAACAAGTGGCGGTGGTGGCTCCAACAACTTTATTGGCTCGCCAACATGCCCAAAATTTCACAGAGCGTTTTCAAGGATTCCCCGTACGGATAGACAGCCTTTCGCGCTTGGTGTCGCCGACACGTGCCAAGAAAGTGAAAGCAGAATTGGAAAAGGGTACGCTTGATATTGTGATTGGTACCCATGCGATTTTAAGTAAAACGGTGAAATTCAAAAATTTAGGTCTTGTTGTGGTGGATGAGGAACAACATTTCGGTGTGGCGCATAAGGAACGTTTGAAGGAATTAAAGACGGGGGTGCACGTGTTGACTTTAACCGCAACGCCAATTCCAAGGACATTACAACTTTCGCTTTCTGGTGTGCGAGAATTGTCGGTGATCGCAACACCGCCAGTCGATCGTTTGGCCGTTAAAACTTATGTGATGCCGTTTGACCCCGTTGTGATTAAAGAGGCGATTTTGCGTGAACATTTTCGGGGGGGACAAACCTTCTTTGTCGTGCCTCGAATTACGGATATGCCCGAGGTGGCTGATATTTTAAAATCTATTTTGCCAGATATTAAAGTGGTGCAGGCGCATGGACAAATGGCGCCAAGCCAACTGGAAAAAATTATGACGGATTTTGCCGAAAAGAAGTTTGATGTCTTGTTGGCAACAAGTATTATCGAATCTGGTCTTGATATGTCATCCGTGAATACGATTATTGTCTATCGGGCGGATATGTTTGGCCTTGCTGCTCTGTATCAATTGCGTGGACGTGTGGGGCGCGGTAAGATTAAAGCATATGCCTATTTGACAACACCGATGGAACAAACGCTTTCCGAGAATGCGCACAAGCGCTTGGAAGTCATTGGACGCTTGGATAGTTTGGGGGCTGGTTTTGCGCTTGCCAGCCACGATTTGGATATCCGCGGGGCGGGGAACCTGCTTGGGGATGATCAATCGGGGCATATTCGCGAAATTGGTGTGGCGCTGTACCAAAAAATGTTAGCGGAAGCCGTTGCCACATTGCGTGCTGAAAAGGCTGGCGATAAAGAACCACAACAACAAGATTTTTCACCGCAAGTGTCTGTGGGCTTGCCCGTATTGATTCCGGATACTTATATTGCCGATTTGGATGTGCGGATGGATTTATATCACCGTATGAGTGAACTGTCCACAATGGCGGAAATTGAATCTATGCGGGCGGAACTGATTGATCGCTTTGGGCAATACCCTGTGGAAACGGATAACCTGTTTATCACGTTGGAATTAAAGATTTTGGCAAAACAAGCGAACATCGAACGCATCGATGCAGGTGAAAAGGGTGCCACAGTTGCCTTCTTTAATAATACCTTTCCGAACCCTGCGGGCTTGATTAAATACATTCAAGGACAGCTGGGCACAATGAAACTGCGTCCCGATCAAAAGTTGATTGTTATGCGCCCCTGGGGGAATGTGGAAACACGCCTAAAAGGTGTCCGTGACATGATCCAAAAATTCGCCGAATTAGCGAAAAATGGTTGATTTGTTTTTTAAATCTGCTATAATATGCACATTACAAACGCAACAAACGGAAAGGATCACCCATGCGTCAATCTAAACTTATATCCAGAAAACACAAGGAAAAACCGGCAGATGCCACGTTGGCTAGCCACATTTATCTGCTTCGTGGCGGTTATATTCGCCCTGTGGCAAATGGTATTTATTCGCTGTTACCTCCAGGCAAACGTGTGCAGCAAAAAATTGAAGCTATTGTCCGCGAAGAAATGAACAAAGTGGACGGGCAAGAGGTGATGATGCCTGTTGTGATGCCTCGTGAACTTTGGGATGAAAGTAAACGTTGGGATTCCGTTGGCCCCGAATTGTTGCGTTTTAAAGACAGAACGGGGCATGATATGTTGCTTGGTATGACACATGAAGAAGCGGTGACGGCTTTGGCCAGAACAGAGGCCACCAGTTATCGTGATTATCCGTTTATGTTGTATCAAATTCAAACCAAGTATCGTGATGAGGCACGTTCCCGCGGAGGCCTTATTCGTGTGCGCGAATTCACGATGAAAGATGCTTATTCTTTCCACACAAACGAAAAGGATTTAGATGAATATTATGATAAAGTGGCCGCGGCATATCACACGATTTATCGCCGAATTGGTATCCCTGAAGTTGTGGCAATTCAATCCGATACAGGGATGATGGGTGGTAAGGTGGCCCATGAATATCAATTGGTTACCGATGCAGGTGAAGATAAAATTGTAATGTGTCCAGAATGTAAATCCTATTGGAACTCTGAAGTGGCTTATACGGAATATCAGTATAAAAAAGAAGAGTTGTTGCCGTTGGAAGAAATTGAAACACCTAATGTTAAAACCATTGAAGATTTGGTAAAATTTACAGGTATCCCAGCCAAGAAAATGGCAAAAATGGTATTTTATACCACCGAAAAGAAAGAAACAATTGCTGTTATGATTCGTGGTGATTTGGAAGTCAACGAAACAAAATTAGCTAAGGTGTTAAAGTCATTGTTTAACTTTGCAACAGATGAGGAAGTGCGCAAAGTGGGGGCTGTACCTGGTTTTGCAACGGGTAAAGGTTTGAAATGCAAAGTGTATGCAGACAAATCTGTGGCTAATGCTTATAACTTGGTTTGCGGAGCTAACAAAGAAGGTTTCCATTTGAAAAACTTTAACGTATCACGTGATACGCCGAAGGCAGAGGTGGTCGATATCGCAACCGTTCAGGAAAGTGATGTTTGTCCGAAATGTGGTGCAAAGTTGCATCTGACACGCGGTATTGAGGTGGGGAATATCTTTAAACTTGGTACCAAATATACTGAGTCAATGAAGATGTTTTATACAGACGAAAATGGCGAAGATAAGACACCATTGATGGCCTGTTATGGTATTGGTATCGGTCGTTCTTTGGCCTCTGTGATTGAATCCCATCATGATGATTATGGCCCAATTTGGCCGCTTTCCATTGCGCCATGGCAAGTGCAAATCAATGCAATGGGATTAGACAAAGAGGAAATTAAAAACACCGCGGAAAAATTGTATGCTGATTTGGAAAAAGCAGGTGTAGAGGTTTTATATGATGACCGTAATTTATCTGCGGGTGTTCAATTTGCTGAGGCCGATTTAACGGGCATTCCTTTACGTTTGATTGTTGCCCCAAAAGCGTTGGCTCAAGGCATGATTGAATACAAAGTGCGTGGCACGGACGAAAAGGGAATGATCCCTGTGGCCGAGGCAGCAAGCTTTGCCGAAAATTGGATTAAAAAGGAATTAAAGAAATATAAATAAAAGAAAAGCCCTCGATTTGAGGGCTTTTTTTATTTCGAAAGTTCGCGTTTGATGGCTCGGATACAACCAGGGCAAAATGTGGCGCCCAAATTTTTTCGTACATCCCCCACAGAATTAACTATATTCATGATGCAGCCAGGCGTTTTGCAATGGGCCCCAAACTTATCGTGAATAATAAGATCCGAGGCTGGGCGATTCTTAAGTTCTGTTGCACCGAATCTGTGACCTAATTCATGCCATAAAACATGTCTGAACTGATCAAAGGTCAATTGAAATGGCGAGATCCCTCCATCCGCAACAACGGTATAGGCATTAGAGCTGTATCCCAATGCATAATTCAAATCGTCAGCATAAATGCTTTCATCCAACAAAAGAATGCCGTGTGTTGGTGGATTAGACAGTGCTAACTGATACAACTTTTGTGAAAGAATAGAAGCTTCAATTTGACGATATTGTGTATCACGATCCCGTACGATGCGTTTGGAACTCATTTGAACCCAAGCATCTGCGACGGCTTGTGCATTTCGCGCAACAGCCATATTATAGCGTCTTTGATTTGGAACTAAATCCAACATAGCACGTACGGCGTTCCATGTTGTTTGAATATACACATCAGGAACACCAGATTGGGGAAGGACAATGATATTTGGCACAATTGGATTGGACATTTATAATCTCCTTGAATAACAGGGATATTATACCACAATTATGCAAAAAAGTCAAGTTTTGAAGGGAAAATACGACTATTTGAAATTGCTCAAATCCAACTTGGTGCCTGGTGCAATACCATATTTTTTAGCTTCACCAGCGTTGATTTCCAAAACTCCAGCGACAGGAACGACGCTTGAAATAATGGTTTCATCATGAGGAATTGCATTGTGATGTACGCGAACAACACGACCCATATAATCAAAAAAGACCATATCCAAAGGAATAAAGGTGTTTTTCATCCACATATTCGCCACGCGTGGTGGGTTAAACACAAAAATCATTCCATTTTTGGCAGCCATATGTTTGCGATCCATTAATCCCTTTTGTTGATCTTTCTGAGTCAATGCGGTTTCTACACGATAATGAACATCGCCATTGCGGGTGTGTAAGGTAAGTGTCTTTTTGCCACAGAAGTAAAAGAACAAAACCAAAACTAAAGCAAAAACTAAACAAGCGGACAAAATAACTTTAAATCTTTTTTTCATGTGTGCTCCTATTTTTCTAAAAATGTTGCCTGATACAATTGTGCAAGAGGCCGGTTGTTGATAATAATCTTTTGAAGTGTTGTGTGATAGTATGGATCTTCAGGGCGATAGGCACGCAAGCTGGCAGCTAATGTATAAGCCAAACGATCACGTAAACCGCGATGTACCGCACTTTGACGATAGACACGCCACATCCAATAACTTTCGGCACTATTCATTTCTTTGACATAGGCATCTGTGGCGGCTATCAGAGAATCATAAGGCAATTCACCATATGTTTTTTCGTCTAACCATCCCATTTGACCATAAGGATGTTCCATATTCTTTTGTCCCCAATTGGTGGCATAAACACTCTGCGCAACCGCTAATCCAGGGACAATTTCCTCTATCTTTAAAAGTAATTGATCCAACTGTGTTTGTACGGTTTTGTTGATAATCACATCGTATTTTTCAACCAAAGAATGGAAAAAACTTTCTTCTATCTCAGACCATTTTTCGCCTTTTTCGTACTTGTTTTTCAATGCAATCAGCAACATCCGTTCTTTTATTGCTTGTTCATTTGCCCGTAAAATTAAGGCAGTAATGACATTCATATACAGCTCGCCAGTCCCATTTTGTGCAAAATCGTCGGGCAATTTGTCCACAAAAACACGGGGAACCTGTGTTGTCGTTGCATCTTTAAAAAGTTTTTGTAATTCAGCAGTAGTCGCTGGGGTGACAATTTGGCCTGCAACGTCCTTTGTCAATTCTTGAATCGCGGCATCCAAAGTTTGAGCAGCCGTGGGCATAGCAAAGAATAACAACAAAAGTGCAATCCATTTACGCATGAGATTTTCCCCCTTTGCGTTTTAATAACGCTATTATCTGTTTAACAGAAAATGCTTTCGTTGTCAAGAGGGCAATGAAGAAACTTGCACCACCTAGGCCAACTAAGGCGCATAGTGTTATAATTTGCCATATTTTACCATCGACAGAAGGTACGAATTGTAAGGCCCACCGGCCGACCAATAATACGCCAGCCATAATAAAGCAGGAAATAATAATGCGAATAAAACGATGTCTAAATAGATTGTCCAAACTGAACTCTTTATTATGTTTCAGCCGGAACCAATATTGTGCCGCATTGACCCATGTTGTCAAACCTGTCGCCAAAGCAATACCGACATAACCCAAAAATGGCATCATACTTAGGGCCAAAATGGCATTCAAAACAACCCCGACAATAGCGATTTTTACGGGTGTTGTTGTATCGCCCCGAGCATAGAAGAATGGAGAGAGGGCCTTGGTCATCATATAGGCCGGTAACCCAATTGCAAAAACAATTAATGCGCGGGCTGTGTGGGTTGTATCATCGGCCGTAAAGGCACCATGCTCAAACAATGTGCGAATAATGGGCTCGGCTAACAAAATGAGGCCAATCATTGATGCTCCAGACATGGCGATAGAAAGTTCTAAGCCGCGATTGAGCTGTGTATTGGCTTGGTCGCGTTCATTGGCTTTAATATGATGGGATAGTACAGGAAGGAGAGCCGTTCCAATAGCGACGCCGATAATACCAATTGGTAATTGGAACAAATGTTGCGCATAGTTTAACCATGACATTGCACCAGCCCCTACCAAAGAAACAAATAAAGTATCTAAGAATAAATTGATTTGATAAACGCCAGATCCCAAAACGCCTGGTGCCATTTTTTTGAGTAAGGTTTTTACCTCTTTTGTCATATGACATAATGCTTTGGCGGGATTCATTAAACCAAAGACATAACCTGCCTTTTTAATGTGCCACCCAAGGAATAGTAATTCCACAACACCAGCACCTGTTACCCCCCATGCCAAGGCGTAGGCAGGGGCACTATCACCCGTTAAGAATGGTGTTAAGCCAAGCAAAGCACCAATCATGCACAAGTTTAAGATGGTTGGAGTAAAAGCTGCCGCCCAAAATTTGCCAACAGAATTTAAAACGCCGGCCAGTAAAGACACAAGAGAAACAAATAATAAGAATGGGAATGTAATGCGAGAAAGTGATGTGGTGAGTTCCAACTTTCCTGGAATTTCGTCAAAGCCAGGGGCAAATAAGAACATCAGGGCGGGCATAAGTATTTCCATCGCCACAACAAAAATCAACAAAACATAGAATAAAAAGCTGAAAACCGCCTTGGCAAAATTGATGGCATCCTTTTTGCTTTTGTGTAATTCACCTGTGAAAAGCGGCACAAATGCAACGTTCAAGGTTCCTTCGGCAAACAAACTGCGGAACAAATTAGGAAAACGTAAGGCCACAAAGAAAGCATCGGCGGCCATACTGGCACCTAAAAAACGGGCAATTAAAATATCACGAATAAAGCCGACCACTCGACTGATGGCCGTCCCCCCGCTGACCGTTGCTATGCTCTTTAATAATGACATACCAAACACTATATACCCAAAAAAATTGAGATGCAAGTAAAAAAGTTCTTGCAATTTAAATTAAAATGGTGTAAAAATAATGTGTTTTGAATTTGTGGGTGTGTAGCTCAGGTGGTTAGAGCGTTACGTTGACATCGTAAAGGTCGCTGGTTCGAGTCCAATCACACCCACCATTTGTTTTGACAGTCCTGCCTCGGCAGGATATTTTTTTGGGGAGAGCCATGCAAAAAATTGTCTGTAGAAAAGCGGGGAAAAAGGATTTTGAAGCCATTTGTCAATTGCGGCATCAATTGTTGAATGATCCAGAGGAAAGACTAGCGTTGGAATATGCCCCCTATGATGAGAAAAATGACAGGGAATGGGTGGAGTATTGTCTGCGTTGCAAACAAAGGATGGTTGTTTTGGTGGCAGAGGATCAAGATGGAATTTGTGCTCACTCGATTGTTTGTGTCGAGAAGGTATCGCCCAAAATGCAGGCGTATGTGACATATAAAAAGAAGGCACGTCTGGTGCATTTATACGTGGCAATCAATAGGCGTCATCAAGGGATCGGAACCGCCCTTATGCAATATACTTTTAAATATCTAAAACAAAAAGGCGTTGAGTTCATTGATTTAGAATGTTATGTGGGTAACGATAAAGCATCTGCCCTGTATGATAAGGTTGGTTTTAAGGATGTATTTGTTGAAAAAAGATATACTTTTTCTTGACAGATATTGAAACTTGTGGCTATGATGCTTTTATAATGAAGGAGGCAACATGTTCAAAACAATAGGAGTTATTATGGCAGGAATAATGGCAACTTCTGTGATGGCTGCAGATATCAAATTACCCGCGCCAGACAAAACAAATACGACAACATTGATTCAAGCATTGGAAAAGCGGCATTCTGACCGGGAATTTTCCGACAAGGCAATTGATGAGAAAACACTCAGTACGATTTTGTGGGTGGCCTATGGTGTGAATAGAGAGGATGGCAAACGTACAATTCCGACCGCTATGGATAAAAAAGATTTGAATGTGTATGTTTTTAATAAAAATGGCATTTGGTTGTATGATGCGGATACAAATACATTAAAGCAACAATCAAAAGAAGATCATTTGGATTTGTTCCAATTGCAAGATTATATGGAGCATGTTTCAACTGTTTTGGTTTATACGGGCAGCATGGAAGATTATGCCATTATGCATGCTGGGTCGGCCTATCAAAACGTGGAATTATATGCCGCCGCCAACAATATGGCCAGCATCGTGCGTGGCTTTTATGACCGTGAACAGGTACCGGAAGTGTTGAATTTACCCGCTGGTCAGCGCGTGATTATTTCCCAAGCAATTGGTTGGAAAAAATAAATGCAAAATTAAATAAGGAGAGTATTATGGCTGTTGTAATCAGACCTATACAAGAGCATGAAAATGATGCGGTATATCAGATGTTTCAAGATATTCCAGAAAGAGAAAATGAGGCAACAAATCATGCACATGGTATGTCTCGTGGCGAATTTGATGATTTTTGTAAAAAGAATGTTGCCAATTCAGATGGGCAGCGGTTGCCAGAAGGTAAAGTTCCACAGACAATGTATATTATCTTTGACAATGATATTCCTGTGGGTTTTGGTAAATTCAGACCAATTTTAAATGACGTGTGTATAAAAAATCGGGCTGGCCATTTTGCGTATATGATTTCTCCAAAACACCGTCGAAAAGGTTATGCGACAGCGTTTATGGAATTTGTTAAGAATGAAGCTATGAAAGTTGGATTGACTGAGATAGAGGGCGCAGCTATAGAAGGAAATGTTGCCTCCTGTGGACTTATGGAAAAGATGGGCGGGAAAGTTAAACAACGCATTGATGGGGATGTTGTTTATACAATAGCATTACAACGCAGAAGTCGCTAATTAATGGTTGAATTTGCCCGTTGGTCAGTAGTAATTATTTCATAAGCAATTGGTTGGAAAAAATAAATGCAAAATTAAGCAAGCAGAAATGGAATAACTGTTTCGGCCAATTCTGTTTCTTGGCCTTTAAACATATGATTGGCGTTTGGAATAACTGCGCTTTTGCCGTTGGGTAATGCGTCGGCAACTTTTTGCATATATTCAGTTGCCTTTTCATCTTCCTGTGAACCAATGATGGCCAAAGTTGGACATTGGATGTTTTTAAGGGCAGGCATGGTATTGCCTTTCGTCCTATAGGGAATATTATTGATTTTAGTATTTGTCATTAAATCGAAGAAGGACTTACTTGAAATAACACAAAAGCCCAATAATTTATTGCTCAGTAACTTATCCGACGCCCCATTTGAAATATTTTCTTTGGCTTCCTTTAACATCTCTTGATGGATGGGTAGGTTGGGAAAATTCACATTATCTTGTGGAGCCAACAGGACCACTTTTGCTAAATTTTTCGGAAACTTTGATTGCAGATAATGTACAGTCTTATTGCATCCCAAACTGTGACATATTAAATACACTCTGTTATATTTAGAAACGAATTGCATCCAAGCATCTAAATCATAAACGCAATCGTCAAAATTTTCATAAGCGGCGCCCCTTAGAATGTTTGATCGTGTGCCATCCTGATTCAAAAGGGGAAAACTCATAATTTGAAAGGAACCTTGGTGATGAGTAAACAAAAAATCAATATTATTTTTTAAGCATTTTTCAGCTAGCACGTGAGCAAAAAGATGCTGTTCCATAAAGTTGCCAGCAAGGCCTGGGATGAATACCGCACAAGCATCATTATTCTTGTTGAGATAAAATCCATTCAAAAAGATGTTTTGCTCGGTTTTTGTTTCCACAAATTCATATTGCATCTTTAATCCCTTTGATATAAAAGTTTGAATTCTTCACACTCTAGCAGAGTATCGGGAGAAATATTACCCCAGAATCGTAGATGAATCTTGCGCCAAGAAGTTAAAGTTTTATCTTCTTCACCTTCTTTTGCTGCAAAATCATCAGTTACTTGATTAAAAGGAACAATGCTGATTTTGGTTGTTTCAATAATAGCTTGTGCATTTCCAGCAGAATCTAAAATAATACTAATATCGCCAATATTTTCTAAAGTTGTGCCACGATAAATGCAACACGTGGCTGTTTTTTGACCCGTTAAAACCAATTGTAGTAGCTCATTAGGTTTATCGCCAAAGGTAAAGATATCGTAGGATTTTCCTTTGTATTGTGGAAATTTTGAAATAAAGTCTTGCCACAAATTTTCTGGTGTCATTATTTTCCTTTTTGGCGTTGTGCATAGGCACGCATTTCGGCTTCAAACTTTTCTTTGTTTTTCTTTTGATATGTTGCAACGGCGCGTTTGGCATTTGTTTTAGCTGTGACATCCATTTCAATATCATTGATAATTGCATGGACAGGTTTGCCAGCTTCTTTCGCCATTTTAATGGCTTCTAAAAATGCACCCATAATTGTTAAACCAGCAACGGGTTCGTAAATTAATCCTTTTTGTTTCTTTTTCATATATTCTCCTTTGTATATAGGTTTCATTATATCATATTTTTATAAAAATGCAAATTTTTGATTAAGTGCTTGCAATAACAAATTGAATATGTTAGAGTCTTTTTTAAGAGAGGTTGTAAATGAAATTAAAAACAATGTATCCAGATTATAAGCATTGTATCTTGGGGATTCCAAATGCCTTGTTGGGCCATTATGGCGTAGAGGCGGGGGAATTTCATGTGCCAAAGCTTGAACGCGCATTGAAACACAACCATAAAAATGTGGTGTTCATGATTTTGGATGGTATGGGTATCGATATGATGCAGCATCAATTGGGGATGTTTTCATTTTTGCGTCGTCATATAAAAGATAAAATTTCTTCTGTGTTTCCACCAACGACGGTGGCTGCTACAACATCTTATTATTCTGGATTGGCACCGATAGAAACGGGATGGCTTGGATGGGCGCCATATTTTAAAGAGGCTGGTTGTGCCGTTGAAATGTACACGAATAAGAATTATTATACCGAAGAGCCTGTGGCTGCTAATTTTGCTGCTAAAATGCCATATCAACATGTTTTTGAACGCATTAAAGCGGTCAATCCCGCCGTTCAGATGACCGAGATTTTTCCTGTCTGTATTAGGCCAGAAGGGGCGGCTGATTTTAAAGAAATGTGCGATCGGATTGTTGCTCAAACGGAAAAAGATGGCGAACAATTTGTTGTGGCATACTGGAATGATCCAGATCATACAAGCCATGAGTTTGGTCCTTATTCAAAAGAAATCAATGATGTTTTAAAGAATCTGAATGTCCAAGTTAAGGAGATGTGTGCCAAGTTGAAAGATACACTTGTAATTATTTCGGCCGATCATGGACATATTCAAAATGATGAGGTTCCGTTGGACAATTATCCGGATTTGAATGATTGTTTGGCGACACCATTGGGATTGGATATGCGGGCTCAATCCGTTCTTTTGAAAGAGGGAAAAGAGGAAGAATTTGTTCGTTTGTTCAACCAATATTTGGCAAAAGACTTTATCCTAATGAAATCAGAAGATGCTGTGGCAATGGGGTTGTTTGGACCAGGGGTGGCACATCCGATGGTGAAAGATATTTTGTGTGATTACTTGATTATTGCAAAGACGGAAAAAACATTGATTCCACATTTCCCCGAAGGCAGATATGGACACATGTTGGGGGTGCATTCTGGATTGACGAATAAAGAAATGATAGTGCCACTTATCTTGATTAAAAAAGATTGAATTTTTTTAAAAAATCGGTTAGTATCATCCTATGACAAAAAAAATAGCGTATATTTTTCCTGGGCAAGGATCCCAATCCATTGGAATGGGGGCGGATTTGGCGCATGATTTTCAAGAGGCCAAAGATGTTTTTCAAGAGGTGGATGAGGCGTTGCATCAAAATTTAAGCCAGCTGATGTTTAATGGTGATTTGGCAGAGTTAACTCAAACACAAAATGCACAACCCGCAATTATGGCTGTTTCTATGGCTGTGTGGAGGGTGTTGCGAGCACAAGGTTTTTCAAAGCCAGATGCGGTGGCGGGTCATTCTTTGGGCGAATATAGTGCTTTGTGTGCCGCTGGTGTTTTATCTTTGACAGATACAGCAAAATTGTTGCAGGCTCGTGGCTTGGCGATGGCTAAAGCATGTGAAACGGAAAAAGGTGGTATGTTGGCTTTGCTTGGGGCAACACCAGAACAGGCAATCGAGATTGCTGATAAGACGGGGTGCTATGTTGCAAATGATAATGCACCAGGGCAAATTGTGTTAAGTGGTTCTTTATCGAGTTTAGAAAAATCAAAAGAAATGGCCGAACAAATGGCAATCAAGCGTGCGATTCCTTTACAGGTGGCGGGGGCTTTCCATTCCCCGTTGATGCAAAGTGCGGCCGATGAGATGGCACCGATTTTAAAGAAAACAAATTTTTCTGCACCAACAATCCCTGTGTTTTTTAATGTGACTGCCAAGGAAGATATGGATCCGGCTCATTATGCGGATTTGTTGACGCGGCAGATTATATCGCCAGTCCGTTGGCGCGAACTTGTCCAAAATATGAATATAACAGATTTTGTTGAGTGTGGCCCAGGTGTTGTGTTGGCCGGGCTTGTGAGACGTATTGTACCAGATGTCCTGGTCAAATCCATAGGAACATCAGAACAAATCAAAAACGGGAACTAAGTTGGTTCCCGTTTTTTATCATCTTAGCGGAACAATCTCAACCGCTTGAACCAACGGCGTTGTTTCATCTTGCCTTTTTCAAGCTCTAACGTCTTGGTTGTAGCGTTAGTGACGTCAATTGGTCCATAGTATTGAATGGCACCAGGGAATTGATAATCATCATTCAATGCCCATTTGGAGCGATTTTCCAATAATTTTTTAAACACAGGACCATCCAGTTTTACAAGAGCCTTTTGAATGACCGGCTTGAATTGGCCATGGCGTTTTTCCATTGTCATCATCATGGTGAGAGGAGTTCCGCCTGCAACCCATTTGTTTGTTGGTGCTGTCAAATTCTTGATGCAGGAGATGTATCCTGTGCGTCCGCTTTGAAGCAGGGCGCAGGCGTTATATCCCAATGCATAACAATAGTTTGCATCAAAGTTGGATGGGAAAGCGCAACGACCTTCGTATCCAAAGAAGTGTGCTTGGCCCGAGAATTTGCCATGATATTTATCTTCAGCGCGCAGTTTTTCCAACTTTGTCTTGATCATATTGATCAGCAATTGTTCTGTTTCGATCTTGGAGACTTGAATATTGCCATGTGGATCGCGATCAAGCAACAATTGTGCTTTAATTAAAGCAGGAAGTGAATCAAAAACCTTGGCGCTGTCTGGTGCGGTTTGATTTAAATGATCAATCACAGATTGAAAACGTTCCGCATCTGTTTTGGCGTTTTTATAAGTGTCAGAACTTTCCACCAAACTCATGGAATCGTTAAGGTTGGTGATCAGCTTTTTCATCTCGGGGATGAATTCAATGACGCCTTCTGGAATCAATGCGACGCCATAGTTTTTACCCGCTTCGGCGCGTTCCACAATGACATCCACCATACCTTGGACCAAGGCGTCCAAAGACATTTCGTTGGCTTCTACTTCCTCGGAAATCAGTGTAATGTTTGGGTGGGTTTGCAAGGCAACTTCCAATCCAACGTGGGTGGCGCTACGGCCCATCAATTTCACAAAGTGCCAATATTTTTTAGCGGACAAGGCATCACGTTCTATGTTGCCAACCAATCCCGCATATGTTTTGCATGCTGTATCAAAACCAAAGGAGGTTTCAATTTGAGCATTCTTCAAATCACCATCAATTGTTTTGGGGCAACCGACCACGCAAATGCCAGCGTTTTTGGCCTTTAACCATTCGGCCAGCAAAGCAGCGTTTGTATTGGAATCATCACCACCGATAATCACAATGCCGGAAATGTTCAGGTTTTGACATACCTGCCATACCTTCATAAATTGTTCCTCTGTTTCCAGCTTGGTACGGCCAGAACCAATCATATCAAAGCCGCCAGTATTGCGATAAGAATTGATCAAAGTATCGTCCAATTCAATGTACTTGCCTTCAACAATGCCGCTTGGGCCGCCCAAAAAGCCGAACAATTTATTATTCTTATTGATGCGTTTCAAGCCGTCATAAAGACCGGTAATCACATTATGACCACCAGGTGCTTGTCCGCCAGATAAAATAACACCGAAATTTTTGGCTTCCAATTTCTTGGGCTTTTTGCCAGCTTTAAATGTAATCACGCTTTGACCATAGGTGTTGGGAAATAAAGATTTCAATTCTTCTTGATGCGAGATGGAATCTGTTTTATCGCCTTCTTGAACGGCCACACGTTTAATGCCTTTCTTTAAAGAACGGGGAAGCTCTGGTTTATATTTAATTCTGAATGATTGTAAAGTTGAAATTTCGGTCATCTTCTATCCTTTCGTTTGTGGGCAAAAGCATAGCACTTTTTAAAATAAGATACAAGTAAAAAATATATAAAAATACAGACGAAGGTTTAGCTGGGCATCATGGCGATAAATACTTATATCTTCAAGAGAAGAGGAGGGTGATTATGAAAAAGATATTATTGTTGGGATGTTATTTAAGTGCTTTGCCTGCATTTGCTGAGATTAATCTGGCAAAAGATTATCAGGATTTTAAAAATGATTTGAATCAAAAAGCGGGTATTACCTATTCGTTGGATATTTCTTTTTTGCCTCAACGTGGGGCGCCAAATGGCAAAGGTACAGCATGGCAATCGCAGTATTATGGCACAATTGGTTGGAACGCCTTTAATTCGGATGTAATCGGCAGTGGTGCGTTTAATGCGGCCTATACGGCAGTGCGTTATTGGGGGATGAGTGGTAATACGTTGGACAATCGTTTGGGAGTAATATCAAGTGTAAACGATTATCCCTCTAATGGTAATTATTTTGACGAGCTTAGTTATACGCACACATTGCCTGGCGCATTAAAAAGTTTGTCTGTTACCTTGGGACAATTCCCAATATATAATTTTGATGGTACGGATTATGATAGCAATCAACAGGTTAATTTTTTAAACTATGCTTTGTCGCAAAACGCGTCAGAGGTTTATCCAACAGCCAGTTTGGGTGGTTTTGTTACTTGGACACCGAATAGTGTGTGGAGTTTCAGTGTTGGAGCTCAAAATGCTAACAATGTGTCGGGTGAAACAGTCAGTTGGAGTAAGTGGAAAAAAGGTAAGATGACTCCCTTTGCTTCAGCAACATGGTCGCCGACATTTGGAGGTTTAGCGGGAGAATATAGTGTGATGGGATATTATCAACCAAGTGTTGAAGCTCAACCAGAATCATCACGTGGTTGGAGTTTGAATGCACAACAATTTGTTACCAGCAAAGTGGCATTATTTGCACGGGCAAATGGGGTAAATAAATCTGGAAATGGTATTAAACAATCCTATGTGTTTGGAAGTGTTGTGAATGATCCAATGGATCGTAATAGTCTGGATCAAGCGGGAGTGGCTGTGGCTATGAATAAGCTGAATAAATCTGCCAATGGACCGGGCACACGTGCTTGGGAAAGTGTGTTGGAAACATATATGGCTTTTGGTATTTCTTCGTTTGCAACGATTACGCCTGATGTGCAGTTGTATATTAACCCAGGAGCCACAAAAAAACATGATACCGCAACAGTTGTCAGCTTACGTGCCACATTGATGTTTTAAGAACGCGAGTTGTTTTTAGCTTGTAATTTGTTTAGATTGCCCCGATAATTTTTAAGGGCTGTATCAAATGTAAGGTGAGGGGAATTTTGTAACTGTTTGACAATGATTGCTAATGCATCACCGTTTGGATCATATACATTAGGTTTTGTTTCAAAACCTTGTAACTGTGGGGCAATGTCATCAACAATAAGTCCTGTGAATAAGTGACCTCTATATTTAAATTTGTTAACAACGGGAAATTGTTTCGTATCTACGCCCAAAAGATTAAGATGCCTAGACATACTTGATGGAGCAGCCATTGTGAAAATAACAATATTAGCACCGCGTTGTTGGGCCTGTTTCATATTGGCATACAAGGATCGATTCAGAGTGTTTGTGCTTTTGATCAAGGTGCCTTGTACATCAACGAATACAGCGTTTTCTTCAATTTGTTTTGTTTTTGTCATGCGTTAAATTATATCACAATTCGGGAATATTTGCAACAAAAAACGCCCCAGAAAAATTGGGGCGTTTGATGGTTTTGTCTGGTTAATCATCATAAACAGTAACAGTTTCCACCTCATAGATTTCACCATTGCCAGTTTTGGGATTATAGATAACTTCTACCCAATCATCTTCCTCAACAATGGGTTCGTATGTCCAATCTGTTGGACCACGCATGGCACGTTTTTTCTTGTGGTGTTTGTGAAATTCTTTTTTGCGATAAGTTGTATTATCGTTTGTTTGAAAGGACATTTGTTTTCCATCCTTTGTTTGAAGTGTCATAATACCATCTGTGATAGTAATGACTTCGCCTGCCACCATTTCTGCTTTGGCAGGTAAAATGGCTAAAGTTATCGCGGTTGCCATTAAATATATTGTTTTTTTCATATTTCCTCCTTTTAAAATAACAAACTGCATATGGCGGATTTGGGCGGCATGTGCAAGCTAGACTTTTGGTCAGCTTGTCAGATGTGTTTTTGAATTCTAAATGGGAAATAGGCTTGACCGGTCGGAAAGCCCTAACTTTTATTTTTAAGGAGAAAACATGTTATTAGGAACAAGATATCCAACATTGGCCTTTCACACGGGGGGAGCAGGTCAAGCGGATGATGGAATTCCTCCCCAACCATTTGAAACATTTTGCTATGATTCAGCTTTGATGCAAGCAAAGATTCAAGATTTTAACGTCATTCCTTATACGTCGGTGTTACCACCCGAATTGTATGGTAATATTGTGCCAGTGGATCAGGTGGCGCCATACTTTAAGCACGGGGCTGTTTTGGAAGTGATTATGGCGGGAAATGGTGCAAGATCATGTGATCACAAAGCCATTGCAACGGGCGTTGGTATTGTTTGGGGCAAAGATCGTCGTGGTAAGTTTTTGGGCGGTTGGGCCGCAGAATATGTGGAATACTTTGATACATTTATTGATGATGATATTGCAAGATCTCATTGTGAAATGTGGCTTACAAAATCCATGAATCATGAATTACAATTACGCGGATGTCAACAACATAGTGAGTTCCAATTTTTCCACAATTACGTGAATATTACGCAAAATTTTGGATATTGTTTGACGGCGCTTGGATTCTTGAATTTTGAATTTGCACCACCTGTTGAAATCAGTGCGGGAAAGCGTAAAAAATAAATCATATTCCCCTCAATTTTTAATGTTGAGGGGAGATTTTTTAAAGGAGTATTTTAGATGAAAAAACAAATGACAAAAGGAAAATTAGGTGTTTTAGGTTTGGCCGGCATTGTGGTCAGTTCCATGATTGGTGGTGGTATCTTTTCATTGCCTCAAAACATGGCAGCATCAGCCAGTGTCGGAGGTGTGTTGTTAGCGTGGTTGATTACGGGGCTTGGTATATGGTTTATTGCTAATACTTTTCGTTTGCTGGCTGATTTGAGGCCTCAACTCACATCGGGTATTTACATGTATGCACGTTCTGGTTTTGGACCTTATATGGGATTTAATATCGGATGGAGTTATTGGCTGTGTCAAATTTGTGGTAA
>Ga0310690_10004387_pt1 | contig 20050 bp, 18 predicted proteins | sample AusTroGonzalo_MG_2_FD_207661 | JGI IMG/M metagenome (GOLD analysis project Ga0310690, IMG submission 207661) | Bovine rumen microbial communities from tropical cattle in Woodstock, Queensland, Australia - Gonzalo_04 (v2) (version 2) | ecosystem: Host-associated > Mammals > Digestive system >...
ACTAACAGCAATATATGACAGCAATCGAGTTCGAACACGTCAGCAAGCAGTACCGTCTCGGCCTGGTCTCCACCAAGACCCTCAGCCACGACATCCGCCGCTTCTGGATCACCAACATCCTCGGCAAGGAGGACCCCTACCTCAAGATCGGCGAGACCAACGACCGTGCCAGCAAAGGCACGTCGGAGTACGTCTGGGCCCTCCGCGACATCGACTTCAAGGTCGAGCAAGGCGACGTCGTTGGCATCATCGGCAAGAACGGTGCCGGCAAATCCACCTTGCTCAAGCTCCTCAGCCGCGTCACCGGTCCCACCACCGGCACTATCCGTGCCCACGGCAGGATTGGCTCCTTGCTCGAGGTCGGCACCGGCTTCCATGGTGAGATGACCGGCCGGGAGAATATCTTCATGAACGGCGCCATCCTCGGCATGACGAGGAATGAGATTCAAGCCAAACTCGACGAGATCATCGATTTCAGCGGATGCGAACGGTATATTGATACGCCTGTCAAACGTTATAGTTCCGGTATGACTGTCCGTCTGGGCTTCGCCGTAGCAGCCTTCCTCGAGCCGGAGATCCTTGTGGTGGACGAGGTCCTCGCCGTAGGCGATGCCGAGTTCCAGAAGAAAGCCATCGGCAAGATGAAAGACGTCTCCCAAGGCCAAGGCCGAACAGTCCTCTTCGTTAGTCATAATATGGGCAGTATCCGCAGCCTTTGCAAGCGCTGCATACTGCTGGAGAATGGCTCGATTAAGGCCGACGGAGAGGTGAACTCGATCTGCGATATGTACCTCTCCGATTCGCTCGTTAACCTTGGCGCAGCCTGGGAGCGCCCCTTCAATCCCGACAAGGATTTCCAGATCACGAAAGTGGAGTTGCTGGATAGCAAGGGCGAAGGGAAGAACCTCTTCTCTTGCGATGAAGAATGGCATATCCGCATGACTGCGCATGTGAAGCAGCGCATTCCCGGCATCTATGGTTATCTCCAGTTCACGAAGGCCGATGGTGTAGCCGCATGGGTCTCGGATAGCAATGATCTCATCATGAATAAGCTCGAAACCCTTCCGTTGGGTGAGTCGCAGATCGACATCTGTGTGCCGAAGCGCACGCTGGGTCCCGGCAATTACTCGGTGTACCTCAATTTCACCAGCCATCAGAACCTTGTAGGAGGAGTGGATATTGATTCTCCATTGGATGTTTGTGTTTTCACAATGACGGACGATCATACCAAGCGTGGCGATGCACGTCCCGGCTACATGAGTACGCTGCTCGATTGGAAATTCGTCTGACGAATGTATGATGTTTGATGTATGAATAAAATTTATACAAGATATGCTGAATAATAAAGTAGTTTTGATTACCGGTGGTACCGGTAGTTTCGGAAAGAAGTTTGTGGAAGTCATTCTGCGTGACTATCCGCACGTGAAGAAACTGATTGTGTATTCACGTAACGAGCAGAGCCAGTTGGATATGCAAGCACAGTTCCCTGACACGACTTATCCTGCGATGCGCTATTTCATCGGAGACATCCGTGATGCAGAACGTCTGAAACGTGCTTGTGAAGGAGTGGATGTGATTATCCATGCGGCAGCGATTCGGAACGTGAACACAGCGACGTATAATCCGGATGAGTGCGTGAAGACGAATATACTCGGTGCGCAGAACGTGATTAATGCAGCATTGGCATGTGACGTGCATGATGTAATTGCGTTGTCATCTGAGAAGGCATGTGCTCCGATAACGCTCTATGGCGCAACCAAGTTAACCAGCGATAAACTCTTTACGGCAGCCAATAACCTGAGCGGACAGAAAGATATCCGCTTCTCGGTGGTAAGGTTCAGTAGCGTGTTAGGCGGTTCCGGTAGTGCATATCCTATCTGGAAGCAAGCTCTAGATCAGCGCAAAACCACCTTGCCGGTTACGGATAAGCAGATGACTCGGTTCAATATCTCGATGGTTGAGGTAGTGCAGGCCGTGCTCTTTGCATTAGAGCATCATGTGGGCGGCGAGATCTTCGTGCCCAAGTGCATGTCGTATCACATCACCGATTTGGCAAAAGCGATGGCTCCTTCGTGCCAATTAGAGGAGACCGGTCTGCGTCCGAATGAGAAGTTGCACGAGGAGTTGATAACGAATGCTGATGCACAAGATACGATTGACTTAGGCAATTACTATGCTATCTTACCGGCAGTAACATTCAATCATTCTCGCGAAGAGATGTTGCAGCATCATGGAGCTCAATTCGTAGCATCCGACTTCCATTATTGTTCAGATAAGAATACGCAGTGGGATAGTGTGGAGACACTGCGTGCAAAGATTAAACGATACATAGATCATAATTTTGAAGCAAAATGATAGAACATCCAATATCTTATGGTCATCAGCTGATAACTGATGAAGATATACAGGCCGTTGTTGAAACTTTGAAGTCAGACTACTTGACGCAAGGTCCGCGTATCCCGCAGTTCGAGAAAGAGTTTGCGGCATATCTTGGTTGCGAATATGCGTGTATGGTCAGCAACGGAACGGCTGCACTGCATCTGTGCGCTATGGCGTTGGATATCCAGCCGGGAGATAAGGTGATTACGACACCGATCACGTTTGTGGCAAGTGCCAACGGCTTCCGTTATCAAGGCGCAGAGATCACGTTCTGCGATATCGATAGCAAAACCTTCCTGATGGATCTCGACAAACTCGAGGAGATTCTGAAGGCGAGTCCGAAGGGAACGTACAAAGCAGTCGTGCCGGTGGATTTTGCCGGATACCCGATTGACGAGGAGCGACTGCATCAGCTCGCGCAGGAGTATGGATTTGCGACGGTGATTGACTGTTGCCATGCTCCGGGAGGCTCTTGGACGGACAGCAAAGGCGAGAAACAGATGATTGGTAACTGCAAGTATGCTGATCTGAGTGTGTTCTCGTTCCATCCGGTGAAGCATATTGCAGCCGGAGAGGGTGGTGCAATTACGACCAATAACGATGAACTTTATCGCAAGGTGGCACTCTATCGCACTCATGGTATCACTAAAGATCCGGAACTGCTGACACGGAACGATGGGGGGTGGTATTACGAAATGCAGGAGTTGGGTTATAATTACCGTATCACTGAGTTCCAAGCCGCTTTGGCAACAAGCCAGTTGAGTCGTTTAGACTGGAGCATTGAACGCCGAAATGAGATAGCGAAGAGATACGATGAAGCATTACAGAATTTGCCAATATTGACTCCATACAGACAAGAGGGGATTACGCATGCATTCCATCTCTATGTTATTGAGGTGCATCCGACTCGTCGCAAGGCGTTGTATGATTATCTGCGAGCACACTGTATTTTCTCGCAAGTACTGTACATCCCGGCTCATATAATGCCGTATTATAAGAGCCTTAGTCACAAAGTTGGGGAATGTCCTGTAGCAGAAGATTATTACACACGTTGTCTTGCCCTTCCGATGTATCCGTCATTGACAGACGAGGAACAGCAGTATGTGATTGATACTATTTTGGATTTTTATACAGAATGTGGACGAAATGTCACAATAGGTGACAAGTAAGTGGTGATTAGAGATGAATAATTTGTGTATCATTCCTGCTAGAGGTGGTAGCAAGCGTATCCCTCGGAAGAATGTCAAGGATTTTCTTGGCAAGCCTATTATCGCGTATTCGATAGAGGCTGCGCTGAAGAGCGGACTTTTTGATGAGGTGATGGTTTCAACGGATGACCAAGAGATAGCCGAAATCGCAAAGCAATATGGTGCATCCGTACCTTTCATGCGTAGTGGGGCTACGGCAAACGATTATGCTGGTTCGGATGAGGTATTGCGTGAAGTGTTACGTGAGTACAAGAAGATAGGTCGTGAGTTTGACGTCATTTGTTGCTTGTATGCTACTGCTCCGTTTGTCACGGTAGAGAACCTCAAAAAAGCGTATGAGCAATTAGGAGATACGTACGATTCTGCGTTTTCTATGGTTCGCTATTCCTATCCCCCACAGCGTGCTTTGGTGGTGCGCAATGGATGCACCGGAATGCGTGAACCGCAGTATTATGATGCGCGTTCTCAGGATTTGGACCCCATCTATCATGATGCCGGACAGTTCTACTTCATGCAAATCAAGGATATTGAGACACTCGATTTCTGGACAGACCATACCTATGGCTTAGAACTTTCCGAACTGATGGTGCAGGATCTGGACACTGAGACGGATTGGCAATTGGCCGAAATGAAATATCAATTGTTGAATGGCAGAAAAGTGTAAAATATATTTCCGCGCAGATGCTGGACTAGAGATAGGGTATGGGCATTATATTCGGAGTTTGGCTTTGGCAGATATGCTGAAGCAAGACTTCGATTGCACGATGTTTACGCAATCGCCTACAGACTATCAGCTCCATGAAGCAGAACCTATCTGTCCGGTTAGGGCACTCCCTGCTGATAACAGCAAATTCGGTTTGTTCCTTGATCAACTACAAGGCGATGAGATAGTTGTGCTGGATAACTATTTTTATGACACAGACTATCAGCGCCTTATCAAGCGCAAAGGATGCCGACTCATCTGCATCGATGATATGCACGATAAGCATTTTGTAGCCGACGCAATCATCAATTCCGCGCCGAACCTTGATGCTTCGATCTATGACATCGTGCCGAATACGCAGTTGCATCTCGGCTTGGACTATATCATGATGCGTCGCGAGTTCTGGCAAGCTACTCGATCGACTTATGAAGATAGCCAACGTCATTCGATCTTCGTCTGCTTTGGTGGTAGCGACGAGCATGACTTGACCTATCGTGCATGCAAGGTGTTACTGGAGTCAACCGACTTGTCCATCAATGCAGTCATCGGTGGACACTATCAGGGTTTTGAACATTTGCAATCACTCGATGCCACGCGCCTATCCATCCATTGCAATCTCGCGGCAAGCGAGATGGTGAACCTAATGCATCAAGCAATATTTGCTGTTGTTCCGTTAAGTACAACTTTCTACGAAACATGCTGTACGCGTACTCCGGTCATCACTGGTTATAACGCAGATAATCAGTTGGGGATGGCGCAGAGCGAGATTAACAATCGGATGAGTTGTAACCTCGGCTATTTGCTGGATAACTTCGAGTCGAAACTCCAAAACGCCATCAGCCAACTGACGGATGATAAGAAACAAGCCATGGTGCAGATGCAGCAGCAATATATGTCGGACACCACGAATAACTTTAGAACATTATTTACAAATATAACTATGACAGAACGAAAATATTTTGGTTCCGCATCGCAGGAACAAGCCAAGGCAGACTTGATTGAACTGCTTGACTTGCGTGAGAACCCCTTCCATCCGCTTGTATTCTTAACAGCACCTGAGTGTTGCGAGATAGGAAAGAACGTGTCAATTGGTTTCCTTTCGGAGATCCATGCACGTGGTTCGAAAGTCATCATCAAGGACAACTGCGACATTGCCGGATTTGTGTCCATCAACGTAGCAGACAGTCATAAGCGTTGCATTGGGTTGTCGGATTCGATAGAGAAAGGACCAATCACGTTGGAGGAAAATGTGTTCGTTGGAAGTCATTGCTTTATTGGTAAGAATACGCATATAGGTCATCACTCGGTAGTAGCAGCCGGAACGATTATCGTGGATGGTGGAGTCATTCCTCCTTATTCACTAATCAAAGGCAATCCGGCTAAGGTCTATCAGGGATATTATCAAAGATAGAAGTAAAAATATCACTATATAAACTTGCATGCCGAATAATACGGCATAAAAAATCGAATAATTAATCAACTAAATGTAAATATATGCAAAACATTCTTTTAAAAATCGCTCGTTTGGGAAGAATTGAGAATTCTCAGATTATGCTTAGCCCCTTGATGATTTTCTCTGGAGAATCTGGTATGGGAAAAAGTTATTTGTCTATAGCAATTCACTATTTCTTTGAAGTGCTTGTAGATAAACAGCGCTTATCGGACTTCTTTGTGTCCAAGCAATTAGACTACAATGAATTAAGTTCGCAGTTTAATGCTAAAGAAGGAATTGCATTTGAGGTGAAGAAGTCTGAATTAGAGGACTGGTTCTCTCAGGATGTGGTAAAATACATCAAATACATGATTAATAATCCCCAATTACAAGCGGATATAAAGGTAACACTTCCGGATGTTATACCTAATACAATAACATGCGAATACTCTGAAGAAGCTTTTTCCTTGGAGAATGATGTGGATGTGAAATTATTATTTAAGTTACCCAATCTGACTTATCGTCGAGCCAAAACAAAGGTAGGTATAGATGAAGAGTCACCGTTTGCTTATTTCTTTAGATATTACTTAATAAAAAATATCTTTGGAGACTATCAAGCGCTAACCCAAACATTTGTATTTCCTCCTTCTAGAGGATCGATAATGACGGAGAAACTCATCCCACTGACTGGTATGTATGATAAGTTCTTGAAGGATAAACAATTCTTAGAGGGAGCAAATCCATCCCCCGTCGAGGTAGATAAAAACGTACTTGATTTGGTTCTGGGAATTATGGAAGGAAAAGTTTCTTTGACCGATAACCAGTACTTCTATAAGATGGATAACCAGCCGGAAATGCCTTTGTCCGCAGCAGCATCTTCCATCCGTGAATTGTCGATTATTGAGATGCTAATAGAAAAAGCGGATATTAGTAGGATTGCTTTCTTGTTTGAGGAACCCGAGGCACACTTACATCCATCAAAACAGAGAATGATGGCTGATCTGATATTCCTCCTATGGGCAAATGGGGCTCGGATGCAGATTACTACGCATAGTGACTATTTCCTAAAACGGTTTAATGAGTTGTATCAATCAATGCAATTGAAAAAACGAGAGGAACTATTTCCTGAGTTAAGTAGTATACTGCCTAATAGAGATTTCGATGAGATCCAGGCATTCCTTCTTGAAAGACAAGAAGATGGTAGTTCGCGCATTGTTAAGCAGGATATGCAAAACGGAGTACCGTTTACTTCTTTCTACGAACCTTTGAAAGAAGGATTGGAGATGAAACGAAAGATAGCCGAGTATAAAGAGGAGGAGAGTGATGATTGACGTAGTAAAAAATAACTATGATGTGTATAGTTCACAGATACAAGGACCTATGCTATCATGTGACATCGTAGAAACGAAACCAAATGCAAAGTTTCGATGCCTCAGCGTGCATAATTCGAATAAAGCAAAGATGTATTTCTTTCCGACGGAGTATATAGAGAGTATAGAACGCACCACGACGAAGGTAAGTACGAAATTGCAAGACTCAAACTGTGACGGAACGATATTTTTATACGCAGAAGATGCTACTATGCACATTATCATGTGTGAGCTGAAATCGTGCCAACCGGGAGCTAGACTATCTGATGCTTTTAAGCAATTGGTGTATAGTTTTTTGAAGTACTACTCCTTGTTCTCTATTTGCGAAGGGTGGCACATAGCTAATTATTCGCTCGATTTAGTCTTGGCTTGTTCGTGTGCTAAAAACCATAAAGATTTAGAGGCTGAGATGTTAAGTGCTCAAAATGATTTAGACACTTTAGGAGAGGGGGAAGGACCTCAAGATTTTTCTGTGGGAATATTTACTAAACTTTATCTTGCTAAAAATCATACACTCCAACTCTCTTTCAGCGATTTGCGTATGTTGGAGGACTTTAAGTTAAACGAACATATTAAGAATAAGTCGTTCGCGTTGCATCTTGCAACAACTGCAAATTTTGGCGAAGATAATGCGCAAATAACATTTGATTATTGATGGTGGTAGAGAGAAATTGTTAGTTATGGAAAATACATACAAAGGACATTTAGTAATAGTAGTTGCGTTAGAGCATTATAACCCACTTGGAGTGCTGCGTACGTTTGGTGAAGCGGGAATAGCTCCTATTTGGGTTGGTGTCAAATACAAGGTGCCGGTTGCTTCGGCTTGTAAATACATCCAGAAGCGTCATGCGGCAGAAACGATACAGGATTCTTATGACATCGTTATGCGTGAGTATGGGCATATCGGGGAGCAAGATCCGGACAAGAAACCGTTCCTCATTTTCTGTGATGATGATGTGTACAATTGCTTCGAGGAACATTATGACGAAGTGATGGCTCGTTTTATCACGTTCAATGCTGGAGAGAAAGGGCGAGTAACGCATTTTATGCAGAAGAAAGCCATTATCGATTGCGCTGAGCGTCATGGTATACCGGTGCTCAAGTCCATCGTAGTTCCTGTTGGACAAATTCCAGAAGGCATTACCTATCCGGTAGTCACCAAAGCTATTTCCCCATTAGCCGGGGCATGGAAAGGTGATTTCCATATCTGCGAGAATGAAGAGCAATTGAAGCAAAGTATGGCATCTATCCATACTGATGAGATTCTTATTCAACCATATGTAGATAAGAAGACGGAAATGACGATTGAAGCCTTTAGTTATAATCATGGTAAGGGTATGTTTGCCGGTGTGGCTTGCCAATATCGTTATGCAATACGCGGATATTATAGTCCCCTATATGATACCTTCCTACCTAAAGATAAAGAGCTCCTTCGTAAACTTAATGACATGATGGAGGAGATTGGTTTTGAGGGTATATGGGATGCAGAGTTCTTAGTGGATAAAGATGACAACATATGGTTCTTAGAAGTGAACCTCCGCAATTCCACATGGAGTTATTCCACTACAATTGCAGGTAATCCATTGCCGCTTTTGTGGTGTGAAGCCATGCTTACCGGTAAGTGCCGCGAACCGAAAGACTTTGAACCATTCATTTCGATGATAGAACCTGTCGATTATACTAAACGTGTAGAGACCGGACTATGCTCTTTACCGCAATGGTTGGCCGACTTTAAAGAAGCCAAGTGTACCTTCTATTACGATAAGAACGATATGGAGCCGTGGCATGTGTTAGAAGCGAATTGGGACAAACTTAAATAGAGTAGAGAATGATTGATTTTATTCATTTTGAAAAAACGATGATTATCGCAGAGTTGTCTTGCAACCATCTGCATAATTATGATTTGGCCGTTAAGACTATCGAAGCCATGGCTGAGGCTGGTGCAGATGTCGTTAAAGTGCAGAACGACAACATGGCAGATGACCGGCTGACGATTGATAGCGATAATAAGTATTTCCAGATTAATCAAGGTACTCTGTGGGATGGAGAGACGTTATATAGTCTCTATCGTAAAACAGAAACGCCATTGGAGTGGATTCCTAAACTGCAGAAAGTAGCGCATTCTTTAGGCATGGAGTATTTCTCAACGCCATCCGATGCAACAAGTGTGGATTTCTTGAAGCAATTTGATGTTCCGGCATATAAAATTTCCAGTTTTGAGATAACGGATCTACAGCTCATTCGTAGAGCGGCCGAAACTGGCAGACCGATACTTATCTCCACCGGTATTGCCACAGAAGAAGATATTGAGTTAGCCATCAAGACGTGTCGCGATGCAGGTAATCCGAATGTAATTTTGCTCAAATGTACTTCGTCTTATCCAGCACCGATTGAGGCAGCCAATCTGGCAATGATTCCGGATATGAAACGCCGCTTTGGTTGCGAAGTAGGCCTCTCTGACCATTCGATGGGAGATGTGGTTGCCACTACAGCTGTTGCCTTAGGCGCTAAAGTGGTTGAGAAACATTTCATTCTCGATCGTTCCTTAGGAGGACCGGATGCTGCTTTCTCGATGGAACCTCATGAGTTCAAAGCCATGGTGCAACGTATCCGTGATGTGGAAAAAACGATAGGTTCTGTAAATTATGAACTATCACAGAGTGCGAAAGAGAATCGTAACTTTGCAAAATCACTCTTCGTAATCCAAAACGTAAAGAAAGGAGATGTCATTTCGGACGCTAATGTACGTGCTATCCGTCCTGGATATGGTATCTTACCCAAGCATTGGGATGATATTGTAGGCAAAACCTTTACTTCTGATGTGGAAAGAGGAACACCATTTACATTCGATTTAATCAAATGAAACGTCTATTATTTATCATCTCATTGGGGCTAATGGTAGCATTGTCCGACGCTCAAGTCCCATACTTCGCCGGAACTGCCGGTGATGGTAACCTGTATGGCTACACATCCGTGAAGTTCCGTCCGGGTATCAATGCGTTGGAATCGTACACCACGTTCCAGTATGGGATCACCGATTATTTCGCTACCGGTGTGGATTTATACACCAGCAATAGCGATGTGTATTGGGGATTCTTGGTGCGCGGTGGCTACAAAGTGAATAAATGGTTCGGAGTGGGCCTACAAGCCACACCATCATTTGACTTGCGAGATAACTTCAAGTTCGCGTATGCTACCATCAGTTTGTACATGAATGGTGCCATCATCCCGAACGGCAATTTCTTCTGGTGCTCGAACACTTGGGCTTCCATCAATCGCGACGGAAGCAATGCCTTCAATCAATGGTGGTATCTCGGTTATTACTTCGACTTCGGCAAGCATGGAGGACTGACTCCGATGGTGGGATGTCTGCACTCATGGACGTTTGATGCCAAACCGGATATGGCGGTTGGCCTATATTATACATATAAGGTGTGGAACTTCTACGTATGGGGTAACGACTTCTTCAAATCCAATCCGCGCGTAGTTATCGGCATTGATTTTAATATACCTACTAAACAAAAGAAGAACAATGAAGAAGTTTAAACAATGGATCTCGCAAAATAGCGTGTTTGTATGCACGGTGCTTATCGCTGTGTTAGTCATTGTGTTTGGCGCTATCTATAGTAAAGAACTCGGCACCATCTCCGCCATCTTCATGCAATGGGTTAGTTCCCGTTTCGGGTGGTTATATATTTGGTCAATCGTCATCTTCTGCGTTTTCTTAGCATGGATTTCCTTCTCCAAATACGGAAAAATCAAGTTAGGAGGCGACAACGAGAAACCTGAGTTTAGCAATTTCTCATGGTACTCGATGCTTTTCTGCGGCAGTACGGGTATCGGGTTGGTTTTCTGGAGTATCGCCGAACCACTTTCGCACTATTCTATGCCTCCTGTTGGCATTGAACCAGGTACTATGCAAGCGATAGATTTCTCGGTGCGTACGTGTTATTTGCACTGGGGTTTGACCCAATGGGTATGCTTTGCGATAGTGGGTTTAGGTATTGCATATTTCCAGTTCCGTAAAGGAAAGAATGCGCAGTTGAGCAATCTCCTTAATCCGCTGGTTGGCGATAAAGCTACTAACGGTTGGTTTGGTAAGATTATTGACGGATTCGCCGTAGTTGTCTCGTTTGCCGGTGTGGCAACGTCGCTTGGCTTAGGCGTGTCGCAGATATGTGGAGGCTTGGATTATTTATTCGACATCCCAAAAACGAACAACACTATCCTGATTATCATTGTGCTCATTACATTGGTATTCATTATCAGCGCCATTACCGGTATATACAAAGGTATCAAGTTGCTCTCGAACCTCAATACGATATTGGCATTGGTGCTTCTGTTCTTGGCATTTGTCATTGGACCGAAAATCACGATTATCAACAATCTGACCAATAGTGTAGGGCAGCATCTGCAATACTTATTCTCAGATCTATTCATGACCAATGCCTTTGGCGATAACGATTGGGTAATGAACTGGCGTGTGTTCTACTATGCTTGGTTTATCGCGTGGACTCCGTTTGTGGGTATGTTCATTGCGCGTATATCAAAAGGAAGAACTATCCGCGAGTTCATTATGGGTGTTGTGATAGTGCCTACGGTATTCTCTATTATTTGGTTGGCTGTGTTCAGTGCTATTGCATTGACTACCGTAAAAGGATGGAGTGTTGAGGCTGTGCAACAATTGGTAGCTTCTCCTGAAACGGCTGTGTTTATTGTGTTTAACCACTACCCATTAGCGAAGGTTATTTCTGTCATCATCGTTGTTCTTTTAGGTGTGTTCTTTATCACATCTGCGGACTCTGCTACCTATTCGTTAAGTGTGATGACGAGCAATGGAAACATTACGCCTCCTGTATATAAAAAGGTGCTTTGGGGTATCATCGTAGCAGTTATCGCCTATGTGCTTTTGTCTGCGCAAAGTTTGAAACCGCTGCAAACGATCTCTATTGCTGCTACTTTGCCGTTCCTATTCATCATGTTAGCGATGATGCCGGCACTTGTTAAAGAATTAAAGAAAGATAACAAATAATAAATTTGAAATGAATACTCTGTTTTCCAATAAACGCATTATGGTAGTTGCTGCTCATCCGGATGATGAACTGCTCGGTCTGGGAGCAACGCTCCATCGTATCATCAAGGAGCAAGGTGCTCAGGTGCATGTCATTATCTTAGGCGAAGGTATTACCTCTCGTTCTGATAGTCGTGATCCGGAGCTATGGAAAGAGCAATTGGAGCAACACCATCGTAATATCGAAGTAGCGCGGCAGTGTATAGGTTACCATAGTGTACGCACGTATAACTTTGCGGACAACCGCTTTGACTCGCATGACTTGCTGGATATCGTCAAAGTTGTAGAACAAGAAAAAGAGGCATTCCAACCGGACATCATCATGACGCATAATGCAACGGACTTGAACATCGATCATCAGTTGACCTTCCAAGCCGTGATGACAGCAACTCGTCCGATGGAAGGCGAATGTGTGCGAACCGTTTTGTGCTTCGAAACACCTTCTGCTACCGAGTGGCAAGCCACGAGCATGCAACCATCCTTTACTCCGAACCTATATGTGGCTGTAAAGGATGAGGATGTTGAAGCCAAAATTAAGGCCATGGCTGCTTATGAGTTTGAGTCTCGTTCGTTCCCGCATCCCCGTTCCGCGGAAGCTCTCCGCATCCTCGCCCAATACCGCGGTGTGCAGATTGGAACAGCGTATGCCGAGGCTTTTCAGTTGGTAAGAGGGATTGTGGATTGATGTTGAGAAGATGGGTGCTTTTAATAGTTAACACAAGCAAAGAATTAATGTTGTAAATTTAAATAGCATGATAACAGTAATTGAATCGTCCGAAATAATTTCGTACATTATACTTCAGGCAGAAATGTCACTAATGACAATGGAGGTGCCATATAGAAAGATTAAAACATATGCCAAATACATAGAATCGAAAAGGGAAGATATTCGTGTAGAATGTGACTATATATCCATAGATGCATTCCGCTGCAGATTTAAGCAAAATATGAAATTTGAAAACGGTACAATCTATATTCGCGATATGCAAACTTTAAGACCAGAAGTTAGAAGATATCTCCCATCTGCAGATATTACCGCGATATTAAATAGTGAGGATATATGAAACGAATACTAGACACTGTACATGGGTATATAATGATAAATGATGAACTCTTTTATCATATCATTGATACCAAACTTTTTCAACGTTTGAGGAGAATAGAACAAACCTCAATACGTTCGGTTTATCCGAGCGCCAGACACGATCGGTTTATCCATTCATTAGGAGTATATCATATAGGCTCACTCATCGTAGATCACCTAAAAAAAGAAATGTCTGCAAAAAATTATTGGGGTGAAAACGAAACTACAATGATGGTGTTATACAAGTCATACTTAGTGGCTTGCTTGCTCCATGATATAGCTCATGCTCCTTTTTCACATACCTTTGAGGAGTATTATGGCACCAAAGATGATCTGTCTGCATTCTTAAGGAAAGAGGTTCATAATGCTAACTTTACGTCCGATTTGCATTATACGAATGAAACGGATGCACCTAATTATCACGAATATATGAGTGCTTATGTGGCACATAAGGAATTTGCCAATGGCATGCGAGCGATGCAATTGGACTCAGAGTTTGTGGTTCGTATGATTACAGGTGTGTATTATAATAAAGAGAAGTCGACTCACCAAATACATAATTGCTTAATATCGTTACTTCATGGTAAAATTATTGATGCAGACAGGCTGGATTACGCATGTAGAGATGTATGGGCCTCCGGATATAGCACATCCAGTATAGATCTTAGAAGGCTAGTATCTGCAATACATTTTGAGAAGAATAGCGACAATGAATATGTTGTTTGTTTTGAAAGTAACTCTTTAAATGAGATAGAAGGAGTACTAAACGTAAAGGATTTCCAACAAAAGTACGTTATTCATCACCATGTAATAGCATATGAGCAGTGGCTGTTAGTTCAGGCAGTAGAGACCATGGCGAAATATATGTATCCGACAATACAAAGTAGTATAGAGGCAACAAGAAAGATCATAAGCAAAGAAGCTATCCTTAAAAAGTTGAAGATACATAAGAAAAATAAAGAACTTGTTGTGCAGAATATTTCCGATGATGATCTTGTATTCCTACTTAAGCAAGTTCCTGATAACTCTTACTATGCGCAATGGGCGAGCAGGAAATTTACACATGGTGCCCTGTGGAAGTCCCGAGACGAGTTTTTTCACTATTTCCCGGGAGTGGATGTAACCAAGGATTTGAAACATGCGGACTTTGATCATGATGTAATCGAAGCACTTTGTGCTGATGGAACACTAACCAAATCGGATATTATCATAATCCCGAGGGAGTTTAAAAAGAAAGTGCGACTCGAAAGTTTATATCTTTTAGTAAGTAACGAGGTGGTTCGCTATACAGACATTCATCATGATGCTATCGATGCGTTGGAAAATCAAACGTTTTATTACGTATATCTTCCTAAGAGCAATATGGATAGGGCTGCATGGTGCTCTTATAAGAAAAGAATTATTGAGAAATTGAAACCGGTAATAGCTAGTTTATACACCAAGTAACAACCCGCAATTTTATAAATTAGAAATATGTTAAAAGAACTGATAAGAAAATATCGTCAAAAGAAACGCGAAGAGAGAAAGTATGCTTCGTTTCTTCGTTATACGAATACGGAGCTTCAGGATGTAATTAATAACATGCCGCGTCCTAATAAGGCAGTGCTGCGTATTCTTTGTACAAGTAATGCCCTAAATCAACAGTTGTCAGAACTGGATGATAAAGCCGATTATATGGTCGTTAATTCATTTGTATCCCATGAGGCATATACTAAACTGCGTCCTAAATACTATGTGTTGGCAGATCCTAATTTTGTGAAACTATTACCGCACATAGTTGAAAAAATATACGAAGACACTAAATGGCTGTTAACATTGTTTATACCATGGTCCAACGCGTACAATCAGTCATGGTTAAAGTCAAATGAATTCATAAACGTAGTGCACGTGAATGCCAATGCATATGTGGGGCCTGAACAATATAGGATAGATAGTTATGAACACAATCTGGCAATGCCCATAGTATATAATGTATTGAATATGGCATTGTATATTGCAATTTTTATGGGATATCAGCAGGTAGAACTATATGGAGCAGAGCATTCTTGGACAAGGATGATATTCGTTGGAGATGACAATAAATTATATTGGAAGGATAGTCATTTTTACGATAAGGAACCTGTGACAGAGTCAGCCATACTAAAAGAGGATGGTTCCAGTTACAAAATGCACGAAATGATGTATGAGTATTATATGGTATTTAAGTGCTATTGGGAATTGCGTGAATTAGCAGAAAAACATGGATGTCATATCACCAATTGTACCCCAAATAGTTTTATAGATGCGTTTGATAGAAGATAGCAGATGATACGTGTTTTATACATAGTAGATGAGGCGTATCCGACAACGAGTGCAAATGGGCGGATAGTATATCGGATAATAGATGAACTAATCAAATATCCAGATATATATATCACTATACTTGCTCGTGCAAAAACGGAGGAGCAATTGCAGCAGACGGAGTATCACGGGTGTCCTATTATCCATGTGCCAAATATACATGCTACATCTGCGGAACAATTGAACAAAAGATTAGGGAAACGTAAGTGGCTGCGATATATAATGATGCCGCGAACTATCTATTATCGGCTGAACGGAGAGAGTGATTACTATAAGGCAGAACTCAAACTATGGATTAAGAGACATCTGAATGAGTTTGATGCGATTGTGGCAAACTCGATGCCGTTTTATCCTTTGGAGATAGCATCTAAGTTTGGAGATAAAAAACCAGCTATTCTCTATAAGATGGAACCTATAGCACAATATCTGTATCATGGCGACTTTGATAAGGGGAAACAAATAGAAGAAGAATGGGATAATAGCGCAAGTGCAATTATTACTGAAGGCTTAATATACAAGTTCTATAAACAATATGCATCGAAGGAGAATATAGCAAAAACAACGATAGCCGGTTTCCCATGTATTATTAAGCGCGAACAATGCGAAGTAGAGCATAGATTGTCAAAAGATACAATTAATCTGGTGTATGTGGGAAAATTCTACTATCAGAAACGTGATCCAAGGTACTTGTTTGCGCTGATGGATAAGTTGCACGATAAGGGTATCCGTTTGACGATTGCCGGAGGGTATTATTATTCCGGACTTCCAAAGGAGGTAATATCGAAATATTTTACGAATAAGATACCTTATATTAACTATCTTGGAGAATTACCGGCTGAGCAAGCGGATGCACTCTTGCAGGAAGCAGATGTGTTGGTTCATTTAGGGAATCGCATCTCTGACCAAATGCCGAGTAAGATATTAGATTATATCAGTTCAGGAAAACCGATACTGAATATATATGGAATAGATGACTGTCCTACATTGCCATATTTGGAGCGATATCCATTGGCAATGAATATAAAAGATGGAACTGAAATAACAGAAGATTTATTATGGCAAATTTCACAATTTATATGTCAATCGAAAGGGAAGCAAATTCCATTCGAGCAAATAGAGAAGGAATATAAAGAATGCACAGCTGCGTATGTGGGACAGCAATTTTATGAAGTAATTCAATCCGTAACAAACAATAAATAGATATGAGTATTTTTAAAGACAAAGTATTACTAATCACCGGTGGAACCGGTAGTTTCGGAAATGCAGTACTCCGTCGCTTTCTTGATAGCGACATTCGTGAGATCCGTATTTTCTCTCGCGATGAGAAGAAGCAAGATGATATGCGCCATGCGCTGCAGAACCCGAAAGTAAAGTTCTACATCGGTGATGTGCGCAATCGCCAATCGGTGGATACCGTGATGCCCGGAGTGGATTTTATATTCTCCGCAGCGGCATTGAAGCAAGTGCCGAGTTGTGAGTTCTTTCCGATGGAAGCTTACCGTACGAACGTAGAAGGAACAAACAATGTGCTCGAGTCCGCTATCGCACACGGAGTGAAGAACGTCGTCGTACTCTCTACCGACAAAGCCGCTTATCCTATCAATGCCATGGGTATCAGTAAGGCGATGATGGAGAAAGTAGCCATAGCCAAAGGCCGTGCATTGGGTGCGGATGCCAAGACTACTATCTGTTGTACGCGTTACGGCAATGTGATGGCAAGTCGTGGTTCGGTGATACCCTTGTGGGTTGAACAGATAATGGAAGGTAAACCTATCACCATCACTGATCCGAACATGACGCGATTTATGATGACGCTGGATGATGCCGTAGATCTGGTAATGTACGCCTTTGAGCATGGCGAGAACGGAGACTTGTTCGTTCAGAAAGCTCCGGCTGCTACCTTATCCGTATTGGCTGAGGCTATCAAGCAAACCTATGCACGGCTCGATCCCAAGTATGCTGACACCGAAGTGCGCGTCATCGGTACACGTCATGGAGAGAAACTATACGAGACATTGGTGACACGCGAGGAAATGGCAAAAGCTATCGATTGCGGAAACTATTTCCGCATCCCTTGCGATACGCGCGACTTGAACTACGATAAGTTCTTTACCGAAGGCAATGCAGCCATCTCGGAAATAGAAGATTATCATAGCCATAACACCGGACGTTTGGATGTAGAAGGCATGAAAGAGCTCCTGCTCAAACTCCGCTTCATTCGCGAAGACTTGGGATTAGAGCCCCGCGCAAGAGCAAAAGAAATTCGCTCAGAATAATAAAAAGCAATCAGTAATCAGCAATCAGTAGTCAGCTGGTAACTGAAAACTGAACACTGAAAACTAAAGAATATATGAAAATTCTTGTTACAGGAGCAAAGGGATTTGTAGGACAGAACCTGTGTGCGGAGTTGAAGAACATCCGCGACGGGAAGGCACGATGCTACGGCGACTTGGTCATCGATGAGGTGATGGAGTATGACGTGGATTCTACTTCGGAACAATTGGATGATTACTGCGTTAAGGCAGACTTTGTCTTCAATCTTGCGGGTATCAATCGCCCCAAAGATCCGGCTGAGTTCATGACCGGGAACTGCGGTTTTGCCGATACGTTGCTGGATACATTGCGTAAGCATAACAATACCTGTCCGGTAATGCTTTCCTCTTCACTCCAAGCATCTCTTTCCGGTCGGTTCGGCGACAGTGAGTACGGACGCAGCAAACGTGCAGGAGAGGAACTGCTGTTCCGATATGCGGAAGAGACCGGTGCGCGAGTATTGGTCTATCGGTTCCCGAACCTGTTTGGCAAATGGAGCAAACCGAACTATAATAGCGCAGTAGCAACCTTCTGCTATAATATCGCTAATGATTTGCCGGTTACAATCAATGACCCGTCTGTGGAATTAGAGTTGCTCTATATTGATGATTTGGTTCATGAACTGATTGGGGCGTTACTTGGCAGGGAGCATCATTGTGAATTTGCCGGAGTGGATACCATCCTTCGTCCCGATGGACGCTATTGTGCAGCACCGCTCACGCATAAGGTGAAACTCGGAGAGATTGTGCGTCTGTTGCAAACGTTCCATGATCAACCGCAATCGTTGGTTGTGCCGGAGATTCCTGCTAACTCGTTCGCGAAGAAGCTCTACTCAATGTACCTCAGTTATCTGCCAAAGGAGAAAGTGGCATTTCCGCTGAAGATGAATATCGACGCTCGTGGTTCGTTCACTGAATTGCTTAAGTCTGAGAAATGCGGACAGGTGAGCATTAATATATCCAAGCCGGGCATAACCAAAGGACAGCATTGGCATCATTCGAAATGGGAGTTCTTTATGGTTGTGAGCGGACATGGATTGATACAAGAGCGTCGTATCGGTTCGGACGAAGTGATGGAGTTTGAGGTAAGTGGCGACCATATCCAAGCTGTGCATATGTTGCCTGGGTACACACATAATATCATTAATTTGTCTGAGACGGAGAATTTGGTTACTGTGATGTGGGCAAATGAACCGTTTGATCCGACTCGCCCTGACACCTATTTTGAACCTGTAAAATAAATGCTATATGAATAAATTCAAAGACAACGGAAAACTCAAACTACTAATAATAGTTGGTACAAGACCGGAGATAATACGGTTAGCAGCAGTAATCACCAAGTGTCGTCAGTATTTCGACACGCTTCTGGCGCATACCGGTCAGAACTATGACTATAATCTCAATGGCATATTCTTCCGTGACCTTAATCTTGCTAATCCTGATGTGTATATGGAAGCCGTAGGCAAAGACTTAGGGGAAACGATGGGTAATATCATCACCAAGAGTTTCCAATTGATGCAGGAAGTGCAACCTGATGCAGTATTGGTGCTTGGAGATACAAACTCATGCCTCTCCGTCATAGGTGCTAAGCGTCTGCATATTCCCATATTTCATATGGAAGCAGGAAACCGTTGCAAGGACGAATGTTTGCCGGAGGAGACCAATCGTCGTATCGTGGATATTATCTCCGATGTCAATATGGCGTATTCAGAGCATGCTCGTCGCTATTTGGCCGAGTGTGGACTACCGAAGGAACGTACATTTGTAACTGGTTCTCCGATGGCAGAGGTGCTGCATCAGAACTTGCAGCAGATAGAAGCTTCGGATATCCACAAGCGTTTAGGGTTGGAGAAAGGAAAATATATCTTGCTCAGTGCGCATCGGGAAGAGAATATCGATACAGAGAAGAACTTCTTGTCCTTGTTCCGCGCAATTAACGCGATGGCTGCGAAGTACGACATGCCGATTTTGTATAGTTGCCATCCGCGAAGCAAGAAGCGGCTTGAGGCCAGTGGCTTCGAATTGGACAAACGTGTGATTCAACATGATCCATTGGGATTCCATGACTATAACTGCTTGCAGATGAATGCGTTTGCGGTGGTGTCCGATAGCGGTACACTGCCGGAAGAATCGTCTTTCTTTACGAGCATA
>Ga0310690_10004388_pt1 | contig 20045 bp, 16 predicted proteins | sample AusTroGonzalo_MG_2_FD_207661 | JGI IMG/M metagenome (GOLD analysis project Ga0310690, IMG submission 207661) | Bovine rumen microbial communities from tropical cattle in Woodstock, Queensland, Australia - Gonzalo_04 (v2) (version 2) | ecosystem: Host-associated > Mammals > Digestive system >...
AGAAGTCGCATGAGAAATCTGAATGGGATAGGCTCTTACCTATTCTAAAATACTTCCCGGAGATAATCAACCATCAGTATCAAGAACTGACTTTCCATCTTGAAAAGCTCGCCAAGTCCTCTTCGTGGTGGAAGGATGATCGCGATATGGAAACTCATTTTGATACTGAGAAACTGTATGTTTCCCGGCAGAAAGAAATCATTGAAAGCAAAGTGATGATGGATACAACCAAACTACTCTATGCGTTAATAGCTGTAGATGGCTTTTTGACAAATGTTCATGCATGCATTTGCAACAGTCTTGTTGATGCTTTAAAGGGTTAGGACTGAAAGAAAGTGACATACTCGGCCAGCAAATCAATTGGATGTAAGAACAATCTTTATTAGATTTGTAGTTTAAAAGATTGAAAATGAAAAAGTATTTATTCCTTTTAGCAATAATTGGTCTTCTAGTCGCCTGCAACCGAGATAATAACCCTGGCAGTGGCGGTCGTAATGCGCCATTGGCGGTTACTGTGGGAGCCAATCACGTCTCTCCTGTCAGTGTAGTATTGACGGGCAAAGCGAATCTAGGCTCAACCGTAGCCTCGGACTTAATAGTCGGTTTCCAGTACTCCAAATCATCCGGAATTCTCCCCTCTAATTCCAAAGCTGTGGAGGCCACGGACGCCGATGCGAGTTATAATTACACATCTGGCATAACTGGTCTAGAACCAAAGACTACATATTATTACCGCAGTTTCGTCCGTCAGAACGGTCAGGATACATACGGGGATACCAAGGAGTTCACCACACTAGATATAGGGTCGTTGCTGGAGACAAGGGATGCCACTGACATTAATGCAACAAGCGCAAAGTTAAATGCTAAATTAGACCTTACGGATGTCATTAGTAAAAGTATTACTTACGGTTTTTACTGGGGTACCAGTGAGACATCCCTGAACACAAAAATCAGTGGCGGTATAATATCCGACAACACTTTCTCATCCTTATTGAATAATCTTTCCCATAAGACACAATACTGGTATAAGGCCTATGTGAAACTTGACGGTCTGACCCTGTACAGTGATACCAAGACCTTAACAACGGACCTTATAAACGTAGAAAGTGTATCCCTTGACAATAGCGAGTATACCTTCAATACAATCGGCAATACCGTTATGCTGAAGGCGACTGTTTCGCCTTCAGATGCAACAGATAAGAGTGTTGAATGGACTTCGGACAATGAAAATGTCGCCGCGGTTGATTCAAATGGAAAAGTAACAGCCATCGGTAACGGTACAGCATCTATTACGGTTACAACCAAAGACCAAAGCAAAACAGCTACATGTATCATTACTGTCGACCAGTTGGTGACGGGTATCACACTTAACAAGACCGCCATTACACTTAATGAGGGACAAGAGCAGACCTTAACAGCAGTAGTAGCGCCTAACAACGCCAACGATAAGACCCTGAACTGGACTTCTTCAAACACATCTATTGCTACGGTAGATGTGAACGGAAAGGTAATTGCCGTGTCTAAGGGCTCGGCAATTATCACCGCTGCGGCAAATGACGGAAGTGGGATATCTGCAAGTTGCTCGATTACAGTCAATCGTCTAGTAACGTCCATCCAATTAGATAAGACTTCTCTCTATATCTATAACGGTAAAACAGCAACAATCATTGCCACTGTACTACCCTCTAGTGCAAGTAATACCTCGGTTTCTTGGGCTAGTTCGAACACTTCTGTAGCAACAGTGTCTTCATCCGGAGTTGTTACCGGCGTCACACGCGGCAACACAATAATTACTGCCTCTGCAAAAGACGGAAGTGGCGTCAAAGCAACTTGCGAAGTTGAAGTCAAGCAATTTGTGACAGGTATTTCATTGGATAGAACAACGGTTTTTCTGAATGAAGGACAAGAGCAGTCTTTAATGGCAACAGTTGCTCCCAATAATGCAAACGATAAGACGATTTCTTGGACTTCTTCGGACACTTCTATTGCCACAGTGGACGCTAATGGAAAGGTGATTGCCTTGTCTAGGGGCAGGGCAACAATTAGTGCTATAGCAAATGATGGTAGTGGAATATCCGCATCATGTTCTGTTATTATTTCTCCTATCGGGGCGGTGGATTTAGGTTTGAACATGTCAGACGGGAGAATAATATACTGGGCCACTTGTAACCTCTGTGAAGACGGTTTCGTTAGTTCACCAGAGCAATATGGTGATTATTACGCTTGGGGAGAGATACAGCCTCATTATGTCAAGGGCCATTCTCTGGATAATCCATGCAGCGATTGGCGTATAATCAATGGGAAAACCATGAATGGATATGATTTCCATACATACAAGTGGTGCAATGGTTCATACACAACATTAACACGTTACAATTTCAATAGATCTGATGGTTCAGTAGATAATAAAAGCGATTTTAAGGATTATGCTTACGCTGATGATGCCGCAAGACAGACTCTTGGCGGGAGTTGGCGCACCCCGACAGACGCAGAATGGACAATATTAAGAACAAAATGTTCCTGGACATTTACCACTCAAGACGGAATAAATGGCATGTTGGTAACTGGTCCTAACGGTTGCAGCATATTCCTGCCTGCTGCTGGTAGGCGGGTCCAAACCAACCTCAAAGATTTGAACACCTATGGCGACTATTGGTCTTCTTCCGTAGTTACAGACCAGCATGCGGTCGCGTGGAGCGTGCGCTTCGCTTCCAATAGTATTACCAGGTACTACGACATCCGTTGCGAAGGATTATCTGTCCGTCCAGTCACAGACTAATAGCAGCCGTGGGGTACGAATTACCCCTCGGTGCATTTTTGGTGCAACTTTTTCAGGCCTAAATACAAGAAAAACCCCTCCTGAATGTATCAGAAGGGGTTTTTAGCGAAAAAATGTGCGGAGAGACCGAGATTCGAACTCGGGATACGCTTTTGGCGTATACACGCTTTCCAGGCGTGCCTCTTAAGCCACTCGAGCATCTCTCCAGGGTTATGTTCCCAAAAACGGGACTGCAAAGATACAAACTTATTTTTATTTTGCAAAAATAGGGAATTAATTGTTAAATTTGTGGAAACCATATACTGTAAACCAAATGGACAACCTTGAATCCATCCTCAAACTGTTTGCCCTGAAAGGGGAAATCAAAGAAGTAAAGCCTCTGGGCAACGGACTAATCAATGACACATACAAAGTTGTAACTGCCGGAGATGCACCGGATTATGTGCTGCAGCGCATAAACAACGCCATTTTCCAGGACGTTGACCTTCTGCAGAGCAACATAGACGCCGTCACAAAGCATATCCGCGCCAAACTTGTGGCTGCCGGGGAAGATGACATCGACCGCAAAGTCCTCACATTCGTCCCCCTGAAAGATTCCTCCAAGACATACTGCTTTGACGGCAAGTCATACTGGAGAGTATCCGTTTTTATTCCGGACGCATTTACTTATGACACGGTGGATCCCAAGTACTCCCGCTTTGCCGGTGAGGCCTTCGGCAATTTCGAGGCCCAGCTTGCAGACATTCCCCAGAAGCTTGGGGAAACCATCCCGGACTTCCACAACATGGAGCTCCGCGCCCGTCAGCTGGAAGAAGCGGTTGCCGCCAACAAGGCCGGCCGCCTGGACGATCCGGAAGTCCAGTATATCCTGGCCGAAATACGCAAGTATTCAGAGCAGATGTGCATGGCAGAACGCCTGCACCGCGAAGGCAAACTCCCCAAACGTATCTGCCACTGCGACACCAAGGTCAACAACATGATGTTCGACGCTGAGGGCCGCGTGCTCTGCGTCATCGACCTTGACACAGTGATGCCCAGCTACGTTTTCTCTGACTTTGGAGATTTCCTCCGCACCGCCGCCAACACTGTGGCGGAAGACGATCCTGCTATCGACAAGGTGGCATTCCGCAAGGACATTTTCGAGGCCTTTGCCGAGGGTTACATCAAGGGCGCAACCTTCCTTACACCCATCGAGAGGGAGAACCTTCCTTACGGTACCCTGCTGTTCCCTTACATGCAGGCCGTACGCTTCTTCGCGGACTACCTCAACGGTGACACCTATTACAAGATCAAGTATCCGGAGCACAACCTGGTGCGCACCCGCAATCAGATGGCTTTGTTCTACAGCGTTCTTGAGAACATGGACTACATGAAGCAGTTTATCGCTTCCCTGTAAATAATGAAGAAACTCATACTGATTCTTTTAGCTCTATGCCCCCTTGCGGCTTTTGCCCAAGGGGGCTCTGAGGCGTTGCCCTTTGTTAGAACAGACCTCGGTCCGGTAATGACCGGGACTGCCGGCGCTGCCGTTGCATCTCCGGAGACCGGAGCTTGGGGCGCGTTCCGCTCAGCAGCTGCCATGTCCATGTCTGACGGCTATTTTAACGCCGGCGTGGAGGCTCGCGTCAACGGTACTTTCCCCGGTGCAGGCGCCGCTGTTTCCGTCAAGCCCATCGGCAATCTTACCATCGCCGCCGGAGCAATGTACCAGTCGGGCGATGTGATTGGTGATTTCCGCACGTCGGATATGATTGTTTCGGCCGGGGCATCGTACGGAATTACTGAATCTCTTTCGGTTGGAGTCAACGCCAGGCTGGCAAAGCAGAATCTTGCGGCCGGTATTGCTTACAGTGCATTCAGTACCGATTTTTCCGTCCTGGACAAGCTCTCCGACGCCATTTTTGCGACAGTCGGAGTATCGGCCCTGGGCGGTAAAGTGACTTCCGCTTCCGGTACCGCATATTCGCAGCCCGGAAACGCTTTTGCAGGCATGGAATTCAGGGTGGACGCTTTGGACGGAGTCATAAATGCCGATGCCATGGCGGAGTACTACTTCTCCGGGGCATACGCCGCAGCCATCGGCGCAGGATTTACGTATCAGGAAACAGTCTCCATAAAAATTGGCGTCAGGTACGCGTCCAAATGGTGCGTACTGCCAACCCTGCTGTCCGCCGGAGTAGGCTATAACGTGGGCGGCATAAGTCTTAACGCAACATATATCCGCCAGTCGTCCATCAATATAGCGACGCTGGGTGTCGGGTACAAGTTTCAATAGAAAATGACAATCAATTTGGAAAAAAGAGAGATTCCGGTACTGCTTCTTACCGGTTACCTCGGCAGCGGCAAAACCACCCTTCTGAACCGTATTCTGGCCAATGAGAAGGGGATAAAGTTTGCAGTCATCGTCAACGATATCGGCGAGGTGAACATAGACGCCAGCCTTATTCAGCAGGGCGGCATAGTGGGCCAGAGTGACGACTCCCTTGTAGCCCTCCAGAACGGATGCATCTGCTGCACCCTCAAGATGGACCTGGTAGCCCAGATATCAGACCTCGCCGCATCCCGGAAGTTCGACTACATTGTAATCGAGGCCAGCGGCATCTGCGAGCCGGCTCCCATTGCACAGACCATCAGCACCATCCCCGTCCTTGGGCCACAGTACGTCAGGGACTGCCTCCCGTACGTGGACTGCATCTGCACCGTGGTGGACGCCCTCCGCATGAAGGACGAATTCGCCTCCGGCAAGGCCCTGGAGAGGGACGACATCGGGGACGATGACCTTGAGCGCCTGGTGATCGAGCAGATTGAATTCTGCAACATCGTCCTGCTGAACAAAGCTTCAGAAGTAACTGCCGATGAGCTTGGCACCCTGCGAGGAATTGTCAAGACCATCAATCCCGGAGCCCGCGTACTGGAGTGCAACTACGGCGATGTGGACCTTGGGGAGATCATCTACACCGGCAGTTTCAACTTTGACAAAGTGGCCACCTCGGCCGCCTGGATTGCCGCCATCGAGGGAGAGGAAGAAGAGGACGAAGCCGAAGGAGAGGCTCTTGAATACGGCATCGACACATTTGTCTGGAACCGCCGTCCCGCCATGTCGCTGAACAAGTTTGACGATATGGTGGCCAGAAAATGGCCGGCCAACATTATAAGGGCAAAGGGCATCTGCTACTTCTCCGACAAGCCGGACCAGTGCTACCTCTTTGAGCAGGCTGGAAGGCAGAAGAGTATTCGCGAAGCAGGCCTCTGGTTTGCCACCATGCCGGAAGATGAACTTCAGGACATGATGGAGCGCGACCGCAATCTCCGCCGTGACTGGGATCCGGAGTACGGGGACCGCATGCAGAAGATTGTCTTTATTGGCCAAAACCTTGATAAACAGGCGCTTGCCCAGTTAATGGATTCCTGTTTGGAATAAATTCCAAAATTATTCGTAACTTTGTACGATTATAGCTATTAACTCGCAAACAAATAAACGAATTATATGAAAAGGATTCTTACGGCTTTTGCGTGCGCTCTGCTGACTGTTACCATGTTTGCTCAGTCAGCAAACATGCTCAATATGGCCCGCGCAGAACTTAGCAAACGAGGTCTTGAAGAGAATGAAGTCCGTGCCAGGCTATTGGAAGAAGGCATTGACGTTGACGCTATTCCACCAACGGAGTATGCCGCGTATCAGGACCGCGTTCTGACCATCCTCAACAAGATGCAGGAGGAAAAGGAGAACATGAATGCAGGAATAAGCATCTTCAATGCAGATGAACCTCTCCTGACAGTAGCATCACAGACAACTGAAAAGGAGGCAGAAGCTGAAAAGGCAATTGAAGAAATAGAGCCTACAGCAGTGGCAGACACGCTTATCTACGGCCATTCCCTCTTTACCGGAAAAACCATGGATGTGTTCCGCACCACAGACGGTGCCCAGGCTCCAGACAATTATGTACTTGGTGAAGGGGATGAGGTCCATATTTCAATCTTTGGATCATCCCAGACGGAAATCCACCAGCGCATAAGTGCAGACGGATCCATCCAGCCTGCTGGCTCCACAAAAATATTCCTTAAGGGAATGACGCTGCTTCAGGCACGCAGCGCCATAAAGACAAAACTGGCGCAGCATTATTCTTTCCGCCCGGACCAGATTGCCGTAACCATCACAACAGCCCGTACCCTTTCCGTCAGCATATACGGTGAGGTTGCCACCCAGGGCGGCTTCACCATGAGCGCCCTCAATACTGCCTTCAACGCTCTGGCTGCTGCAGGTGGTCCTACAAACATCGGATCCGTACGTAACATCCAGCGTTCCCGCTCCGGCAAGACCGAGCGCCTGGACCTTTACCAGTACATGACAGGCGCCTCCGGAAAGGTGATGTACGACCTTCAGAACAACGATGTCCTCTTTGTTCCGGTTGCTCAGAATGTTGTCAGGATTGAAGGTGCTGTCAACCGCCCCATGCGCTATGAAATGGTGGAAGGTGAATCCCTTAAAGACCTCATTGCATATGCCGGAGGCCTTACTTCCGACGCATATCGCGACTTCATCCAGATTGAACGCCGCGAAAAAGGAGAACTTAAGTTCATTGAATACAACCTTGACAACATTGTTTCTGGCGGTCAGATTGTTCCTCTCCAGAACGGTGATGTAGTAAGGATTAAGGTATCTGACAGCCCCAATGAGAATTTCGTATCAATTACCGGTGCGGTTTATTATGGCGGCAGTTTTGACATCGAAAAGAACAGCAGCCTCAAGGGCCTGCTTGAGAAGGCAAAACCCCGCTACACTGCCAGAACTGACTATGTCTTTGTCAAGCGCACCCGCAATGATGAGACCGTAGAAGTCCTCACTGTCCCCTTCCCCGGGACAAACGGAAACGGAGACTTCCTGCTTCAGGCAAGAGACTCCGTACGCGTTCTTGAATTAGCATCTTACCGCGACACAGAAACCATCTCCGTGGCCGGTCTTGTCCGAGAGCCTTTCTCACAGGCATTTGGCCTTAACGACCGCATGACCGTTTCCCAGGCCGTTGAATATGCCGGTGGACTCAAGCCCAACGTATTCCCTGTCGCATACATTTTCCGCAAGGATGTTACAGACCCCCTGAAGAAAGAATACATACCCGTTTCCCTTGAAACCGAGGGAGATACCCTTCTCCAGCCCGGGGACAGTCTTAATGTATATGACAACTCCACTTATACCAATATCGGAGAACTCAGGATTAGCGGCGCAGTCAAGAATCCAGTCAACATTTCCTTTGACTCCAAGGTTACGGTTCATGATTTGATAACAATGGCCGGAGGTTTTGAAGTGGGTGCAGCATTTGACCGCGTAGAAGTATTCAGAATGAATATTTCCAAAAATGACGAGGTGAAATTCAACCTTATTACCATTACGGTAGATGATAATTACTACCCTATTGATAAGTCTTTCCAGCTCCAACCGTTCGACCATGTAGTTGTCCGCATGACTCCAAACTTCTCACAAGGACGCACAGTTGAGATTAACGGACGTGTCAAATATCCTGGAACTTATGTCCTGGAAGATTCCAAGACACAGCTCTCCGAGATTATCAAAATGGCAGGTGGCCTGTTGGATGACGCAAGTCCCCATACTGCACTTTTCAGGACATATAACAACAGGGGCAATATTGCCATCAATCTTAAGGATGCCATGCATCACCCCGGCAAGATTGGTTACGACCCTATCCTCATGGACGGCGACGTAATTAATGTCAACCGCATGGAAAACACCGTGGTAATCCGTGAAATGGGAACACGCATGGCCCAGTATATCCCCAAAGATTTCTCCTCTACCCAGAAACTTCTGGTATATCAAGGTCCACGTTCAGCCAAGTGGTACATAAACCAGTACGCCGGAGGTTTTGTCAAGGCAGCGGACCGCTACAGCGTAACCGTTACCCTGCCCAATTACCAAAGTATTGGCACAAAGCGCATCATGGGCTTTTACATTTATCCCACAGTCGAACCAGGCAGTACAATTACCCTTACGATTGACAAAGCTAAACAGGAAAAGTTGGAAAAGCCAAAGGAGAAAATCGATTGGGAAAGACTTGCCTCATCCTCTCTGTCAACCCTGACTTCCGTAACTTCAATGATACTGCTTATCGAAAGACTTAACTAAGACTATGGATCAGTACGAATATTACGACATACCTCAGGAAGAGGAAGAAGGGATTGACTTGGTGGCTCTGCTGAAGAGTCTTTGGGATAGCAAAAAAATAGTACTCATTGTAACTGTAATATTCATGGCGCTGGGCCTTGTGGCTGCACTTACCATGAAAAGAACCTATACAGTCAGTACTGTTATGGTTCCCCAAATGAACTCAAGATCCAATTCTTCACTGAGTAGTCTAGCTTCCCTGGCAGGATTTGACATAGGAACATCTACTATGTCTGGCGGGGAGCTTTCACCTTTAGTATATCCACAGATTGTGAAGAGTGTTCCCTTCCGCATGGAACTCATGAATGCGCCGCTTCATTATGCAAAAGCAGACACGGCCGTTAGCATGTTAACATATGCCAAGGAATACGTCAAGCCCAGTCCTTTGAGCTATGTTCTTAAATATACAATCGGCCTGCCAGGTTTAATCATGAAATCTATTCGCAAGGAAAAGCCTGAAATTGAGCTTCCTTCAGACGATTCAGACAGCTCTCCAAAACCTATAATCATATCAAAGAGTGAGTCTCTGTTAATGAAAAGGATTGCCAAGACGGTCACTCTCAATGTTGATAAAAAGGAAGGTTATATTACCCTTACGGTTATTGGATCCGAGCCTATTCAAACCGCAGAGCTTGCTATTAAAGCACAAACTCTTCTACAAAACGAAGTCACTCGTTTCCGCACAGAAAAGGCTCAAAGTCAACTGGACTACATTCAGGCAAGATACAATGAGATTAAAGTTGAAGCTGAATCCTATCAAAGTCAACTCGCCACTATCAAGGACCGTTCACAACAAATGACAACTACCCGATCCAAGATAGAACAGGAGCGTATTCAAAGCAAATACAACGTTGCCAACTCTATATATGGAGAAATGGCCAAGCAACTTGAGCAAGCCAAGATGCAAGTCAAACGCGACACTCCCGTCCTCACAGTGATTCAGCCAGTTACAGTGCCCATAAAAGCTTCTAACAGCCGTGCTAAAACTCTTATTGCGTGGACTTTCCTCGGCGCTTTCTTAGGCTGCGTATATGCTCTCGGAAAGAACTATTTCCCGAAGTTTAAGAAATCATTCAAGAACGCCGGAAAGAAAGAAGAAGACACCGAAGAACCTACGGAGGAGTAAGTTTAGAGTAAGTCCTCTCAAAGAACGTAAACCTGCCGCCCTCAAGCTGGCAGGTTTCTTTTTTCTCATCCAGCGTCATGGTCAGGGACGTTCCCTGCAATTCATACGTTCCGGCTTTTGTTTCATGAATGATTCGGCTACCCACCAAAATGCGGGTGAAATCCTTATCAGAGGTAAAGATGATGAGCCCGGGAGCCCCGGAAGTCTGATAGGTCCAGACAGAACCGGTAAGGGCCGATGTACCGGTTGACTTTGGCGCAGGCGTAGAAACCATCACGGCAAGTGTATCTACTATCATGAATTTGTTATACAGCGTTGCATTGAAAGGGCCAGCTTTGACTTTGCTTCCAGTTTGAGTATAATCGGCCTTCTTCCATGCCCAACCGGAGGGTAGTCCTTCCTCGCGTGAAACATTAATAAAAGTACCCTCAAGGCACGTCCCGTCATTTTGCATGTAGGCCACATGCAGATTTTCCTTTAAAAGGATAGCCCATACGCTGCCTTTAATTGAATAGGACTCCGGAGACAGCGGCGTCAGGTTCTTATTTGTACTGTTGTTCTTCAGATGGGTAAATGTCCGGACAAACTTGATCTCATTGGGCCAATCATCGCCATTACAAAAAACTGCGTGCCCGTCGCAATAGTAGGTTCCATCAAGCGACTGGATGTAGCCGGATGCGATGTCGTGCTGGAGGACATTGACATGAGTCCCGTCATTGAAACATACCCTGGCTGTCTGCGAATCTGTTTCATATAACCAGTATGTTCCTTCAAGTTGAACCCTGAGAGGTTCCATTACCGCCTTGCACGAAACCGCAAAGATCAATATGGAGAGAAAGCAAAGAACTCTTTTCATGGCTACTGTATAAAACCGGCGAAATAGTCCGGGAAAAACACGTTGGTAATCAGATAACCGACCAGGGTAGAAACCGTTACCGAAATAAGTCCCGGCATCATGAAACTGTGATTCAGCAGATACTTGCCTATAACAGTTGTTCCACTGCGGTCAAAGTTGACGGTTGCAATATCCGACGGATAATTGGGGATAAAGAAATAACCGTACACACTGGGAAGAACGCCCAAAAGAACAGGACCGGCAATTCCAAGCTCATATGCAAGCGGAAGCATTGCAACCACCACGGCCCCCTGGCTGTTAATAAGCACGGATACCAGGAAGAATACCAGCGCAATGGTCCAGGGGTAGTTGGTCACCAGATTGGCGAGCATGGCCTTCATTTCCTCCATGTAATTGCCGAAGTAGGTGTCTGCTAACCATGCGATGCCATAGATAGCAATGACGGCCACCATGCCTGACTTCCACACAGAACCTGAAACGGCATTCTTAAGGTCAATCTTGCACAGCATGATATTTAGGGCCGCTGCCGTGAGCATGATAATCTGGATGCAGATGTTCATCTTGGGCAGGTTGATGGCCTTGGCCAGGGTTTCTCCGCTGGAAGTGTGGATCATCTGGCAGAACGCGAACGCCACAATGACCAGCAGGGCAGTGAGGAAAACGAACACGGAAATCTTGGCCCCGCTGGTGATTTCCTTATCAAGCGTAGTGGCGCCCTTGTTCTCATACATGTATTTGTAGAGCTTTGGGTCCGCCTTGCGGGCTTGGAATTCAGGGTCTTCGTCCAGGTCCTTGCCCCGCTTGTAGGAAGCTGCCGCCGCGCACATCAGGCCGATGACACATGCCGGGATGGTTACCATGAGCACCTGCGGGATGCTAACCATAAAGCCGTTGGCATTGGAGATGGTCACAAACGCCACAACTGCGGCAGCAATAGGAGAGCATGTAATACCCACCTGAGATGCGATGGAAGCCACTCCGCAAGGCCTTTCCGGACGGATGTTCTTTTTAAGGGCGATGTCACAGATGATGGGCATAATGGTATATACCACATGACCGGTACCCACCAGGACGGTCAGGAAGAAGGTCACCAGGGGTCCCAGGAAAGTGATATGTTCAGGATGCTTGCGTAGCACCTTCTCCGCTATCTGGATCATCCAGTCCATACCGCCCGATGCCTGCAGGGTGCCGGCACACGTCACCGCTGCAATAATGATATAAATGACATCAGTAGGAGGGGTTCCCGGCTTGAGTCCGAAACCGAACACCAATATAGCCAGGCCGATGCCTGAAATAGCGCCAAGGGCCATGGAACCGTAACGGGAGCCCACATAGAGAGCTGCAAGGACAATGAGCAGCTCTATAATCATTGTGAAAGTCATAATTCAACTGTTAGCGGTTGTAAATATAGTGATTTTTTGGCATAGAAAGTGTATATTTGCACTCGGAAAAAACGAACCAGATGAAAAGGACTATCGCTATCGCCATCATGGCGCTCATCTCCCTTACTGCCCTTGGTCAGCAGATCCGAACAAATTACAGGGCTTCGGGCCTCACCCATATATCCACTGATTATGAACCTCTGAAGGTTGCCGGAATCCCATCTATGGTCCGCGTAGAATTCGTAGGATTCCCGGACGGGTCACGCCTATACCTTCTCTACCTTAATATGGATCAGAAAGAAGCTGTAGCCGCACCAAAGGGAGTCAAGATGGCCGTCACCCTCAAAAACGGAAAGTTCGTTCGTCTTGAGCAGATAGGCCAGGGCTCGGCCACAACCCGGAGGTTTGACAACGGGCTGTTCCGCAACAGGCTCAAATATGCAGTAGAGACCAAGGATATGGAGAAAATGCTCAAGGGCGTCAAGGCCCTGGATATAGTCACAGGATGGAATCCGGAGGATTATGTCCAGGCTTCATTCCCGGAGGACGAATTTGCAAGCCTTCTGGAACGCCACTGCGAGTCCATCCTCAAGGCTGCGGACAAGACCGTGGAACTCACTGCCAGCCTTGGCGCATATGACGACAACACCAACAGTCTCATGATATCGTCCAAGCCTGTCGTTGGGAAGGGAGAGCACTTCATTTACAATGTCATCCTCTCAAACATTTATTATAAGAACACCGGCGGAGAGGACTTCGACCTTGCTTTTAATATCGGCACGGACAACAAATACGCCATTCCTTACGATGCTACCGTCCGCTTCACCCTCAGGGACGGCAGCCTCATAGTCCTTCCCAACACCCGCCAGGACACCAACTTCGTTTACGTATATCCATCTCCGGAGGAGGTTTTCCGCATGGCATCCATCGGCATATCCTCTTTCTCCATAGACATTGAGGGCTCTCCCCTCCTTGCCGATGTCTTTCCAGAAGGTCCGGAAGACTTCACCTCTGCTCTCAACCAGCAGCTCCAACTGCTAATGAGTGCATCGCCAAGGTAGTTTCAAAAAAAAGCATTATCTTTGCATCCCCAATACAGGCTGGTCCCGTAGCTCAGCTGGATAGAGCAACAGCCTTCTAAGCTGTGGGTCACGCGTTCGAATCGCGTCGGGATCACAAAAATGGCAACCGGAATGGCTGCCATTTTTGTTTACTCAAACACCACCGGGATGGTGTAAGTCATGCGTACGGGGCCATCGTCCCCCATGGCGGGTTTCCATTTTGGGGCGCTTTGGACAACCCTTACGGCTTCTTCATTCAACGACGGAGACACACCCTTTACAACCTGGACTTCCTGGACTCCGCCTTTGCGGCCTATTACAAAACGCACCATGACGGTACCCTTGCCGCCCGGATTCTTGACATGAGACTGGACCCATCCCTTGAAGGCTTCAATGCCATCGGCCCCGGCCTTGCCCTTGAAGCTTGCCTTGCGTTTAAGGCGGTCTTCGAAAGGAATGTTGTGATCCGGACCGTCAGACTTGGACAGCAGCACGCCATCCTTCATCTCCTTTGTGGTACCATTATATATTGTGAACCGGCCACAAACGGTAACGGTGTCTCCCTGAACAATGTCCAGGAGTTTGAAAGTGCGCCCCTGCCCGCTGCCGTCCTGGAGGCCGTATACCAGCAGTTCCCCAGTTTCATCCTTGAGGAAAAAGCTGCCGCTCACAGTACTGCGAACCTTTGTAACCACTCCCCTCACAACGTACTTTGAAGTGTCGCCGAGTGACAGCTGAAGGAAGTCCTTCACGGGGGTAATACGCTGCTGGCCAAGCGCCAAAGGCCCGGCCAGCAACATTAATAGGATTACTAGTTTTTTCAAAACTAGAACTGATAATTAATTCCGATACCTATCCAGAGACCGGCATCCATGCCCTCGGTGAAGCATTTTGCAAAGTCGGCGGAGACGATGAAGTTCTGGTTCATGGCAATCTTGAGGCCTGCACCGCCACTGTAAATAAGAGTGTTCACCTTGGAGGCATCATAGATAGCATTATGACCTCCTGTAAGCGCGTCAAATGCAGGGTCGTAAATCTTTCCGTCAGGATCTGCTATCTTGGCAAGGGCATCTGCCTTATAGGGCCTTGTAATGATACCCGCATCGAAGAACGGATTCACCGCGACATAGAAGTACTGGTTTGCAAGGGTGAATTTCACAAGCTTGATACGGAGTTCCGTGTTAGCCCAGGCCATGCCTTCTGCAAGGATTCTGTTCTCACGCAGACCACGGATAGTGTTGCTGGAACCGAAGCCCTCGGAGATCATGTTGCGCTGAACAAGCAGAGGGTTGTTCTGGATCATGTAGATGGGCGTTTCTCCTGCAATAGTGTGCTGCCATGCAAGGCGGTATGCAAAGACGGGACGTCCTGCGGGAATGAAATCCAGAGGGATGGAGATGTAGTTGCGGAAATATACACAGGCCTTGAGATACTGCTGGCCGATGACATTACCGTTGAGGTATGCCTCTGCCCAGATTCCGCTGTTGGGAGCAGCTTCCATGTCACGGGTGTCGTACACCAGACCGGCATTGATCTCCAGAGCCGAACCGCCATCCTTTTCTTCTGCCGTGATAACATTATTATTAACCAGGAAATTGTACAGGGTGGAACTGGTGTTGTAATAACGCATACTGCCGTCATCCTGTTTAACACCGTTGTCCTTCATGTCTCCAATCTTCCAGTTCCAGAAGTTCATGCCGGCGGCCCAGTTTAGGTTATCCGTGAGGCGGCCCTGGAAATTGGCAAGGATGCGGAGCATGTTGCGGCTCATGCCGTAATAGTTCACGTTTGTAAGAGTTGTGGGGTTTGTCAGAGATTCAGGGATTGTCATGTTCCTGTTGCCCCACACATGCTTATCACCAAAATAATTCTCGGTACCCTGCGTTGCGGCAGCACCGTTGAAGCCCCACATGCTGTACAGAGGGTCAGTCATGTAGGTAACGGATGCATTTACACGCATGTTGGGGATCAGATACTTGGAGTCATAGGCCAGATAAAGACGCATACGGTGGCTGTGTGTGAAGTATGAGCCTTCCCAACTGATCTTATGGAGAGGATCAGGGTATGTTTTGCCGTCACCATAATAATAGACATCGCCGAATGCTCCGGCCTGGAAGCCGTTGTCTACGGAAAAAGTAGCTGTAGGCAGGACGCCAAAACTCCAGCCGGTCTTCATTTCTTTCTCTTCCTGTGCAAACAGGACTGTTCCTGCTGCAAGAATAGCTGCAAGTGTTAGGATTAGTTTTTTCATTATAGTTGTTTTAGTGTGGTTTTAGTCTATTTATTTCACCATTCCGCTGAAGCCCATGAAGGCAAGTGCAAGAATGCCCACGCTGATAATTGCGATGGGAACACCCTTAAAGGCCTTGGGCACGTCGTTCAGGGCAAGATGCTCACGGATGCCAGCAAAAATCACCATTGCAAGGCCGTAGCCCAGTGAAGTTGCAAAGGCATACACCAGCGCCTGGCCAAGGTTAAGCATACCTCCGGGAACAAAGGAGAATTCCTTGGTGACAACATTGATAGCAACGCCCAGCACCGCACAGTTGGTGGTGATAAGGGGCAGGAAAATCCCCAGAGCCTGATACAGCGAAGGAGACACCTTCTTGAGGACGATTTCCACCATCTGCACCAGCGCCGCAATCACAAGGATGAAGGCTATGGTCTGGAGAAACTCTATCTGGAAAGGCACCAGCAGGTACTTGTTCACAAGGAAAGTTACCAGCGTGGCCAGCGTAATCACAAAGCACACGGCCATGGACATTCCGGTTGCGGTGGACAGTTTATTGGAAACGCCAAGGTAAGGGCATATTCCCAGGAACTGTGCCAGGACGATATTGTTGACGAAAATCGCCGATATTATAATAAGGAAGTACTCCATAGCCTAGTTCTTTTTGAAAAGTTTATTGAAAAGGACCATGAGGTAGCCCAGGCACAGGAAAGCGCCGGGAGCCATCACGAAGGCAAGCATGCCGTCTCCCCCGCCGATGAAGTTCCACCCGAAGGCGCTTCCGGAACCGAGTATCTCACGCACAAGGCCAAGCACGGTAAGGGAGCATGTGAAGCCAAGGCCAACACCCAGACCGTCACAGGCGCTTTCCAGAACGCCGTGCTTGTTGGCAAAAGCCTCGGCCCTTCCAAGGACTATGCAGTTAACCACAATCAGCGGAATAAACAGGCCCAGCGTCTCATACATGGCCGGAGTGAACGCCTGCATCAGAAGCTGCAGCAGCGTCACAAATGTGGCGATGACCACAATGTACACCGGAATGTGGACCTTGTCAGGCACCACAGGCGCCAGTGCCGATATTGCCATATTGGACAGCACCAGCACAAACAGCGTCGCCAGTCCCATGGACATTCCGTTTATTGCCGATGTGGTTGTTGCCAGCGTAGGGCACATGCCCAGCAGCAGGACAAAAGTGGGGTTGTTCTTGACAAGCCCGTCTCCGATAAGTCTGAGTTTACTCATGGCAAATAGCGTTAAAGGTATCCAGCGCATTGGCAACAGCCTGAGTGTAGGCACGGGACGTGATGGTGGATGCAGTGATGGCATCCACGTCGCCGCCGTCCTTGGTCACGGAGAGTTTCTTCACTGAAGGGTTGAACCCCCTCCACTGGTCCATGAACCTGCCGTCAGTAGTGCACTTGGCACCAAGGCCGGGAGTTTCGCTGTGTGAAAGCACTGAAGAGTTGTACACAACGCCGTCAGGAGTAATGCCCACCATCAGGGAAAGAGCTCCGCCAAAGCCGACGGTTGACGATTCAATCGCATAGCCCACCACGGCATCTCCGTCTGTAGCCTTGTAATAATGGCCATCGGCGTTATATTCCAGATCCGAGAAATGGGGCAGTACCTGAGCTATAGCCCGGTTCTGCTTTTCTGCAGCCGCCTTTTCGATAGGATCCTTGGTAAGGACGTATGCGCCGCCCAGAACCGCAGAGCAGAACAGGCAGGTAAGTCCCAGTACCAGGACCATGTTGGTAAGATTTGAATTTACTGCCATGGCTATTTCCTCCCGAATTTTTTCTGGTGGAACCACATGTTAAGAAGAGGCACCACGGAGTTCATGATAAGGATGGCAAAACTGACGCCTTCCGGATAAGAGCCGAAGTAGCGGATCATCATGGTCAGGAAGCCAATTCCCACACCAAATACAACCCCGCCCCAGAGGCTCATGGGGCTGGTCACATAGTCCGTGGCCATAAAGCATGCGCCGAGGATAAGGCCGCCGGTAAGCAGGTTAAACAGAGGGCCGGTGAAACGGTCAGGATTGATTCCCCAGAAGATGAGCGCCGTGAGGGCCACTGTGGCAAATATACTGAGGGTAATCCAGGGCTTGATAACCTTGCGGATGCACAGGTACACAAAACCGGCAAGAAGTGCAAGCGCACAGGCCTCTCCTGCGCTGCCGCCAAGGTTTGCAAAGAGCAGGTCTTTGTAATTGTATGCGGCAGTCAGGTCCTGGACCGATGCTCCGGAGAGCAGGCCTTCCTGGATGGCGCCAAGCGGAGTGGGGCCGGAAACGGCATCCACAACTCCGGCGGGAGCACCCCAGGTTGTCATGTATGTAGGGAAGGAAACCAGCAGGAACACTCGTCCCACAAGTGCCGGATTCCAGATATTCTGGCCGATTCCGCCAAATGTCAGTTTGGCTACGCCGATGGCCACAACAGCGCCTGTCACCACCACCCATAGCGGAGTGGTATATGGAAGGTTCAGTGCCAGCAGCATACCGGTGATAACCGCGGAGAAGTCCCCTATCGTTGACGGCTTCTTTAGCATGAACCTGGTAACTGCCCATTCAAGAAGCACACAGGAAGCAACGCTCACTGCCATGAGGAGTACTTCCCTCCAGCCATAGAACACGAATGAGCATATGGCTGCGGGAATAAGGGCAATAACTACATCCAGCATCAGGCTCCTGGTGGAGTCCTTGGAGTGGATGTGAGGTGAAGGTGATACTAATAACTTACTCATAGTCAGTTATTTTTTAGATTCCTCGACTGCGCTCGGAATGACAGGAGCGGGTTTTGCGGCTTCTGCGGCAGCTTTTGCAGCTGCGGCACGGGCGCGGATTGCACCAAGGACAGCGCCCTTGGCCTGGCGGATGTGGTCCAGAAGAGGTATGCGCGCAGGGCAGGAATACAGGCAGCAGCCGCACTCGATGCAGTCCTGGACAGCGTTCTGCTCCAGGGCTTCAAGGTTACCCAACCTGGCATGCCGGATAAGAAGGAACGGTTCCAGGCCCATGGGACAGGCATCGGCACATTTGCCGCAACGGATGCAGTTGCCCTCCGGCGCGCGCCTGGTCTGCTTCTCCGTTAGGAAAAGAATTGCCGATGTTCCCTTGAGCGTGGCCGCGTCAAGGTTAGAAATTGCCCGGCCCATCATGGGACCGCCGCTTATGACTTTAACAGCATCGGCAGGCATACCGCCAAGGCAGTCAATTATATAACTGATGGGAGTACCAACCCTGAACCGGATGTTTGCCTGACGGGGGAAACACTCTCCCGTCACGGACAGGACATTGTCTATCAGGGGCTTGTTCTTCTGGACGGCATCGTAAACAGCCAGAGCGGTACCTACATTCTGGACCACGGCACCAACGCTGATGGGAAGGGCGCCGGAACCCACCTGGCGATGCATTACGGCATCGATCAGCTGCTTCTCACTGCCCTGAGGATAACGCATCTTCATGGGCATGACGCTGATTCCGGCGTAACCCAGCCTGGCAATGACCTCATTTATATGGGCGATGGCCTCCGGCTTGTTTACCTCGATGGCGATGGTGCAGGGAACGCCTCCCATTACCTTGCTGAGGATGGCAGCACCCACTACCACCTGCTCTCCCTTTTCCAAAAGGACACGGAAGTCGGAGGTAAGATAGGGCTCGCACTCGCAGCCGTTGATGATGATCATCTCGCACTTTGATCCGGGAGGCGGGGAAAGCTTCACATGTGTAGGGAAGGTGGCGCCACCAAGGCCCACTACGCCGGCAAGGCGGATCTTTTCAATAATAGCCTTGTTGTCCTCCGGCAAATCGGTGACAAGAGTGTCTGAAGTGTCGATTCCATCGGCCCATTCATCGCCCTCAACCGCAATTTCGATGCACATCTGGGGATTGCCGGCAAGGTCCGGGCGCGGGGCTATGGACTTCACCGTTCCGCTCACGGAAGAGTGGATAAAGGCCGATACAAAGCCACCGGGCTCTGCAATCGGCTGGCCCACCTTCACCTTGTCCCCAACAGCCACGATTGGCTTAGCCGGGGCGCCGATGTGCTGGGACAGCTGCAGGTACACGCTTGGAGGAAGGGGCAGCTGCTCTATGGCGCATTCCCTTGAAATTTTGTTGTCGTGCGGGTGTACCCCGCCTATTGAAAATGTATGCTTACTCATCTACCTTGCCCTCCTTTAATTTAGATTCTTCGCTGGCGCTCAGAATGACAGTGGTGGATTTCTGTTGACGGGCCTTGATACGTTCCTTAATCGCCTCCTTGTCAAGCGCTTTGGGGAAACCCACGCCATGGATAGCGCCGGTGGGGCACATAGCTTCACATTCGCGGCAAAGCTTGCACTTGGAAGCGTCGATATAAGCAATGTTGCTCTCCATGACAATAGCATCGTGCGTGCAGGTCCTGGCACATATGCCGCAGCCGATG
>Ga0310690_10004391_pt1 | contig 20036 bp, 18 predicted proteins | sample AusTroGonzalo_MG_2_FD_207661 | JGI IMG/M metagenome (GOLD analysis project Ga0310690, IMG submission 207661) | Bovine rumen microbial communities from tropical cattle in Woodstock, Queensland, Australia - Gonzalo_04 (v2) (version 2) | ecosystem: Host-associated > Mammals > Digestive system >...
AAGTGAGGACATCGGGAAAAGGATTTTGGGAATAACGGATGGGGAGAAAAAGAAAAAACCTGTTGACTAAGTCTCCAGGTTTCAATTCTCTCAATTAGGTGTAAACCTAAATGCGATTCGTTGTGTCGCTAATTATTCAGCAACAACTGAGTCAGCAACAACTGAATCAGCAGCAGCAGTGTCAGCTACTTCTTCAACAGCAGGAGTATCAACAGCAGCGCTGTCTGTAGTGTTAGCCTCTGTGTTACCGTTAACGCAAGATGCGAAAGAAACAGCAACAACTGCAACGAATGCAACTAAAAGCTTCTTCATTTTTTTTGTAATTTAAATTGTTAAACAATCATTTGCTTTCTAAAACCGGTGCAAAGTTACGACGTTTTTTAATACGTTGTTATCGCAAACAGCCATTTTTTTTCATTTTCCCCCGTTTTTTTTGCAAAATCGTGTTAAAGATTGCGCTTTATGTCGATGAATGGGTAAAAAATGATGATATGAGAAGCTTAAAGAGATGAACTTAGGACGCAAGGCTGATATTGTGTGCAACTGCAAGTTTTCGCAGGTTGATGAGTGCATATCGTGTTCTACCCAATGCTGTGTTGATGCTACAATTGAGCTTGACAGCAATGTCCTTGAAACTCATGTCTTGATAGAAGCGCAGGTCGATGATTTCTTGCTGGTTGTCGGGCAGCATCTTGATGATTTGTTGCAAGCCACTAAGGTTCTGCGTCTGGATAATCTGGGTTTCGACATTGTTCTCGTCTGCCAACTTGATGTCATTGAACAGGTCAATCTCGTTTTCGTCGTTCGAGATGTTCTTTTCGTTGTTCAGTTGACGGAAGTAGTCGACTAAGATATTGTGAGTGATACGCATAAGCCATGCGCTGAATTTCTGCTGCTCGGCATATTTGCCGTTTTTGAGCGTAGCAACTACACGCATGAATGTATCCTGGAACAAATCCTCGGCTACGTCGTTGTTACGTACGATATAAGCGATATATGAAAATACTTTACTTTCATAACGATCCAACAAAACGTTGAATGCTTCATGATTGCCTTCTACGTAAAGTCTTACCAAAGCTTCGTCGGTAAGGGTTTTCAAATTATTCATTATGCTCTGTTTAGGGCCAGCCTCAACACACATAGTGGTCAACACTGCATTGACTGACATTGTTAATTAGCGTAATGTTTCTTCGATAGGCAATACTTGTTTTTAGTTCGTAAATTTATGAAAGTTCTCAAAATCGGGTGCAAATTAACACAAGATTTGGCATATATGCAAGAAAAATCAAGAAAAAATGCTGAAATCCTGTGATTTTTAACACATTTGCATTCCGTTTTCGCATTTAAACCCTCGTAAGAAGTCGCTTACAGCCATTTTCTTCTTTCCAGAGAGCTGGAGTGTTTGGATGCTGATATAGCCATCGGATGTTCTGACTTTGAGATAGGTCTTCCCATCTGTGCAGATGTCTCCGATGTTTCCGTTGTTGTCGGACATCTCTTTTGTGGCTTCGTAGATTTTGACCTCGAAGGTTTTATCTTCGGTATGCAGTTCTGTCCATGCAGCAGGATATGGACTGAGACCTCGGATGAAATCATAGATTTGTTTCGTGTTCTTTTGTTGCCAATCTATGCGACAAGTCTCTCGGAAGATTTTGGGAGCAGGCTTCAGCTCTTGGATTGCATCCGTTAGCTCGCTCTGTTCAACAGGGTGGATGTTGTCTGCAAGAATATTGTCAACGGTTTCTGTGACCAGTTGGCCTCCTAACATCATGAGTTTGTCGTGGATGATACCCACGTTGTCGGTATCTTCTATGGGAATATGTACTTGCTGAATTACCTTTCCTGTGTCGATCTCGTGTTTCAGGAAGAAGGTAGTGATGCCTGTTTCGGTTTCGCCATTGATGATAGCCCAATTGAGTGGGGCAGCACCACGGTACTGTGGAAGCAGGGAAGCATGAAGATTGAAGGTGCCCAAGCGCGGCATACTCCACACGACTTCTGGCAGCATACGGAAAGCTACGACGATTTGCAGGTCTGCTTGGAGCGAGCGCAGTTCTTCGATGAATGTTTCATCCTTGAGTTTGACAGGCTGCAGTACCTTTAGGTTGTGTTCTACGGCATAAGCCTTTACAGGGCTGGGTTGCAACACGCTCCCATGACGTCCTATTGGCTTATCGGGCATCGTGATGACGCCTACCACGTTATAACCTCCTTCTACAAGGCATCTCAGACTCTCGACCGCAAAGTCGGGAGTTCCCATATATACGATTCTTAAATCTTCTTTCTTCATACACCTTATTATAATAATAGTAGGATTTATGAGCCTTATAGGGCTAATAGACCTTAAAGGGTTATTCTGCAGAGAAATTAACGAGTACTTCTCGATACGAATTAAACAATCCGGAGCGAGATACGAAACCGAGGAATTGATGTTCTTCGTTGACGACTGGCAGGTTCCACGCTTTAGTCTCGTCGAATTTTTCTGTTGCAATCTTCAGGGTGTCGTTCGTGTTCAAGAGCGCAGGAGGGTCTTTCATGAATGACGTAACTGTAAACTGGTGGTACAGTTCAGGTCGGAAGATATATTTGCGGATGGAGTCGAGGGTAACAACTCCTAAGAATACACCATTCTGATCGGTTACGGGGAAAATGTTGCGATGTGCTTTTGAAATGACTGACACCATTTTGCCAAGGTCCATGTCGGGGGTAAAGGATTTGTAGTCTGTTTCAATCTGCGACTCCAGATTGATGATGGTGAGAATGGCTTTATCCTTATCGTGGGTAATCAGTTCACCTTTTCGTGCCAGTCGCATAGCATAGATGCTATGAGGCTCGAAGGTATTGATAGTAAGATAGGATACCACCGACACAATCATTAGTGGAACAAATAGTCCATAACCGCCTGTTAACTCGGCAATGAGGAAGATGCCGGTTAAAGGAGCATGCATAACACCCGACATTAAGCCTGCCATACCATAGAGTGCACAGTTCTTAGAAGATAAGAATCCGTTGTTGCCTAACTCCAGCCCTAATGCATCATTCCAAAGGTTGGCAAAGATGAAGCCGGCGATACAGCCAAGGAACAACGATGGCGCGAATACTCCTCCGCAACCTCCTGCACCATTGGTAGCTGTTGTGGCGAATACTTTCAGCAGCAATACCAATCCCAGATAGAGCAACAGGGTGTTGCTTCCATAGAACAAGGTGTTGTGCATGATGGTATCTGGATGTGCATTGTTGATCAATTGTGAAATAACATCATAACCTTCACCATACATCGCAGGGAAGAAGTAGATGAGGATACCCAAGACGGTGGCTCCTATGAGGAATTTTTTCCAAGGTTTGGCCAGTTTGCCAAAGATTCCCTCAAACCAGTTCATAGATCGAGTGAAATAGAGCGAAACAAGTCCACACAGAATGCCGAAGAGAATACAGCCTGGGATGATATCGATGGTGAATGCCTTATCGAGGTTGAACGAGAACATCGAGTCTGTTCCATAAAGGGCATACGACACACAGACGGAGGTGAGGCAGGTGACAAGCAATGGTAGCAGGGATGCCATGTTCAAGTCAAGCATCAATACTTCCAACACAAACATTACACCTGCAATGGGGGCCTTGAAAATGGCTGCTACAGCGCCAGCGGCTCCACATCCAACTAATAGCATAACTGTGTTTTGAGGCAGATTGAATCGTTTGCCCAAATTAGAACCAAAAGCAGAACCTGTCAATACGATAGGGGCCTCGGCTCCTACCGATCCTCCAAATCCGATAGTGATGGAACTGGCAACAATACTTGTCCAGCGGTTATGTCCCTTGATGCGTGCTCGCTTTCTGGATATGGCGTAGAGGATTTTTGTCACACCATGACTGATATCGTCTTTCACCACATATTTCACAAACAAGGCCGTAATCAGGATACCGATAGCAGGGTAGAGCATATACAACCCATTGGTTTCTGACAGGTTGAATTGGTTTGTGAGCAGATGTTTGATTTCCTCTACCAGGTATTTCAAGATGAAAGCAGCTAATCCAGAGCACAGACCCACAATCAGACTGAGCATCAACACAATCTGGTGATTGGTATGATCGCCCTTAATCCACTCTGTGATATTGTGGATGATGTTTGCTTCGCGTCTAATGACTGAATACTTCATGTTTCTGTGCTGAATCTGAACTTATTCTCTGATAATCTGGAACTTTCCACTCGCATCAATCTTGATGATGCTTGATGGTTTATGCTTCTCCTTACACTGGCGATTGTATTTCACAACGTAGTCTACGGCGTTCTTGATGTCGTCGGATATCTCGTCGAACGTCTGGGCAGTAGGTTCACCACTGATGTTTGCACTGGTCGAAACGATAGGTTTCTGGAATCTGAAGCAGAGTTCTTTCGAGAATTCTTCTTTGGTGATTCGCATCCCTATGCTACCGTCTTCAGCCAACAGATTTGGCGCCAATCCTATGGCTTGGTCGAAGATGATAGTGAGGGGCTTCTCTGCCATCTCAATCATGTCCCAAGTGACATCTGCGACATTGCGTACATATCTTGATAGACGTGCATCGCTGTCGACCAAACAAATCAAAGCTTTGCTGTCGTCGCGTCGTTTGATTTCATATACACGCTTGACCGCTTCTGGATTGGTGGCATCGCAGCCGATACCCCACACCGTGTCGGTAGGGTAGAGGATGACTCCCCCTTGTCGCATCACGTCTACTGCTTTCTTTACTTCGTCTTGTAACATTTTCTTTTTATTGCTTCAACCGTTAGACTCTTTAGAACTCACTTGTGAAATGGAACTTGATATGCTTGAAATCCTGTTGTGCCATTTGGAGCACGTAGTTGGAGTCGGCCAGGAATACGTCGCGCCCTTCTCGATCCTTAGCCATATACTGATACTTGCGTTTCTTGAAGGCTTCCAGTTCGACATCGTCATCGCTCTCAATCCAACAGGCTTTGTACAGACTGACAGGCTCCCAGCGACACTGGGCGTTATATTCGTTTTCCAAACGATACTGAATGACCTCGAATTGGAGTTGTCCAACGGTTCCGATGAGTTTACGGCCGTTGAACTGGTTGATAAACATCTGTGCCACGCCTTCGTCCATCAACTGATCAATACCTTTTGCCAGTTGTTTGGTTTTCATTGGGTCGGCATTCTCGATGTATTTGAACATCTCTGGTGAGAAACTTGGCAGTCCTTTGAAATGCAACTGCTCACCCTCTGTAAGGGTGTCGCCAATCTTAAATATACCATTATCTGGCAAACCTACGATATCGCCTGGATAGGCTTCTTCAATAGTGCTCTTTTTCTGAGCCATGAATTGGGTTGGGGAAGAAAATCGCACAGTCTTACCCTGACGGATATGCTGGTAGGGCGCATTTCTGACAAACTTGCCCGAGCATACCTTACAGAATGCAGTACATGAGCGATGGTTGGGGTCGATATTGGCAGTAATCTTGAAGATGAAACCAGTGAACTTGGGTTCGGTGGGTTCTACCAATCGCTCTTCTGCCTGTGTGGGACGGGGACTTGGAGCGATTTCAACAAAGCAATCAAGCAGCTCCTGAACACCGAAGTTGTTGAGAGCAGAACCAAAGAACACAGGGGCCACCTCACCGCTGAGGTAGGTATTCACATCGAACTCTGGATAGACGCCTTCGATGAGGTCAAGGTCTTCACGTAGTTTGTTTGCATCGCTTTCACCAACACGCTGGTCTAATTCTTCGCCGTTAATGTCCACTTCCACCTTCTCTGTCACCATTTGTTTGTTAGGGGTGAAGAGGTTGAGGTTCTGTTCGTAGATATTGTACACACCCTTGAAGCGTTGTCCTTGGTTGATAGGCCATGATAGCGGGCGTACCTTGATTTGCAACTCCGATTCCACTTCGTCGAGCAGATTGAAAGGGTCACGACCCTCACGGTCCATCTTGTTGATGAACACGATGACAGGTGTTTTACGCATGCGGCATACCGTCATCAGTTTACGTGTCTGGGCCTCTACACCCTTTGCGCCGTCAATCACGATGATAGCACAATCGACAGCTGTTAGGGTGCGGAATGTGTCCTCACAGAAGTCCTGGTGACCTGGGGTGTCGAGAATATTGACCTTGTAGTCTTTATAGTCAAACTCCATCACAGACGTAGAGACAGAGATACCACGTTGTTTCTCTATCTCCATCCAGTCTGAGGTGGCAGTCTTTTTGATTTTATTTGATTTTACAGCGCCTGCCACTTGAATCTGTCCACCAAATAAAAGGAGCTTTTCTGTCAGTGTCGTCTTTCCTGCATCTGGGTGACTGATGATGGCAAAGGTTCTTCGTTTTTGTATTTCTTGTTCGTTCATACTTATTTGTTGAATGGGAATCTGAACTCACTCAAGTCAATTGCATGACCAGTTACCGTATAGAGAATCATGAGAATGGCACCCAACATCACTGCGATGCCAATGGTTCTGTTCATAATCCAGATGATGCGCATGTTGTAGTTGTTACGCACTTTGTCTACCAACCATGTTAGCACATACCACCATAGCAGTGCCCCCACCACAATGAACACATAGCCGATGATTTGGGCAATGAAGTTTTCCACAATGATGAAGGTGAACATCGCAAAGGTGGCGACAAACAGGAAGATGATTAGTGGGTTCGACACTGTGACGGCAAATCCTGTCAGGAAGTTCTGTAATAAGGTTCCTTTATTGCGTTTCACCACTTTCGTCGTCTCTTTAGGTTTCGTCATAAAGGTGTATATACCGAACAGGAAGAGCAGGATTCCACCGATTGTTTTCAGCCACAGGGCGATGACAGGGTCCTCGATGATGTCTATTACGAATTTCAGTCCGAAACCGGTAATGATGGCATATATGATGTCGGACAAAGAGGCGCCGACTCCTGTAGCAAATCCTTCCCAGCGCCCTTTGTTCAGGGTGCGTTGGATGCAGAGGATGCCTACAGGTCCCATAGGTGCTGACGCGATGATACCAATGAGCAGACCTTTGATGGCCATCTCAATGTAACTCGTGTCTTGTAGCCAGTCTTGAAACGTGGCGTATTGCGGCATTTGTGGACTGATAATGTCTGCAATCATTCGTTTTTGATTAATGTGGTTGTTTCCTTGATGATACCATAGTCTGACTCAACTTCAGAGCAGTGAACAAGGGAGTCATTCTGACAGAGGATAATTTCGTAGCTGGTCACCAGACTATCGACATCGTTGATAGCCAACAAGGTAAGCACGCTATCTTCCAAACTCCAACGTCCTGTCTCCGTTTGTTCTTCGTCCTCAATCGTGTAGGTCGAGTCGTTCATGAAGGTCCATACGGCTGTTTCGTCTGTCTCTTCTGGCTCTCCGTCGGCAATTCTACTTTCGATATTCACCTGTGTCCATTTGCCAACTAAGTGTTTCCTCTGCAGTGATGTGTCGCATGCACACATCAGCATGCACACAAATGCAATTCCAATAAGATGCTTATAAAATTTCATTTTTCAATGATTCAATTATCTTGCTGAAACATATTTATGCAGGGTCTGACGTACAGCACCCTTGCCTGCATACAATTCTTTTACCATACCTTCGATTTGGTCGCCAAGTCCTGCCTCATAAAGATTGAGACCGAAGACATCCTTGCGTGAGTACAGTGTCTTTAGGCAACTCCAATCCTGTTCGGGCTTGCCGATTTCCAATGGTGCCACGATGGCCTGCAGTTCCTCGAGTAGTGGGTCTGGTGAACATTCGAATGGCGTACCATCATCCTTGATGCCTTTTAGATAGCGGGCATAACCTGCAAGGGTGAGTGGAATGAGTACGAGGTTTGATTTGTCCAATCCACGAGCCACATATTTCTTCAGAGTCTCACCAAAGCGGATAGGTAACTTCTGGCTTGTGTCCATCGCAATACGTTGGGGAGCATCAGGCATGAATGGGTTTGGCAAACGACGGTTGATGACTGCTCCAATGAATTCGTATGGATTCAGTACACCAGGATCAACTACTACAGGCATTGCTTCCATATAGCCAATCTTCTGAATGAAAGGTCTCAGGTCTTCATCTGCCATTTCTGCACTGATAAGTGTGTAGCCCAGCATACAACCATAGAGTGCCATCGCTGTGTGGAGTGGGTTCAGGCAAGTGGTTACCTTCATGGTCTCCACCTTGTCTACAGTCTCGCGTGTAGTATAGAGAGCGCCGCCCAAGTCGAGTGGGGGACGACCGTTGGTGTAGTTGTCCTCGATGACAAGATACTGCACTTCCTCAGCGTTTACGAATGGTGCAGTAAATGTGTGCTTCTCTGTTTCAATATAGTCATTATCCTCGAAGCCGTCGGCAGCGAGCATTTCTTTCACCTTTACATGTGGGCGAGGAGTGATTTTGTCAATCATCGACCAAGGGAAAGTAATCTTCTTTTCATCCTTGAGGTAGTCGAGGAAGGCAGCGGGAACGAGTCCGTCTTTTACCCAACGCTCTGCGTAGGCAAAGACACCAGCCTTCACTTTATCGCCGTTGTGTGAGCAGTTGTCCATTGACTGCACGGTGAGCGGCAGTTCGCCTGCTTTGAAGCGTTCGAACAGCAGGGCACACACCTTACCCATTGCAAACATTGGCTTCATGCCGCGAGCCAGATCGGCCTCGTTGTAGGTATACCCCTTCTCTGTGATGGTGAACGAAATCATCTGGAGTGAAGGTTTCTTGAATATCTCCACCAGTCGGTTCCAGTCAGGGAACTGCGGATCGGCTTTCAGGGCTTCGGTCACTGAGGCAATCACCTTCTTTTCAATGGTGCCAGTGCTTTGCAACGAAACCAACAGCGAGAGGTTGTTGTATGGTGTATACGCCTTATCGATAACTTCGAAGTCGAAAGTCTCGGCCACGATGACACCACGATCATATTTGCCTGTATTCAGCGCATCGTTCAGGATGGCGGCAGGGAAGGCACGGAAGATGTTACCACCTCCGAAGTGTACCCAAGTAGGTTCCTTGGCGGTCTTCTCGCGTACTTTTGCAATATCAAACTTAGGAAGCTCATAACCCTTGGCTTCCCACTCTGCGGCATTCAGTTGGCCGCTAAAAATATCGTTCAGTTTCATAATGTATCTGAATAATCTGAGTATTTTGAGAGATTAATCGAAGAAGCCAGGTTGCTTGTACTCGATGCCAAGCTCACGGTCTACAGTGGCGAGGATGCCCTGTACTTGACCCAATGCAAACATACGACCCAAGAGGGTGTAACCTGCATTGTGGCCATGACTGCTTTCGTCCATGATACCGCCAGGCTGGTCGGTGAAGGTCATACCATGATCCACACGCATTGGCAACTGTGGGTTCTCCTTTTCGAAAATCCTACAAAGTTCGATGATGTCGGCACGTCCACCTAAGTGTGAGGCCTCGGTGAAGTCGCCGTTGGGGAAGATATGGCAAGAGCGGAGGTGAACGAAGTGGGTACGAGAGGCGAACTTCTTGGCCATCTCAACCACATTGTTATAGGTGCCTGCACTCAACGAGCCGGCACAGAACGTCAGACCGTTATGCTTGTTAGGCACAGCGTCAAGGAACCATTGAATATCTTCCTCGGTGCGGACGATGCGTGGCAACCCCAGAATCTCGATAGGGGGATCGTCGGGATGCACGCACATGTTCATGTTACATTCCTCGCATATGGGCATGATGGCCTCGAGGAAGTATTTCATGTTGGCACGCAACTGGGCTTTGTCGATACCTTTGTAAAGGTCGAGGAAATCGCGGAACTTCTGGATAGGAGCCTCGTCGTTCTCACTGAAGTTGCCGCTGACGAAGCCCTGTGTCTTGATGATGATGGTCTCGACCAACTGATGCTCCTTCTCCGGTGTCATCGTCTTTGCCAGTTTGTCCACCTCTGCAAGGATGTTACGGCTGATAACGATTCCTTTGTCATTTTTCAGTTCCAACCGACCCCATTCCTCGCGAGCGCCAGGACGTTTCAAAATATAGATGTCGAAATAGGCAAACTCGGCATAGTTGAAGTAGAGGTTAGTCGAGCCGTTAGGATTCTCATGCAAGAGGTCTGTTCGTGCCCAGTCCAACACAGGCATAAAGTTGTAGCAGATGCAGTGGATGTCTTCTGCCGAGAGGTTGCGAAGCGACTCCTTGTAGACTTCAATCTGATGGTCACGGTCGGGACCGCCATACTTGATGGCCTCTACCACTGGGAGGCTCTCCACTACGCTCCAACGCATGCCGTAGCTTTCGATATACTCGCGCAGGTCGCGAATCTTCTCGCGTGTCCATACTTCGCCAAGGGGTACATCATGCAAAGCGGTGACGATGCCCTCAACGCCTATTTGTCTCAACATGGCAAGCGTAATCTTGTCTTTCTTGCCAAACCATCTCCAAGTTCTTTCCATATCTTAGTTCTTTTGAATGTGCAAAGGTACAAATTATTTGCCATTTAACCATACAAATAGTAAAATAATTTGGTTATGTCAAATTATTATCGTACCTTTGACACCGAAAATCAATCTTTATAACTAACACTAAACAAAAAAGAGATGCTTATGAAAAGATTATTTACGCTTCTATTTGGTGTCATGATGCTGGCATCGCTCGGCATGAAGGCACAGTTTAAGGCTGATGTTCACGATGTCCCACGTTATAACTGGACGGAGGGAACCGATGTCGAATTCAAATTGAGTGAGGTGGCTGCTCAGTTGCAGTGTACGGCGGGTCAGTTGGTGGATGCCCTTGAGGAGCGTGCTGCCAATTCTGATGGTAATCCCAACAAATATATCACGGATGGCTTCTTCCAATTGGAGACGGCTACGGTTGCTTATGATTTCCACAGTGAGCAATATGGTGGCTTCGAGATGACGAAGGACGGTGACTTCTGCTCATGGGACAATCCGAATTCCATCTGGGGTGTCTATATCCACGAATGGGATATCATTGAGGACCGTATTTCGTTTACCGTATGTCAGGTTCCTTCTAATGCATTCCCGAAGGGGGTGACGGCTCATGGTATCGTGTCTATCAACCTGAACGGCGGAAAGGCTTCCTTCGAGTTTACCTTCACGGTGGATTATCCTGACGGGATTGACAAGGAGCCTGAGACCGACCTCTCTAAGTTGAACATCGTGGGCGAGACCACTTATGAGATTACGCAGGAGCTGAAGCCTGCAAGTGAGGAGTGGAACTCAACCTATTACTGGATTTCACTCAATGGCGTGGCTGATGCATTGGGTATGACTAGCGAATACATGCAAGAGGTGTTCAAGGATATGCTTCACGTGAAGACCTTCAATGAGGAGACGAACAACTGGGGTGCGCTGACCAACAACGGTGGTGCTGTTCCTGCTCCTGGTTTCTACTTCTGTGGCGGTGTACAGTTCGAGGGCGAGGAAGAGGAGAGTATGGAGTGCCGCAACGGTCTGTATCGTGACAACAACATCTTCTGGATCATGGACATGCAGTATGTGGACGATGAGAACGGGCAGTGGATGTATTGCGGTATCGGTCAGACACTGAATGCCATGAAGCCGGGTCAGACCCGTTATGGTGACGTCTACTTTGTCTATGGTGATAATGCGTACATTCTGCATCTGTCGCTCACGATTCCTAACATGACGCCTATCACCGACCTTACGAAGGTAGGTAGCCAGACTTGGACAGTGACCGGTCGTGATCCACGCAATACTTGGACCGAGTTGGAGTGGCTCGACCTCAACCTCGACTCTATCGCAGCACTCTTCACTGAGGCGATGGGCAAGGAGGTGACGGCAGCCGACTTCGTGCTGACGGGTAACAATGCTGCTGGTGGCATCACTACCTCATATACGGCTGACAACAGCGACGAGAACCACGTTCACGGCTTCTGGATGACACAAGACGGTATCGTGCAGTCGTACAGCGATGCTGTGTTCTATGTAAACTACTACGATGCTGACTCTGTGATGGGTCTGGGCAACAAGCCTAATGCCTTCAAGGGCGGCGAGGTTTGCTCGGGTTCTCTCTACTTCGTGGTTGACGGCACGCACTACTATGAGGTGGTTGTCGACTTGGGCATCATGACTCCTCAGTACACCTTCGAGACGTGTGAGGTAATCGACTACGACATGACCGTGAAACTCGTACCATCAGCGTCTGCTTGGGAAATCGGTACAACCTTTATGCAGGATGCTGAAATGATGTTGGGCGGAACAGCCGGAACGCTCTATGGTGTGACAGCCGAAGGAAACATCACAACAGCTTACTCTGTCAGTGAGGCAACGACTTACGGAGGCGGTGGCTTCTGGATGTCTGCCGAAGACGAGAACCACAATGCCTATGCTGCAACCTATACGGGCAACGGCGCATTCGCTATGTGGTACTACGAGAGCTATATTCATTGGTTCACTGTTCCAGGACTTCGTCAGCCAGGCGAGTACAGCACAGGCACCTTCTACCTCGTTAACCTGTGGGACGGAAAGGCGTTGAAGCTGAATGTGACGCTGAAGTTCGTCGAGGAGATTGTGGAGATTAAGCCTGTGGCCGAAGAAGATCTCGTGCTCAATGCACGTAACCCAGAGGGTGATGACTTCGACGAAGTGGCACTCAACCTCAACCGCTGCTGCGAGCAGTTGGTATGTAACGAGGATGACCTGTTGAGCGAGGGTACTTGGATGGTATTCGATGCGACAGGCGAACTCACTTCCGAGAACTTCGACGATATGTACGGATTCTACTTCAACGAGAAGGGTGAGGCCGTTGCTACGATGGAAGAAGCTGCCTTCACCGTGGGCTTCGTGGATGGTGTTATCCGCTCATGGGTTATCGACGATGAGAATGTGAACAACGTCTACAATACGGTGCTCTATGTGAAATACGGCAACAAGTACTATGCATTCAACATCACCATCGGAAATGAGGACTCTGCTGTGAAGGGTATCGACGCTGGCAAGAAGGACGGACGTATCTACGACATCGCCGGTCGCGAAGTGGCTCAGCCAACCAAGGGTCTCTATATCCAGGATGGCAAGAAGATATTAATGAAGTAAACTAATCCTAAGCAGACCCCCTCTGTCCTGCGGACATCTCCCCCTCTATGGGGAGAGCAGGTGAGGGGGCTTTTTTTATCTATATGAGAAAAGTATCCTTATTACTGGCAGCCGTCCTATCGTTCTGCCTCTTCACGCTTCACTCTTCACGCTCCACGCTACATGCCCAGGAGCGCACGAGCTTGTTACTGGACTACGGGTGGAAGTTCCGCCTGCTGGACGACCCCTCGATAAAGGTGGAGGGGGTGATGGACGATACAGGGTGGCGCACACTCGACATTCCTCACGATTATCAGATGGAACTCCCTTGGGAGCGAATGGGAAGTCCGGCTCGTGGATTCAAGGGTTTTACGGATGCATGCTATCAAAAGCATTTCCGTGCTGATGAGGCATGGAAAGGAAGAAAGGTGCTGTTGGATTTCGAGGGTGTGATGACAAGTGCGGTGGTGTGGATCAATGGTCACAAGCTTGGTGAGATTGACTATGGCTACCTTGGTGCGGAGTTTGATATCAGCAGATACCTAGATTATAGCGGAGAGAATGTGGTCACCGTCCTTTCGATTCTTGCTGATGGTGATAAGTCTCGTTGGTACACAGGTGGCGGATTGTTCAGGGATGTGCATATCTACGTGAAGAATCCCGTTTCCGTAACCCGCCACGGTCTCTATATCACCACGCCCAACATCACGGCCACGGCTGCCGACGTGCAGTTGCAGGTCGAGATCGAAGGGGCGCGTGCCCAGCGGTACAACATGACGTTGGAGAGTCGTATCTACGCACCCGACGGCAGTCTCGTGGCTGAGGGGCATTGCGAAGTGCCGAAGTATATCAAACTGGCGGTCAACGAGGTGAAGATGCCGCTGCTTACGGTCCGCAATCCGCAGCTCTGGTCGTGCGAGACACCGAACCTCTACCGTGCCGAGGTCGTTCTGCGGAAGGACGGCGAGGTCATCGATAGGGTAGAGGACATGTTCGGCATCCGCACCATCGAGTTCACCAAGGACGAGGGCTTCAAGCTCAATGGCAAGAAGGTGTTCCTCCGCGGCATTGCCAACCATCACGACCTCGGGGCGTTGGGTGCTGCAGCCTTCCCCGATGTCGAGGAGCGCCTGATGTTGAGGCTGAAGGAGTTTGGCTACAACCACATCCGCACCTCTCACAATCCATACTCAGAATCGTTCCTTCGATTGGCCGACAAGTATGGTATCTTGATTGTCGATGAACTCTTCGACAAATGGCAGCAAGGGGGCGATAATTGGGTGGCAAACAAGCCGTTCGATCAATTGTGGTATAAAGTTGAGACTGAATGGATTCGTCGCGACCGTAATCACCCAAGCATCATCATGTGGAGTTTTGGTAATGAACTCCAAGTGTACGAAAGCTGGGCAGGTCTCCCAACTGGCGATTGGGGCATTACTACCTATCGATTGATGAAGGTGTTGGCTCAGCGCTACGATGATACTCGCCCTACAATGGTGGCGATGTTCCCTGCGCGAGCCAATGCCATCCGCAACGACCCTGAATGGGAGGGAAACTTCACTCCGCCTGAGCTGTCGTGTGTCACCGACATTGCCGCCTACAATTACCAGTATCCGGCCTATCAGGGCTATCTGGAGCACAATCCCGACCTCATCATCTACCAGAGCGAGGCGACGGTCAACGACCTGCTCGGACCTTGGGAGGGAATGGACCGACAGAAGATGGTGGGCCTCGCCTACTGGGGTGCTGTGGAGTACTGGGGAGAGTCGAATGGCTGGCCGAAGAAGGGGTGGAACTACTCGTTCTTCAGTCATAACCTCGACCCCTATCCGCAGGCGTGGCTCATCCGCAGCGCGATGACCGACGAACCCATCTGCCGCATCGGTGTGCAGGACGGACGCGGGGAAGAGATGATGTGGAACGACAACCTCGTTGGCACCACGTTCATTTCATCGCACTGGAACCGTAAGGCCGATTCGCGCCAGAACGTCTATGTCTTCACCAATGCCGACGAGGCCGAACTCTTCGTCAACGGCCGCTCGGTAGGTGTAAAGAAAAACGATGGAACAGGGAAGGGCAAGAACCGCATGCTCTGGAATGATGTCGAATATGGAAACGGTGGCACCATCCTCGCCATTGCTCGCACCGCTGGCAAGGAAGTGGCGCGACATGAACTGAAGACTACGGGCAAAGCCGTGAAGCTGGTGATTGAGGATGAACCTCTCCCTCGCAAGGAGGGAAATGAGGGTGGGTCTTCTTTGGCATTCCTCCACATCTACGCCGTTGACTCCCGTGGCAATCATGTTCCCACGGCTGCCGACGAAGTGAAGATTGACCTGCAGGGCGAGGCCACCATCCAGGCTATCGACAACGGCGACCACTACACCGACCAGCTGATGACGGTCAACCCTAACCACCTCTACAAGGGTCAGCTACTGCTCATCCTTCGTTCCACTCAGCGGTCGGGTCCCGTCACCGTCCGTGCCACGTCGCCCACACTGAAGGCTGCAACGTGGAAGTCTTCGCTATGATTTTGTTTTTCTTATGGTATCAGCAGGCTGCTGTCGCCGTAGCTGAGGAAGCGGAAGTCGTGCGATAGCGCATAGTCATAGATTTTTCGCCAGTCACCATGTACGAAGGCAGAGACGAGTAACAGCAGCGTGCTCTGCGGCTGGTGAAAGTTGGTCACCATGCGGCGCACGATCTTGTACTCGTAGCCTGGAGCGATGATGATTTGCGTTGTGGTGTGGAAGGCAGAGAGGTTGTTGCGGTCCATCCAATCCTGCAACGCTTGCAAAACTACTCTAACCTCTAACCTCTCACCTCTTATCTCTTGGTAAGGCTCCCATTGCCCCACATGCAGCTCTTCCTCGGTGATGTTGGGGTTGCGTAGTATCTTCAGTCCGATGTAGTAGAGGCTCTCGAGGGTGCGAACCGATGTGGTGCCGACGGCGATGGCCTCGCCGCCATGTTGGATGAGCTTCTCGATGGTCTGTCTTTTTACGACAATATACTCACTGTGCATCTCGTGGTGGCCGATGTCTTCGCTCTTCACGGGCTTGAATGTGCCGGCGCCGACGTGGAGGGTCAGTTCCTCGCGGTCGATGCCTGCTGCGTCGAGGTCGGCAAGCACGCGCTCGGTGAAGTGGAGTCCAGCCGTCGGGGCTGCCACCGAACCCTTTATTTTGGAGTAAACGGTTTGGTAGGTGCGCTTGTCGCTCTCCTGTGTTTCACGGTTCAGGTAGGGTGGGATAGGGAGTTCGCCCACAGCCTCAAGGATTTCGGAGAAGGCAATGGTGTCATCGTCCCATGAGAAGCGCACGCGGTGGTTCGTTCCCTGGCTTCCGCTACTTTCGAATCGCTCGGCACTGAGTGTCAGCTTCTTGCCCTTTACATCGACAGGGTGAGTGAGTTTGCCCTCCTTCCATCGTTTCAGATTCCCAATCATGCATAGCCACTCCACCGACCCCGTCTGGGCGAAGTTCTGTTGGTACTCGGCTGGGGCGAAGGGTTCCATGCAGAACACCTCGATGGTAGCGCCCGTTTCCTTCTGGAAGTGCAGGCGGGCTTGGATCACCTTCGTGTTGTTGAACACCATCAGTGCCCCCTTGGGGAGGTACTTCGGCAGGTTGCGGAACGTGTCTTCCGTCACCACACCTTTATTATATATAAGCAGCTTGCTTGCGTCGCGCTCGGCCAGCGGGAACTTGGCGATGCGATGGTCGGGCAGTTCGTAGTTGTAGTCTGCAATGCGTATGTCCTTCGTTGATGTCATAGTATGTATCTGATTTCCTTGAATTCGTAACGTCTGATGGAGCCGTCTTTGAGCCTGAGCACGAGGTGGCCTGCAGGCTCCACGTCCTGTATTTCGGCTTCGAACGGCTCACCATTGGGTTCCTGATACATGTGGAAGCCCTCACGGCGATAAAGATGCTGCATGTACTCGGCCTTCAATGCTTCGGAACCTCCATTCTTCAACCCTTCGTAGATGCTGGTGAACTCGCTGACGACCTCGTTGAGGATGTGTTCGCGATTGAACGTCAGGCCGACAATCTGTGCCAGCGAGACGGGATTGGGCGCATCGCTTCTGAACTCGGTCTGGTTCACGTTGATGCCCGTTCCGATGATGCAGTCGCGCACCGTTGCCCCCGCCAGATTGCACTCGATGAGTGTGCCGCATATCTTCCGGTCACGCCAGTAGATGTCGTTCGGCCATTTGATGGAGATGCCGTCCGTGAGGTTGTTCAGCGTACGCCACACCGCTACTGCGATGGCCTGAGAGAGCACGAACTGGTCGGCAGCTCGTAGCCATGTGGGGTGGCAGAGCAAAGAAAACGTGAGGTTCATCCCACGTTCGCTCTCCCAACTGTTGCCCGTCTGACCTCGTCCGCCTGTCTGGAAGTCCGCCTCAACCAGCGTCAGCTCCGGCAGGTCCACGTCCGCCGCCATCAGCTCCTTCACATACGTGTTGGTCGACGTCACCTCGTTCCTATGTATCCGCTTAATGTTCAATGTCTCTTCCCCTTAAAAAATGCCTTCATCATCTCTGCAGCTTCGTCTTCCATCACGCCCTTCACCACCTCCGTCTTCGGGTGCAGTGCATTGGGCGCATATTGGCTGTAGCCTCGTTTCTCGTCCAAGGCTCCATAGACCAGACGCCCCAGCTGCGACCAGCCGATGGCACCGGCACACATCACGCAAGGCTCCACCGTAACATACAGCGTACACTGGTTCAGGTACTTACCGCCCAGATACTCCTCTGCAGCCGTAATGGCCTGCATCTCAGCATGTGCCGTCACATCGTGCAGCGTCTCTGTCAGGTTGTGGCCGCGTCCGATGATTCGTCCGCCCGACACCACCACCGCACCAATCGGAATCTCGTCGTCCCTCAGTGCTGCCTGCGCCTCGTTCAGCGCCTCACGCATATATCGCTCGTCGTCAGTCATATTTTATTTCACTTCCCTAAAATCTACATACTCTCCCTCATCGCTCCCAAACACCTTACGCTTCGGCGTCGATGGCTCCGAAGGATGGATAATGGTAGTCTTGCTCTGCTGTTTCGTGCCCGACGGCTTACCCGAGAACCACGAGACAATCTTGCGCTTCCAGCGTTGTAACCACCGGAACACACGTACCAACAATATAATCGCCTTTAATAGAAAACGGAATAATCTAAGCATACTCTTGTCTTTTCTTAACTCCTGTAACAATGCTCATAGCAAGATACGTGCCAATACATCCTGCGATGCCGCGCGACAGCATCCGCCATACCGAATTGTCAGCAATGCCTGCCACAGCGCAGCCGCCGAGAATAATGACACAAAGGATTAAGAAAATATACCGCTGCTTATTGTCAGCCCACGAACGGTTCTGGAACTTCAGCGAGAACATCGGTATCTCGCACACCATCAGCCAGCAGAACAGCACCTCGAACGCCAGCAGGAATGGTGCGTTGAACATCGGGGAGGTGAGATAGCCCTCGCTGCTCGAAATCAGTGCGCCCCAGAAGATAGCGTTCGCTGGTGTAGGCATACCGATGAACGTTGTGTGCTGACGCTCGTCGATGTTGAACTTCGCCAATCGCAAGGCCGAGAAAGCCGCCACCAAGAAGCCCAAACACGGCATCACATTGAACCAGAAGCGGTTGTAGAGCAACTCAGGATAGCGCACCACACCAAACAAGATGAACAGCATGGCCGATGGAGCCACACCGAATGTCACGACATCTGCCAATGAGTCCAGTTCCACACCCATCCGTCCCGACACACCCAACGCACGGGCTGTCATGCCGTCGAAGAAATCGAACGCCGCTCCCAGCAAGATAAACAGGAAAGCGGTTGCAAAATGATGATGAAATGCTGCACCTGTGGCAATGCATCCACAGATCAAGTTGCAGCAAGTAATAATATTTGGAATATGTTTACGCATTCTTTAACTCCCTTTTTAACTTCCAGCCTGCTTGCAGGCTTAACTTCCTCGAGCGAAGTTCGTTCACTTCCTATTAAAAAATCATTTCAACCTTGCAATCAGCGTCTCGTCGCCCACCGTTGCCTGACCCATCTTCACCAGAATCTCAGCGTCGAGCGGCAGATAGAGGTCCACACGCGAACCGAACTTGATGAAGCCCATGTGGTCGTCGATGAAACACTCCTGACCTTCTTCCGAGTACGTCACAATACGTCGAGCCAGTGCGCCGGCAATCTGTCGCGCCATGATGTCCTCGCCATGAGGCGTGCGAATCACCACCATCGAGCGCTCGTTTTCCTCGCTCGCCTTTGGCAGATAAGCTTTGTGGAAGTTGCCGTCCTGATGTGTCACCTTAATCACCGTACCCTCGCACGGAATCCAATTCGCATGTACGTTCGTCAGACTCATGAATATCGACACCATCTTGCGGCGGTCGTGGAAATACTCCGTCTCCTCCACCTCCTCAATCACCACGATATGTCCGTCAGCAGGTGCCACCACCGACTTCGTAGTCGGCCCTTGGAACATCCTGACCGGACAGCGGAAAAAGTTCAGCAAGATGCCATAGATGACAATCGAGCCAGCCATCAGTGCATAATACAACCATCGCGTCCATTCAGGACCGATGCTGTGGTCAATCAGGTAGAAACACACCCAAAGAATAATCACCAACACCAATCCGGTCAGCAGCAATGTGTTCTTGCCCTCATCATGCAGTCTGATTTTGTTTCTGCGTTTATTGTGTATGATAGGTTTCTCTTTCATACCGCAAAGGTAATGAAAAATGTAAATATGAGAAAATTATATAATGTAAAAATGAGAAAAATGTAAAAAAAGTGCACAACATAGCCCAAAAAACGACAACCAAATAACTTTTTGCCCCTTTTTTTCTAAAAAAATATGAATTATGAATTATGAATTATGAATTTTTTACTACCTTTGCATCCGCATTTGAAAAAATGCTTCAAGGTATTGTTCTATGGTGTAATGGCAGCACTAGGGTTTTTGGTTCCCTCAGTCCAAGTTCGAATCTTGGTAGAACAACCTGTTTTTTTGTACCCAGTACATCGGACTTGTAGCTCAG
>Ga0310690_10004392_pt1 | contig 20034 bp, 18 predicted proteins | sample AusTroGonzalo_MG_2_FD_207661 | JGI IMG/M metagenome (GOLD analysis project Ga0310690, IMG submission 207661) | Bovine rumen microbial communities from tropical cattle in Woodstock, Queensland, Australia - Gonzalo_04 (v2) (version 2) | ecosystem: Host-associated > Mammals > Digestive system >...
ACACAAGGATTTTCAGTCCTTTGCTCTACCAACTGAGCTACCTCGGCACAAAATTACGGGGAACATTCTATTATTTCGGCCTTCAAAAGTCAACCAAGGCCGAAGGAAAAGCTCTTATAACGCTTGACCAACCGAGGGTTCTGTGGTAAAATCTTTTATATAAATCAACTAATCAGAGGTCAGCATGAAAAAATCCGATCTATTCTTCCTTATCGCCCTGGCGGCTGTCATCACTTTAGCCGGCTGCAAATCCGCTCCGGAACAAGATGATTCCGCTTTCTCCACCGACGTGGAACTCTCTTCCACCGAGGACAGCACTTACTCCAATGATTCTTTCGGCGGCACGTCGAGCAGCAGCGAAAGTTTCGCGCTCAGCGACAACGGCAGTTCCTCTGCTTTCGGCCTGGGCGAACAGGTTGACCAGGAAGTCCTGGGCGGAAGAACGGGCGACGACGTCTTCATCGATCCCTCCGCGCCGGCTGTTGATTCCTCTTACTCCTACCGCGCCGGTTCCGACGGCTTCGTGCCTCTGAGAGGCGGGTATTCTTCCTCGTCCCTCTCTTACACCGGCAACTCCTACCCCGCTTCCAGCGGCACCGGCTACATCGATTCCTCTTGGAAGAGCAGCTCTTCTTCGAAAGCCAGCGGCGGCACCTACACCGTTAAGAAAGGCGACTCGCTGTGGAAGATCGCCCGCGCCAACGGCTGCACGGTCCAGGCTCTGGCCGACGCCAACGGCCTCAACGCCAACGGCGTTCTGAAGATCGGCACCAAGCTTAAGATCCCCGGCGGCTCCTCCAGTTCTTCTTCCGCGACGAGCGCTGCCAGCGGCAGCACCTACACCGTCAAGAAGGGCGACTCCTACTACACCATCGGCAAGAAGCTGGGCGTCAACTACCTTAAGCTGATGAAGGCCAACGGCGGCGACGACAAGCTGAAACCCGGCCAAGTCATCACCATTCCCTGATCATTTGATGTCTGAAAGCACCTTTGTGATTGATCGGGAGAACACTCCCGAGGGCCTTTTGCTGAAATTGCAAGGCGCTTTGAACCTTCAAACTGCCGAAAAGGCCCTTTCCGAACTTTCCTCTCTCATAAAGAGCGGGGAAAAGCTGTCCCTCGACCTTAGCGCCGTCAATTATCTCGACGGCCAGGGCGTCGCTGTCATGATCGAGCTGAAGGCGCGCTGCGCCGCCAGGAAAGCCGGCTTCGAGATCGTAAGGAAAAGCGCGGTCTGCGAAAAAATGCTCGGCCTCGTCAACACTGACAGGATCCTGCCGGAGCTCCCGACCTACCGCAGGCAGGAAAATCTTTTCGAGCAAGTGGGCGGCGCGACGATCGACCTCTACGAGGATCTCAAAGAGATCGTCCGCTTCGTCGGCGAGTGCTCGATCATGGCCTGGCAGGCTGTGAAAGCCCCTTCCAAGATCAGATGGCGCAGCGTGCTCACGACATTGGAAACGACCGGCGTGGACGCTTTGCCCATCGTCTGCATGATCCAATTTTTAATAGGCGTTATCCTGACCGTCCTTGGCAAAAGCGTGCTAGGCATGTACGGCGCGACCGCCTTCATCCCCGACCTTGTCGCCATCGCCTTAGCCCAGGAGCTCGGTCCGCTGATCACCGCAGTAGTCCTGGCCGGCCGTTCCGGCGCGGCTTACGCCGCCGAGATCGGCACGATGCAAGTCTCGGAAGAGATCGACGCCTTGCGCTCAATGGGTTTCGAGCCCGGCCATTTCCTCGTTTTGCCTAAAATGATCGCGGCCGGCATCGCCATGCCGTGCCTTCTTATCTTCGGCAACGTCGTGGCCATCATCGGGTCCATCATCACCTGTCTCTTGACGACGGACGTCACTCTCCCCGCTTATATAAGGGAAGTTTACAAGGCCGTCTCCTTCCATATGTTCACCGAAGGCCTTGTCAAGGCTTTCTTCTTCGCCGTACTGATAGCCGGAATCAGCTGCATGCGCGGCATGCAGGTCAGAGGCGGCGCCGAGAGCGTCGGACGCTGCACGACCGCCGCCGTCGTGAGCGGCATCTTCATCACTATCCTGACCGACGCGCTCTTTACGATCCTCTTCCACCCGCCGTTCTGACCTTATGAATGACCCCAATTCCATCATAGAAGTCAAAGATCTCACGATCGGTTATGGCGAAAGGGTCGTCATGCGAAACCTCAATTTCAGCGTCAGGAAAGGCGAGATCTTCGTCATCGCAGGCGGCTCCGGCTGCGGCAAGAGCACGCTCCTCAAGCACCTCTTCGGACTTTACGCGCCTATTTCCGGAGACATTCTCTTCAAGGGAAAAAGCATCGTCAATTCCGACGAGGAGGAAAGGGCCGAAATGCTGCATGACATGGGCGTGATGTTCCAGGGCGGCGCGCTCTTCGGCTCCGACACTCTCTTGGAGAACGTCACGCTCCCGATGAAGGAGTACACCGACTTTTCCCCGGAGCTCATCGAAAGGTCCGCGCGTTTCAAACTGGCGCTTTTCAATCTCTCCGGCTTCGAGCACTTCCTGCCCTCCGAGATATCGGGCGGCATGAAGAAAAGGGCGGCCCTGGCGCGCGCCATGGCGCTGGACCCGGAAGTGCTCTTTTTCGACGAACCGTCCGCCGGCCTTGACCCGAGGTCTTCCGCTTCCCTAGACCAGACGATCCTCGACCTCAACGCCTCCCTTGGCACGACCATAATAATCGTCACCCACGAACTGGACAGCATCTTCACTGTAGCGCAGAGAGTCCTTTTCCTGGACGTTGAAAAGAAGACCATGACGGCCCTGGCCTCGCCGGAGGAATTGAAGAACGACAAGAGCAATCCGGCTGTCTGGAATTTCTTCAACCGCGAGCCCTTCTGATGCGGGAACTGAAATTTTACATTCCGAAAGTCAGAACGAGAAGGCAGGGCAAGATCCTCGCCCTCTCGCTGGCCGTTTCCCTGATAATCATTATCATGCTCGCCCTGGGATTAAAAGTCGAGGAGCCGAAGCGCGAGGCTCCGCCTGAAAGGCCGCCTTTGCAAGTCATCATTCTGAAATGATCTCCGTTTCGCTCATATCTTTGATTGCCTACTTCCTCTGCGTCCCCCTGACCATAATCATGATCTTGTGGCTCTACGACGACGAGAAGCGTTCCTTCAAGAAATTCGTGCCCACGCAGAAGACCATGTGCGAATGCGACATCTGCCTCTACCACTTCACGGCCGACAAAGAGGAAAAATTCGTGCGCTGCCCGCAGTGCGGGAACCTAATGGAGCGCAAAGGGGCGAAGCGCAAGTAAGATCAGGCTTTCGCCTGCTCGACAAAGGAAGCGATCGCCTCTTTCAATTCCTCGGCGCTTTCGTAGCGTTTTTCAGGCCCCAATAATTTTTCCGGCACGACTTTCAGCTTTTCGCCGTAAACGTCTTCGGAAAAATCCAGAAGATAGATTTCCGCCATCTCTTCTCCGCATTTCTCGAAGGTCGGCCTGCTGCCCAGGTACATCAGGGCCCTGCCGCGTTGGCCGTTGAGTTCGTATTTGGCGCTGTAAACGCCTTTGGGCGGCGCCAGGAGCCCGTTTAGGGCCAGATTGGCGGTCGGATAACCAAGTTTATGTCCCAAGCCCTTACCAGGCCTGATTTCGCCCGTGAGCGCCCAAGGGCGGCCGAGGGCCGCGGCCAGTTCGGTGAGTTTGCCTTCCTTCAAAAGCTCGCGGCAAAGCGTCGAGCTTACGATTTGTCCCTTAAGCAGAAAAGGCGGCTCCTCCTCGCACAGAAAACCGAGCTTGGGCGCCAGCGCTTTCAATGCCTCTATATCCCCCGCCCTGTCTTTGCCGAAGCGGCAGTCGTAGCCGGCCAGGACCAGTTTGGCGTTGAATTTTCCGCACACAACTTCCCTTAAAAAATCTTCCGGAGAAAGCGCGGCGAATTCCTCGGTGAAAGGCTGGACTATCACCTCGTCAACGCCAGCCGCTTTTAAAAGCGCAATTCGCTCCTCGAGGCTTGTTAGCAGAAGCTGGGAACGGAAAGCGGGGCGCGCGTCAAAAGTCAGCGCCAGGCTTGGCGCTCCCAAATCAGAGGACAATTCCTTGAGGCGCTTCAAAAGGGCGAGGTGCCCCAAATGAACGCCGTCGAAAAAGCCGAGCGTCATGACGCAGGGGGAGGGCATAGTTTATTCGTCTTCCTCTTCGAGGTCGGCTATCTTGCGGAGAAGATCCTGCTCGTAATCTTTGTCGCTCATGTTCTCTTCGTCTTCCCTGCGGCGGCGCTTCTGCGTTCTCACCTTGGCGCGGCTCTTGGTCCTCGAGACGACCGTGACGTCGGCAAAAGGCAGCGTCACGATATTGCCGTCGTCCATCTTGAGGGTGACGGTCCCGGCCAGGAGCGAATTATCGACAACTTCGCCGGTGCCGTTCTCGGTCCTGACGATCTGGCCTTTCCTTGGCACTTGCTGCTCGAGGTCGCGGTAATTGCGCTGCTCGTAAGCAAGGCAGCATTTCAGGCGCCCGCAGGCGCCGCTTAGTTTGGCGGGATGGAGCTGGATCTGCTGGAGTTTCGCCATCCTGATGTTGACCGGCACGAACTCATGGATCCAGTTGGCGCAGCAGGCTTCCCTGCCGCAGCAGCCGATGCAGCCGGAGATGCGCATCTCGTCCCTTATCCCGACCTGATGGAGCTCGATCCTGATGTGCAGCTCCTTGGCCAGGTCGCGGACGAGCTGGCGGAAGTCCACTCTCTCAGGCGCGGCGAAATAAAAGATTATCTTCGTGCGGTCGTAAACGTACTCCGCGTTTATGATCTTCATGGTAAGGGAAAGGGCGTTGGCGGAATCCTGGCAGAATTTCATCTGCGCCACGGCGTCTGTGTGATTCTGCCTTATTATGGCCATATCCTCTTCCGTACAGATCCTCACGACCTTCTGGTACTCCAGGAGCTGGATGTTCTCCATCTCCTCCAGGGCCATGATGCGCCCGCAGTCTATTCCCCTTTCCGCTCCGACTATCACCCAGTCTCCCGTCTTCGCGCCGGGAACGTCGATGTTGTAGTAGTCGGTGTTGCCGTACTTTCTCAGCCTTACGGTCGCGATCAGCTGTTTGGGAACTATTGTGCCGTTTATTTCGTTTTCCTTGTTTTCCATGCTTAGAGTCCTGTGGCCTTTATGGCGTTGCGCAAAAACACCCTGGTCTCAGCCGGCGCAATATGCCTTGCCAAAAGCCCCTGCAGGACTATGTCGAACTGCATGGTCAGAAAGACCGCGGGACCGCGGACCAGGTTGATCTCGTTTATGTTCCTGATTATTTCTTCTTCCGTGTAAATGTCCGCCACCCGCTTCAATTGCGGAAGCAAAAAGGCGTGGAGAACGCTCTCCGTTCCGGCGCCTTTTTTTACGACCCAGATGTCGCGCCAGATGTCCGTTATAAGCTCGTAGCAATCGGCTCGCATGTCCTGCAGAAGCTCCGCGTTCTCGATCACCATGGCGTCTTCTAATTTCTGGAGCTCCACTTTCCTGACGCTCGGATCGGCGTCCTTTAATTCTTCGCTGAGTTTCTTCTTCGCCTTCGCTATCTCAAGTTCCCAAGCGTCCCTTATTTCCCGCATGGCGCGGTACTTTTGCACGGAGAATTCCCTGATGGCCGGCAAAGCCCTGTCTCTCAGGCCGTAGATCTCGAGCAGATCGGCGGCGTCTTTTTTGTATTCGGAAAGAGACGGCGCAAGCTGCAGGGCCTTGGAGCGGCGTCCTCTGCTCAGCTTCACGACGAACTCCGTTTCCGCTTCCCCTAGCTTCAGCTCCTTCTTGCAGACGTCCCGCATGTCGCTTTCTGTTAAAGGCACGAGCCTTATGATCTGGCAGCGCGAACGGATGGTGGGCAGAAGCCTTTCGCCTCTCGTAGTCAAAAGAATGAAGTACGTCTTGGAGGAAGGCTCCTCCAAGGTTTTCAAAAACTTGTTGGCGCTTTCCCTGGTCAGCGCTTCCGCCTGCTCGATTATGACGACTTTGGCGCGCCCCTTCAGAGATTTGGTCTGAAGGTTCGTCATCATCTCGCCCATGCTCTCCGGGTTGATGGCGCGCATCCTGCCGACCGGCCGAACGTAATAGACATCCGGGTGCGTTCCCTGGGAGCGCAGATGGCAGCCGGAACATTTTCCGCAGCTAGACATCCCCTCGCCCGGGTCTTCGCAGACCAGGCGGTCCGCCAGAGCTTCCGCCAATTCCTTTTCCCCGACGTCGCCCGGCGAAATAAAAACGATGGCGTGCGGAAGATGATCGCTCGCCAAGGCTCTTTCAAGAGCGCCGTAAGCTTTTGGCTGCCATTCTTTCACGAGGGAAAAGTCAAGCATTGAGTTTCTCCAGGACGATCTTCTTAATGATCTCGGCGATCTCTTCTTTTTTCAGTCTGCCGTCCACGAGGCAAATGCGGTCGCTCTCCCTTTTCGCCAAAACGAGATATTCCGCGCGCACTCTTTTGTGGAATTCCAAGCCGGCCGATTCGATGCGGTCGAGTTCGCCGGAAGGCAGGTCTTTCCCAGGCGCACCTTCCGCGCAGCCCTTTACGCGCTTCAAGCCTTCCTCGCTGTCGATGTCGATTATTATCGTAAGGTCCGGCCACAGTCCGCGCGTACCCAAAGCGTTCGCCCTTTTGACTTCCGCCATGGGGAGCTTTCTTCCGCCGCCCTGGTAAGCGCGCGTCGCGTCGGCGTAGCGCGAGGCGATGACGATCTTGCCCGCTTCCAAAGCCGGCTTCAAGACTTCCTCGACGTGCTGGGCTCTCGCCGCTTCGAAAAGCAAGAGTTCCGCGTAAGGCGAAACGTTCCCCTCTTTGCTGAGAAGCAGGAGCTTTCTCACTTCCTCGCCGAGCTTAGTCCCGCCGGGCTCCCTTGTAAGGACGACGTCGTAGCCCAGGCTTTTCAAGTTTTCCGCCAGGTAATTTATCTGCGTGCTTTTGCCGCAGCCGTCGGGTCCTTCTATCGCTATGAAAAATCCCCTGTCCATCAGCCCAATTTCTTAAGGCGGGGACCCTCTTTGGTGTCCTCGACGGTTAGGCCCATGGCGGCCAGTTCGTTTCTGATCTCATCAGCCCTGGCCCAGTTTTTGGCCTTCCTGGCTTCCGTCCTTTCTATGGCCAATTCCTTGGCGCGCTGCGGGAAGTCTTCGTCCTTTTCCGCCACCGCCATAACTTCGTCGGTCTTGTCGAGGAAAGCGAGAGCCGCTTCTGCGCCGGCTTTGCCCAGAGGATTTTCCAATCTTATCTTGTTGATGGCCTTCACGGCCTCGAAGAGCGCCGCAAAGGCCGCGCTGGTGTTGAGGTCGTCGTCCAAGGCCTCTTCCCACTTCTGGTAAGAGATCGCCAGGACGTCCTTCAATTCCTCGGAAACGGGAACGTCGCTGCCTGTCGCTTTCTCTTTTTCCAGCGCTTCCCTCAGGTCGTCCAGGCGAGACAGCGCGCTTCTGGCGGCGTGCAGCCCTTCGAAAGTGAAGTTGAAGGCCTGGCGGTAATAAGTCGAGAGCAGAAGGAACCTGACCTCGCGGCCGGTATAGCCTTTCTCGAAAATGTCCCTCAAGGTATAGAAATTGCCGGCGGATTTTGACATCTTCTTGCCTTCCACCATCAGGTATCCGTTGTGCACCCAATAATGCACGAAGGGCTTTCCGGTCGCGGCTTCGCTCTGCGCGATCTCGTTCTCATGATGCGGGAAGATCAGATCCTCGCCGCCCATGTGCAGGTCTATTGTGTCGCCTAAATATTTCCTGGCCATGACGGAGCACTCGAGGTGCCAGCCCGGGCGCCCAGGTCCCCAGGGAGAATCCCATTTCACGGGACCGTCCGCCGGCACCCACTTTTTCCAGAGCGCGAAGTCCGAAACGCTTTCCTTGTCGTACTCGTCGCTCTGGACTCGGGCGCCCACTTTCAGCTCCCTTTCTTTAAGGTGCGAGAGTTTTCCGTAAGGCTCGTATTTTTCGATGGAGAAATAGACGCTGCCGTCTTCGCCCTGGTAAGCGATGCCCTTGTCCATAAGGATCTGGATAAGGTCGAGCATTTCTTTTATGTGGTCGGTGGCGCGGGGCGTCACTTCCGGCGACTGGACTCTCAGAGCCTTGCAGTCTTCAAAGAAGCACTGGGCGTATCTTTCCGTAAAGGCCCTGAGATCCGTCCCCTCCTTCCTCGAGTCGCGGATGGTCTTGTCGTCCACGTCGGTGATGTTCATAACGTGCTTGACCTCGTAGCCCCTTGACCTTAGCCAGCGCTTGGCCAGGTCGTAAGTCAGAATAGCCCTGAAGTTGCCTATGTGCGCGAAATTATAGACCGTGGGCCCGCAGGTGTACATCGTCACCTTGCCCTTTTCCAGTTCCTTGAACTCTTCTTTTCTTCTAGTTTCTGTGTTGGTAAAACTTATCATATCACTCCTTATATATCTCTATTATACCTTTTACCGCCAAACAAAAAAAGCCGGCGCGCGGGCGCCGGCTTTTTCAAGACGAAATTTTGCCTAATTATTTCTTGTTGGCGTAAAAAGCCTTGATGTTGGGAAGCAGATATTCCGTGAAAGCGGAGCGCAGCGTGTGCGTCGGCTTGTAGCCCCAGTCTTTCCTCGCCGCTTCGTCGTTGACGTCTTCCGGCCAGGTATCGACTATGCCCTGGCGCGCCACGTCGGGATTGAAGGTCGTTTCCGGCGCTTCGGGGAAGCTTTCCCTCACCAGCTCGTAGATCTCGCCGGCTGTGCAGGCGAAACCGCCGATGTTGTAAACGCGTCTCGTCAGCTTCTCGGCGGGGGCGTTGCTAAGGTCGAGAAGGGCCTGGATCGCTTCCGGCATGGTGATGAAGGGGATCTTGGCGCTTTCCCTGACGAAGCAGTTGTACTTTTCGCCCTTGGCCGCGGCGTGGATCATTTCCGGAGCGTAGTCGCTGGTGCCGCCGGTGGGCAGCGTGAAAGCGGAGATGACGCCCGGGAAGCGGATGCAGCGGAAATCAAGGCCGTAGTCGCGCTTTCTGGGATCGTCTTTGAGCTGCATATAATTGAAGGTATAGTAGCTGCCGAGGTGTTCGCAGGCCAGTTTGTTGCAGCCGTACATCGTCGTCGGGGTGACGAACTGGTCTTCGCTGACGAAGGGGTTCGCAGCTTTCACTTCCAGGTTCGGCAAACCGTACACGGCGATGGTGGAGCAGAACATCACTTTCACGCGGATGTGGTTTTTCTCCGCCTGCCTGACGGCGCGGTCCAGGACGCCCACGGTGCCCATAACGTTAATGTTGCAGGCCCTGGCGGGAATACGTTCCGAGCTGGTGGAGAGCAACGCAGCCAGATGATAGATCTGGTCGAAATCGTAATTCTCGAAAATCTCATCGACGCCTTCTTTGCCCATGAGGTCCAGCCTGTAGGCTTTTTCGACCATGGGGACGAGCGTGGGGTCGAGATCGTTAAGGTCTAAAGTGATGATCTTAGTGCCCTGGGCATAGAGCTTGGAGATCAGACCGTGTCCGAATTCCCCATTGGCGCCCGTAATAAGAGTGTAGTAACTCATGAAAGTGCTCCTTTTTTAAATTTATGCTGGATATTCTAGCACAAATCCGTCGCGGTTAAAAGAGGGGTTTATACAAATAGCGATGTTTCACAGGAAAATTTTATCCCTCCCTTGATTTTGGTACTATGAGTTGCAATCCCTTATAACAACAAGCAATAAGGACAAATCATGAAAAAAGCCTTCCTGCTTTTGCTTACGCTGACCTTCGGCGTTTTCGCTTCCGATTCGCTCCCCGCCGATAAAGAGCAGCTTACGACCGCTTTTTTGGACCCTGCCAACGGCTACATAAGCTTCTGGATGCAGACTCCCTGGGACGGCAGCGACGGCAAGCAGCACGCCATCATGGCCATAGGCACGGCTGAAAACGGCTTCTGCCTCGTCAAAAGCGCGAAAAACATGCTCCGCCTCTCCAACTACTCCGACGACGGCGAAAGAGTGGCCAGAGCCGACGTCAGCGGCTGGAAGAAGGGCGAATGGCACCACGTCGCCTTCGCCTGGTACTCAAACAAGGAAGGCATGCCCATAGGCCTTCCCCTCTACCTCGACACGATCTGCGAGGACGGCCCTGTTCCCAACAAAAACTCTTTCTTTGACCAGGAGGGAGACAATCCTCCCATCTTCGCCAAAAACATAAATTTCTCCGACATTAAATATTTCAACGGCGCCTGGAGCGGCAATCAGGCCGACGCTTACAACCTTTTCAGCATGGTCTTCAAAGATTTCTTCAAAGGACTCCCTGCGGAAGAGATCAGGATCACGTCCAAGATGTGCGGCGTTGACGCCAACCCCCTGGTCGTGGAAGGCAAGGAGAAAACTTTCGCCCTGGAAGCGAAATTCAACGGAAAATTCATCCGCGTAACTGACGAGATGCGCCGCTACGGCAACTGGTCGGACTTCGACGCCAAGCCTTACATCAAATGGACCGTCAAGGATCCGGAGATCGCGGAAGTGACAAAACTTTCCAACGTGCTTGGCAAAAAGGTCGGCAAAACGACGCTGACGGCCGAATACAGGGGGCAATTGGCCAAATATGACCTGGAGGTCACGCCTATCGATCAGCCCGACCTCTGCGTGCTCTACACTTCCGTTTTGCCGCGTCTTTCCGCCAACGCCGTAAAGTGGTTCCATGATCCCGGCGACACCGTTACCTCCATCGTGCACGTCGCCAACTACGGCTACAAGGAAAGCACGCCTGGCACCGTCGTGACCTTCACGCTCTACAAGAACTCTTCTCTGGATTTCGATCCCAAAGCGGAAGTGATCTATCAGAAGAAAGCGAAAGTCCCCGCTCTTGGCGGCATGGGCAAAGCGGAATTCCAGTTCGTCTGGAAGTGGCCGGAAGAAGCCGTCTGGATGGAATCAAAAGTGGAAACTGACAAAAATGGCGACCTCGATCCGCAGAACAACATTATAAGGGACCGCAACGTCTCCCGTCCTCTGCGCTTCGGCTTCCAGCCAGACACCATGACGAACCTCTATACCGAGAGGACCATCAACAGCATGGGTAATTTCAACCTCTTCGACTGGACTTCTTCGCACAAATACCGCTTAGACCTTCTTCTCCGCGAGACCAAGTATCCCGGCATCTGCCCTGACGGCATCACGGACACTTACAGGATCGACAGGATGTACTACATCTACAAAGAGAAGAACGAAAAGCAGCCTTACTATCAGGTCGAGGAATGGTTCGACGGAGGCTTCCCGATCTACACTCACGACCTTTCTTTGGATGGCATCAGCGCCGCGGTGGTGCACGAACTCGGGCACACCTGCCTGGCTCTCCCCGACGTTTACAGCTATCCTGTCAGGACCGAAAACGTCCTCGTCAGGGACGACAACGGCTGCTTCTACGCCAGGACTCCCGCCATGCCGGACATCGGCGGCTCTATTATGAACGCCCTTGGCATCAACGTTCCCTGCGGCGCCATGTACTCACCTCTCATGGACGGCTGCCATATGTGGATCAATCCTTCCAACGCCGGCAAAATAGAATACATGAAAGGCCAAAGAGGCGAAAGATTCTGGGGCGTCCAGGGCCGCATGATGCCGATTAAGCAGAACATCTTCCAATTCTTCGACAGGAACGACGAGCCTCTGAAGGACGCCGCCGTTTACATCTATCAGATCACCAACACAAAGACCGCCTCCTTCGCCGACAAGTATTACTCCGACTGGCCAAAATTCGCCGGCAACACCAACGAGGAAGGCTCCTTCACCGTGGGCGGCGACACGCTCGACAGCTGGGACTGCCCCACTACCGACCGTACGGAAAGACGCACTTCCGTCTGGAACCCCTTCGGCATGATCAGCGAAGAATCCAACGCGACCGTTGACACCGCCTTTACGCCCAACGTTTGGACGACCGAAGGTTTGCTGCTGATCAAAGTAGTCGCCTCCAGCGGAGTGGAGTTCTGCAACGTCTCCATGGCCATCTTCAACGAGGAATTTTTCCGCGGCAACAAGATCCGCGGCACCTACAAGATCAGGACCAACCTAATTAACAGCGAAAGGCAGAGCTTAAAGTTAAAGGAACTCCCGGAAGCCTGCCGCGAAAAGAACCTGAAGCCGATTGCGAAATTAAAAGGCGGCAAGACGGAATTCTCCGTCAAAAAAGGCCAGGAGATAACCCTGGACGCCGGCGAAAGCTCAGACCCGGAAGGCCAGCCCCTGGAGTACCGCTGGCACGACGGCGGCAACTGGTATTCGACGGATCTCAGGACCGGCCCGGTGCAGACTTACAAGGCGCCTGACAAAGCCGGCGAGACTAAGAAGATCGACCTCTTCGTCATCGACGGCATCAGATCGAGCGACCTGGTCAACATAACGATCACCGCAACGGAATAAAAAAACGCGGCCTCACAGGAGGCCGCGATTTTTTTACTTGTAGAAGACGCAGATCCAGACTGTCGGTTCGTCTTTTGCCGTCTCCTTCAGCCTGTGGCGCCTGTGAGGAGGGATGTTGATGTGATCCCCCGGCAGAAGCCGCACGTCGCCTTCCTCAAAGGTAATTGTTGCGCTGCCTCTGAGGAGCAGCACCCATTCGCTTTCCTCCTGGTCGTACCAGAATCCAGGCGGGCTTGCTTGCCCGGTGGAGACGATCTTTTCAATGCGGCAGGAGCCGCACTTTACGATCGTCTCCCCTATTTCCTCGGGCAAAGAGACTGGCAGATCTGAAAAGAGATTCCGCTTATCCATTATCATTTGATGTCCTTAATATCGATTAGTTATTTGTTTTTAGGTTCGATGCTGACTTTAGCGGAGCGGAAAGAAGCGAAATTCTTAGAGTCGGTGTTCTTCAGCCAAATGCTGGCGACCGTGTTGGCTTTGCTGCCCAAAGGCAGGATTTCGGAGCCGAGCATGTCCTGCCCGTTGATCTTGAAAGCGGAGACCGTCCTGCTTTCAAGGTCAAGCGTAAAGGCGACGTTCTGCCAGGCGGTGCCGAATTCCGACTTGAAATCGAAGGACACGTATTTCCCGTCCTTGTCGTGGGTATGGATGGTAAGCGCGCCGCCTTCTTTGTATTCCAGATAGAAGAAGGAGGTTCCCTCGATGTCCTTCATGTCAAGGATAGTGCCTCCGGAGACAGGCTTCACTTCGCACTCAAAATTGATGACTTCGGGAATATTGCCCTTGGCGTCCGTGCCGATGAAAACGGGGATCTTGACGCCGTGGCCGGTTCCCCTGACTTTCAGGAGGAATTCCTCTTCGTCGAAGAGGTCGCCGTCCTTGGCTTTCTCGAAGATGGCCTCGGTCTCGGAGCGCACGATGGGAGGATTGGGGTCCTTAAGGTCTTTGATCATGCCTTCCGGCTGGAGGCCTTCCTTGTAGCCCTTTTCAGCCGTGAAGGAGGAAACGTAGGATTTTTTCAACGGGCAGGGATAATCGAGATCGACGGACTTGGCGTAGCCTTTGGCGTTGCTGGCGATGATGTGCAAGGCGCCGGACTGCTTGTCGGCCTGCGGGAGCCTCGTGATGGAGACTTTCTTCGGGTAAGGCTTCTCGAAAGCCACGGTGTCGCTGAAGTGGTAGGCGTCGGAATCGCGGTAAGCGTACCAGACGACGCCGGCTTCGTCCTCTATGACGATGGTGCTGTTCTGGCGGCCTTCCCTGATATTGGGGCCAACTCCTCCGGCAGGACGGTTGGGATTGAAGAAGGGATGCTCGTTTAGGAAAGCGGCGGCGGAATCGCTCCAGCGGGCCACTTCGGTAGTTTCAAAATAGTTCGTGTAGGGAACTCTGGTGGTCGGGGGATCGAAGAAGGTGAAGACTCTGTTCAGCTGGTCATGGCCGCGGCTCATGATGACGTATTTGCCGTAGAAATGCGGGAGTCCCAGAGCGTGGCCGTTCTCGTGGATCGTGGCGCCCAGCGTAGTGGCCAGGTGCGCCCAGCGGCGGTGGCGTCCGCAGGAATCGTCGATCTCGACTTTGGGATTCATAGGCGTATTGTCCAAAAAGCAGGGAATGACTTCCTTGATGCTTCTGGGCCAGGTGTAGACCGCGCCGGAGCCGAAGGCGCCGAAGCTGCCGCCGCCGGTGGCGGTGTGTCCGACGCACAGGCCGTCCTTCAGTTCGGAGAAGTTGCCGATGGCGACGTATTGCGTTTTGGAGCTGTAGCTTCTTTCGTCATGGCCGGCGGCCTCGCGAAGCTTCGCGTGGAACTTGTAGTTGTCGTAATCGCCGTTGGCCTTGCGGTAAGACTGTATTTCCGCTCTGGTGTATTTGCTGGTCACGACATGCACCACCACATGGTACTTGTCGTCCAATTCCAGCTGGAAAGTCTTCTTGCCGTAATGGAGAGGATTCTCATCGAGGTCGTGGGCCGAGAAGGTCTGCATGATCTTGGCGGCTCTGTCGATGCGGTCCCAGTAGTTCGTGTTCTCGCCAACGTATCCGGGAGGAATATAGAAAGCGGAAGTGTCGTCTTTGCCGACCACGTAGAAGAACTTGACCATGTTCTCGCTGTCGAGCTTCGTGAAGACTATAGGAACGATAAGCGTCTCTTCTCCGCACTTCAGTTCCACTTCGTTCACGCCGTAATGGAGATCGACAAGCGCTTTGTAGCGGCCGTTGTACCAGTTCGCGTCGCCTTCTTCGCCCGTCGTATTGTTCTTGATGGTGACAGGCGTATTGGGGGTGCATTCGCCCTTCAAAAGGGGCATGGAATAATGGATCTCTTCATTAGGCTGAAAGTTGTCGCAGGTGAGCTTTGCATGTAAGCCAAGGCTAACCGTAAAAAACAGGATGGGAAGGAAAAGGGACGTGTTTTTGAGCATAGTTTACCTCATTTTGTGGTTATTTCCCTTATTTTATCAAAAAAAAGACGCATCCGTCATCCCCTTTAAAAACGCTGAATTTACACTTTTCCCTTGAATAATTTAGGCTAATCGGCTAAAATTAACAGAAAATGTAAATGGATAAATAAAAATGCACGAAAAACTGTCAGTTGAGATCGAGATACTGCGTGAAATCAGCAACGTACTCGTCTGGGAAAACGACCCTCAAGTCCTGCTGGACAAGGTCATAGAGATCCTGGAGAAAAGGCTCGGCATGCTCCGCGGCACCTTTACGCTAATTGAGGGCAGCGAGCTTAAGATAGCCGCCTCCGCCTGGGAGCTGAACGCCGAAGAAAAAGCCCTTGGCCGCTACGGCATCGGGGAAGGCGTTACCGGGACGGTAGCCAAGACCGGCAAAGCGGAAATAATCCCCGACGTCAGGAAGGACAAGCGTTTCCTTAACAAGACGGGCGCGCGCCCGAAAGGAAAAGCCATCGCTTTCATCTGCGTCCCCATCATCCGCCACGGGCAGATAATCGGCACGCTTTCCGTTGACAGGAACGTCAGCAAGAACGCTTCCTTAGACCTGGAAAAAGACGCGGCGCTGCTCTCTATCATCGCAAACATCGTGGGCGAAGCGGCCGCCGTCAGGAAAGACCAGCGCGAAGAGAGAGAGAAGCTCATCAACGAGAACAAAAAGCTCCGCAATATGCTGATAGACAACCCCGGCAACCTGATCGGCAACTGCCAGGAAATGCGGGTAGTTTACGAACAGATCCGCCAGGTGGCGCAGAGCGACGTGACGGTCCTGATTCGAGGCGCCAGCGGCACCGGCAAGGAGCTGGTCGCCCGGGCGATCCAGAGCCTCTCCCAAAGGAAGGACAAGCCCTTCGTGATCGTCAACTGCGCCTCCCTGCCGGAGAACCTCATCGAATCTGAACTTTTCGGCCATGAGAAAGGCTCTTTCACCGGCGCTTTCGAACGCCGCATCGGCCGGGCGGAGGAAGCGGACGGCGGCACGCTCTTCCTTGACGAGATCGGCGATCTCAGCCTCCCTATGCAGGTGAAAATATTGCGTCTTCTGCAGGAGCGCACATTCTCCCGCCTCGGCTCCAACGCGGAAATAAAATCCAACGTCCGCTTCATCGCGGCAACAAGCCGCGACCTTGAGGAACTGATGAGCAAGAACCTCTTCCGCGAGGACCTCTACTACCGTCTCTGCGTCTTCCCCATTACGATGCCGGACCTTTCCAGGCGCTATGACGACATTATGCTCCTGGCCAAATATTTCCTCGAGAAATTCAATCTCAAGTATAGTAAGAACATCTCCGCTTTCTCCACGGCGGCCGACAGCAATATGCGCAGCTACGCCTGGCCCGGCAACGTTAGGGAACTCGAGAACTGCGTGGAAAGAGCGGTCCTCACCGCCAAGGACAACATCATCCACACCTACGACCTGCCCAAGCAGATCCAGCGTGAGAAATACTCCGACGATCCTTTCAACATCAAACAAAGCAAAACTCTCAACGAGCAGATCGGCGAAGCAATAAAAGTCTTCGTGAAAAACGCCCTGGACGAAAACGGAGGCTCCCAGAAAGAAGCCGCCAGATCCTTGGGCATCTCTTCCAGAATGATCAACTATTACATCAAGCAATACAACGTCAAGTAAAGCTATGCAGAAGATCCTTATCTTAGACTACGGTTCCCAGTACACCCAACTGATCGCCCGCCGCATCAGGGAGCAGGAAGTTTACGCTGAGATCATTTCCTTTGAGACGACAGCCGAAGAGCTCAAAAAAGCCTCTCCCAAAGGCATCATCCTCTCCGGCGGACCGAACTCCGTCTTTGAAAAAGACGCGCCAGGGATAGACAAAAAGATCTTTGACCTCGGCATACCAGTTCTCGGCATATGCTACGGCATGCAATTGATGAGCCAGGTCTTGGGCGGCAGAGTCGTTCCCGGGAAAGAGCGCGAATACGGAAAAATGCCCATTGAGACCGCCAAAGACAATCCCCTCTTCAAAAATATCCCCTCGACCATCATCGTCTGGATGAGCCACGGCGACAGAGTGGAAGCCATCCCCTCCAGCTTCGAGAGAGGCGCGCTTTCCGCCACCTGCCCCTTCGCCTCCATGTACGACAACAAAAATAAATTCTACGGCCTGCAGTTCCATCCGGAAGTCGTGCACACCCAGTACGGCACGGAGATCCTGAAGAACTTCGTCTTCGGCATCTGCAAATGCAAGAACGACTGGAAGCTCACCAACTGGGTGGACGCCACCGTAAAAGACCTTAAAGACCGCATAGGAGATGAAGAGGTGATACTAGGCCTCTCAGGCGGCGTGGACTCCTCTGTGGCCGCCGTGCTGCTTCACAAGGCCATCGGCAAAAAGCTCCACTGCATTTTCGTTGACAACGGGCTTCTGCGCTATCGCGAAGCCGAACAGGTGGAGGAAATGTTCAAGAAAAACCTTGGCCTCGACCTCACCGTAGCCAGAGCCGCCGAACGCTTCTACGAAAAGCTGAAAGGCGTTGACGAACCGGAAGCCAAGCGCAAGATCATCGGCAAGGAATTCATCGAGGTCTTTACCGAAGAGGCCAGGAAATTCAAGCACTGCCGCTATCTGGCCCAGGGCACCATCTACCCGGACGTCATCGAGTCCAAGTCCCCGAAAAAAGGCCCCTCCCAGACCATAAAGAGCCACCACAACGTTGGCGGTCTTCCCCCGGATCTCAAGTTCGAACTTATTGAACCGTTAAAGGAACTCTTCAAGGATGAAGTCCGCGCCGTCGGCCGCGTCCTCAAGATCAGCGACGAACTCTTAGACCGCCAGCCCTTCCCGGGCCCCGGCCTCGGCGTCAGGATCTTAGGCGAAGTAACCAAAGAAAAAGTCGAACTGCTTCAGCAGGCCGACCGCAGAGTTCAGGAAGAAATTAAAAAGCTTCCCGATTACAAAACGATCTGGCAGACTTTCGCCGTCCTTCTCCCCTGCCGCAGCGTGGGCGTCATGGGCGACCAGCGCACTTACGAATACACCTGCGCCATAAGGTCAGTCAACTCCCTCGACGCTATGACAGCGGACTGGACCAGACTCCCCTACGACACTTTAGCCACCATCTCCAACCGCATCATCAACGAAGTCCGGGGCATCAACAGAGTCGTTTACGACATCTCCTCCAAGCCCCCCGCCACCATCGAATGGGAATAAGATAAAAAAATAGCGGCCTCGCTAAATGAGGCCGCTATTTTTCCGTACCGCTATGAGCGCTTACGGGAGGAGCACCAGACGGCAGCCAAAATATCTGATTTTATTAGTGTCAAGCTGATTGGGCGGAGAGCTGACTCGGTAGGCGATCCTGAAATATTTGACGACCGTCGAGGTCCCATCGACCCAGCCGCCGCGTCTTACTCTGCCCGTTCCCGTTGCGGGGCCGGTAGGATCCGTCACGGCTTCCGTGCCGTAGTTGGCCAGCCAGTCAAGACAGAATTCAGCGACGTTGCCGTGCATATCGTAGAGACCTATACCGTTGGGCTCTTTAAGTCCGACTTCGCGCGGTCTGGCTACCTGATCGATCTCATAGGAATTTTCCTTAAACCAAGCGACCGCGCCCAGGTTGGTGTCCTCTTTCGGGCTGGTAGAGGTCTCGGGAACAGGAGCGTAAGGCAATCCATTGTTCCAGACATTGTCGCCACGGAACGTATAAGTGCCGTCTTCCTGTTCGATTGCTCTGCAGGCGTATTCCCACTGGGCTTCCGTCGGCAGATCGATGAGATACTTCCCGTCGAAATGGGCTCTGATCTTGCCGATGATGCTGTCGGGATCTACGCGGTGGTCGGTCTCATTGGGCCAGGTGGCTCCGGCGCTGGTCCCGCGAAGCCTGTTGTAGTTCGCGCTTTCCATCGGCATAAATTTATAATTTCCCTGTTCAGTACCCCAGTAATAAGACGGATTTTCGCCGGTCATAAGCTCAACCTGTCCCTGGGTCAGTTCGAAAACGCTGATCATGAAAGGCTTCGTAATGGTCACTTCATGCTGGTTCTCGTTACTGGTGCTTCTGAATTTTTCAGCGGTGCTGGAACCCATCAGGAAGGTGCCGGGCTTGACGTTCTTGAACCAAAGCTCCTTGCACTTACTGTCGGCTCCCTGCGCGACGCTGGGGGCGGTCCTGGAGACCGTCATCTTTCCGGTCTCGATGTCAAGCTTGAAATACACCGACTCTTCGGTGATGTCTTCCGCGATGACGCCGATCTTCGCTTTGCTTCCGGAAAGATTGGGCATATCCTGATAAGCGTCCCACACAGCCTTTTTCAGGCCGGGCGTAATGACCGCTTCGTTATTCGCGCCGTCGCCTTCAATGGCATTGAGAGCGATCGGTTCGCCGCCGTCGATGGAGACGTAGTATTCGATAGCATAGATCCTGGTCTCTTCAGTGTCGAGCTCAGGGATCGTATAAGTGATGTCAACTTTGCCGTTCCAGGGCCAGCGCTGGTAAGCGCTGACGTTGATGGCGTCGGCAAAAACAAAGGAGGCCGTTAAAGACAGCATAACAGTCAGCAATAAAGCTTTCATTTTCATCTCCTCCTCCAAACTAAGCTAAGCGCCAAAACAGCAAGCAGCGCAAATCCAGGTTCCGGCATGATCTTGACGTTCGCCGGAGCTTCATAAGACTCTATGACCTCATCGCCGCTGTAGATAACGTAAGAGAAAGTGTAGTCGGTGTACCAGGGCAGATGCTCAGGATCGTCTATCTCGGCATAATCGAAGATATAATTGCCCTCTTCTTCCAGCTCGCTCGTAAAGACGAGATAAGGAACGCCCGTAGTCTTAGGAGTAGCGTAGATCTCAATGTACCTGTCGGTGCCTTCCGCCCACTTGGCGTCGTAGCGGATAGCGTCCGTGTTGTAAAGGATCAGGCTGCCGCCATCGACAGTGTTCTGAGTGTCGATGGAGAATTCGTTCGACCAGCCGTCGTATGGGATCTCCACGGGATCCGCAGAAGCCCAGGAAGCGAAAGCCAAAACAATCGCCGCCAGGCCGAGTAAATAAATCGTTTTGTTCATGTCCCCTCTTTCCCTAAAAAAGGAATTCGTGATTATTAAATACACAATTGCGGAGATTATATCAAAACCCCTCCTTTAAATCAACAAAAAAAGGACAGCAGCTTCAGGGCCGCTGTCCTTTAATTAAACTTTGCCTTACGCTAAAGTTTCTCCCAAAGATTTGCAGGCGGCAAGAACCGCCGCGTCGGGAATTTCGTGGGCCAT
>Ga0310690_10004393_pt1 | contig 20029 bp, 19 predicted proteins | sample AusTroGonzalo_MG_2_FD_207661 | JGI IMG/M metagenome (GOLD analysis project Ga0310690, IMG submission 207661) | Bovine rumen microbial communities from tropical cattle in Woodstock, Queensland, Australia - Gonzalo_04 (v2) (version 2) | ecosystem: Host-associated > Mammals > Digestive system >...
CTAGCTGAAACAGCAGAACAAACAAGACTATTAATTGAAGCAGGAGCAGATGTTAATCTCGGCAGAGAAGTTCATGCAATAAATGAACGTGGTTATACTGCATTGATGTTCGCTAAAAACGAAGAGCAAGCAAGACTCTTACTAAATGCAGGTGCCTATCCCGAAGATTTATCTAAGAATAAATATCTGTCAGAAAAAGATAGAAGAGTACTTATGGAAGAATTTAAAAGACAACAACAAATTGAATTACAAAGAGGGCACCTTCATGAACGTCAAGAGTATTTGGCGGAACGGAAAGGTGAAAAAGTGTCATCACCTACTGAACCCACAACCCACGATTCAAGTTCACCCACACCATCAAAACCCAACGGTCGTGATGATGGTGGCAGATAATTTTTAAGAAAGGATAAAATCATGAGTAAAGAAACAATTAGAAAAGATTTCCTTGAAGCAATGGACAGAGGAGATAAAAATACTGTTTCTTCTTTGTTGCAAAAAATCAAACAAAACCCAGGAGAATATATCATTCACCTTATATCTGGTCAGCTTGAAAAATATAATTCCAACAGCTCACGTCCTTCTATTTTACAACCGCTGCATCCAACTTTACATAATGAAGATATGCATTCTTATATTAAAGAATTTTTTGATTTTGCGGTTAGAAATTATTTTGAAATGCCAGCTTGTGGAGCAGGTAATAGAATTAATTTTGAACGGATAGATGGCAAATCAAAAGAGTCCGTATATGATGGAAACATATATATTATGGAATTTTTAAGCGATTATGTCTCTGTAAAACGTCAATTTGAAAAAGAAGGAAAAGAAATTTTTGAACCCGAAGTTTTAAATGAATATTCTTTTTTAAGAGATTATGTGGAACAAGTAATTCATTTTCAAAAATTTGAAGAATTTGCTAGCGCAGCACGTGAAAAAGGTAATTTAGTCAGTCAAGAAGAAATACAAAATTTGGCTTCTATGATGCTTGATGTTGAACAAAGCAGTAATAAAAGAGAAAAAGAAGGTAAACGCTATATTTCTCTTGGGAGATATGAGAGAGCAATTGATCCATGGAAATCTTTTATAATAAATAATAAAAAAGAAGACAGTGAATTGTTAATAGCAGTTAAAGAAAAAATGAAAGATTTAAAACAATCAGAAACATATCTGTTGAAAATTCAAAACGAAGAAATTTCACAAAAGCTTGAAAAAACACAAAAACGGCTTGAGCAAACAGCGCAAAGAGTTGCTGAAAAAGAAGTTCAATACGAGCACGAGCGTGAGACAAGCGTTAATATCAATGAAGATTTGAAAGGTTTGACAGACGAGGAGAAAAAACAAAACTTTGATAAAAAGAAAAAACTGATGGAAGAACATGCGATTATGCTTGAGGCTTGCCTTAACTCAATGTTTACGTCGTATTATCTGACAGAAGATAAAGAACTTAAGCGTGATATGCTTAAAGATTTATATGATATCAGAAAAGGTGGTGAAAAGAATAAAGACAAACGTGATATGGCAAAAACATTTAAGCGTGTTTTAGATAGAAATCCTAGCTTAAAGAAAGATGAAAATTTAGTTGCTTTAAGTAAGATTGATACACCATTCGCACAACCGACAAAACATGTTAAAAAACAAGTGACACGATAGGTTCATTTAGATAATATCAACACAAATGCCTCAGCTTAATTGTTGGGGCATTTTTTAAGTTATGGTTTTGATATATGCTTAAATTATTTATTGAGCTCTGCCGTTTTTTTGTGTTTTTAAACTAATTCGAAGATGCCTTGAATTTTTTGCCTGTCGGCAAAAAATAGGCATGACGATGTTTGTTTTTAGATCCTAGGGATAAGCCCTAGGATGACGGTAACAAAAGGGTATGTAAATGACAGAGTTTTTTTATTTTTCAAAATTACCCTTTAATTTTTTTTTAAAGCGTTTATATTTGAAAAATCTGATGAATCATTCAAGGAGAAAGTTCATGAAAAAAGTGTTATTGCTTTTCTTTGCGGCGGCGCTTTGGACTCAAGACGCAAATGCGCGATCGCTTTCAACGGACTATTCGATGTTTAAATATTGGCTGAACAAAAATTACGGTTTTGATTATGGGGTGGATGTTTCCGTTATGCCTCAGCGCGGCGCACCGTCCGGAAAGTATAATGCGGTGCAGGCCTATCTATACCCATATTTTACGTGGACGGCTTTTAAAAACGAATACGGAACCGGTCAGCTCAACGCGGCATACACAATTATTCGATATGGAAACCATGATGCCTCGGATATTGGTTCAAATATGGGTGTTGTGAGTGCTATTAATGATTATGATGACAAAGCAAACGAGTTTAATGAACTTTATTTTTCCTATCAGCTCGGTGGTTCTTGGGATTGGCTGACCTTGGGTTTGGGACAGTTTCCGATTTATAACTGGGACGGCTCGGATTATAATTCAAACCAACAGGTTAATTTTATTAACTATGCTCTGTCGCAAAACCCTTCGTCAACATATTCAATTGCCGGTGTCGGCGGTTTTTTGAGCCTTGCGCCAAATGATGAATGGAGTTTTACAATCGGTGCGCAGGACGCCTCAAATGTTGATGCCGTGAGCATTCGCGTCAACGACATAGACGATGGCAATTTCACAACATTCGGTCAGGCGGAGTGGACACCGACAAACCGTTTAGGACAGGCGCAAGTTTCGGTGTTGCTTTATAATCAGCCTTCCGTTAAGTTGCAGCCGCAGACAACGAACGGTTGGTCGGTGAATTTGTCGCAAAACATCGGTGAAAAGGTCAATGTTTTTGCCCGTGTCAACGGTGTTTCGGGGCATATGGACACCATTGAGCAATCGTGGTCGGGGGGTGTTGTGTGGCTTGACCCGTTTGAGCGCAACACGCTTGACCAAATCGGGCTTGGTTATGCCTTAAATAAAATTAACGAAACAGCGGTGGGCGCACCGTTGGCACACGACAAAGAACACGTTTTTGAGGCATACTGGGCCATCGGTTTTTCAAAGTGGCTGACCATTACACCGGATGTGCAGTTTTATATTCATCCGGCGCTTAACCAAAAGTCGGATTATGGCACAGCGGTTTCGCTCAGGCTGACGCTCTTTTTATAAAACAAAAACGGAATCATCCCGAGACATATGTTCTTAACGCATCGTCCTGTCTGAAAAGATAAAGCAGATTCCGAAGTGCTAAACCGCGTTTGGTTTTAAGATTTTCATCAATGCTCAAAATCATTTCGGCATCTTTATGCGCGGTGTATAAAAGGTCTTTATGAAAAGTCAAATCGGCCAGTTTGAACTGTTCAAATCCGGATTGTTTTGTGCCCAAAATTTCGCCGCCGCCGCGAAGATCTAAATCTTTCTCGGCAATTAAAAAGCCGTCTTGAGATGATTTCATCACATTGAGGCGCTCTTTGGCGACACTGCTTAAAGGAAAACCGTAAAGCAAAAGGCATACGCCCGCCTCAAGACCGCGTTTAATGCGACCGCGCAATTGATGAAGCTGTGCAAGGCCGAAACGCTCGGCCTGCTCGACAATCATCAATGTGGCTGCTTCAACGTTGACGCCGACTTCAACAACCGTTGTTGCGACCAAAAGGCTTGTTTTGCCCTCCTTAAAGCGTGCCATGGCGGCATCTTTTTGACTTTCTTTCATTTTGCCGTGAATTAAATCAACCTTATCGCCGAAGGCTTTTTGCAAGTCTTCAAAGCGTGCGATGGCCGCGGCCAAATCGGTTTTTTCGCTTTCTTCAACGAGCGGGCAAACCCAATATGCCTGCCGGCCGTCTTGAATTTGTTTTTTTAACGCCGCCACAACTTCCGGAATTTTTTTTAAGCTCATCACACGTGTGTCAACGGGCTTTCTTCCCTTTGGCATTTCATCGATTTTTGAATATGCCATATCGCCAAAACGGGTTAAAACAAGCGTTCTGGGAATGGGGGTTGCCGTCATTACAACAACATCGGGCTTGTTTGCTTTGGCGGCAAGTTCAAGGCGTTGTTTTACGCCGAAACGATGTTGCTCGTCAACAACGATAAAGGCTAAATCGTGAAAACAAACATCTTCGGTGAAAAGGGCATGCGTGCCGATTAAAATGTTGATATTGCCCGATTGCAGATTTTGTAAAATTTCCTGACGCTTTTTGCCCTGAATTTTGCCGGTGAGCAAGGCAATTTTGACGCCGCATATATCTGCCCATGTCGACATGGTTTGAAAATGTTGCTTGGCTAAAATTTCGGTCGGCGCCATTATAGCGGCCTGACAGCCGCATTCGACAGCATTGAGCATGGCAAGCATCGCCACAATTGTTTTGCCGCAACCGACATCGCCCTGAACAAGCCTTAAACCTTGAAAGGGCGAAGCTTGATCGGTATATATTTCGCTTAAAACGCGTTTTTGGGCGTCGGTCAAGTCAAAAGAAAGACTGTTAAGTAATTTTTGGCGCAAATGAAAATCGCCTTGAACAGAGCGTCCCGCGCGTTTTTTGTGGCGTGTGCGCGCAAGACAGAGTGCAAGCTGATTTGCCAAAAGCTCGTCATAGGCGAGCCTTTTTCTTGCGGGCGATTGCGGGCTTAAATCAGCCGCCGATATAGGGCGATGGGCGTTGATGAGTGCTTGTTTGAAATTTGGCAGATTATGTTGCTTGATAAAATTTTCATCAAGCCACTCGTCCATATTGGGAACAAGAGCAAGCGCCTGCGAGGAAAGGGATAACATCATTTTGTTCGTTACGCCTGCGGTTAAAGGATATATCGGCTCAAAACCCTTGATTTTTTCAAAATTTTGCACATCGGTAACATAATCAGGGTGATTCATTTGTATCTGCCCGTTGAACCATTCGGTTTTGCCGCTTACCACTTTTTTTGCCCCTAAAGGAAGCTGCTTTTTGATTGAATCTTTGTAATATTTGAAGAAATTGAGAGTGATGTCGCCCGTTTCATCATTGCAGATGACACGGTATGGCTGTTTTTTTGTTTTGGGCTCAAGATGCTGCGTTATCGTAACAATGCCCGTCCAAACGCGTCCGGCTTCAATTTGATTGATGGGGCAGGTGTATGTTCGGTCAATTAAATTATAGGGTAAATGTGTCAAAATATCAAAAATCAGCCCGCCGCCGCATAAATTTGAAACAAGATTCAAATAACGCGCGCCAATGCCTTTAAGATTTGCCATTGAACAAAAAAACGGATTTAAAATTTCCGGCCGCATGAAAACACACTCCAAAGATTTGACTCTTTGTTTGTACCATTTTTTAAGGCGACTTGTCCATCAAAATTTTATAAATCGGCAATCACGTCGATGCTGATGATTTCGTCCGGATTTTCAACCATACCGCTGTAGCCTGTGCCTTTTTTGATGGTGTCAACATGTTCCATGCCCGAAACCACTTTCCCCCAAACGGTGTATTGTCCGTTAAGCCAGGGGGCATCGGCAAAGCAGATGAAAAACTGGCTGTCTGCCGAATCAGGATTTGCCGCGCGCGCCATCGAAACTGTGCCTCTTAAATGAGGCAATTTGTTAAATTCAGCTTTAAGTTTTTTGCCGCTTCCCCCCGTTCCTGTGCCCAATGGACAGCCCGTTTGCGCCATAAAGCCTTCAATCACGCGGTGAAACTTTAAGCCGTTATAAAACCCTTCGCGCACAAGTTCTTTGATGCGTTTGACATGATTTGGTGCTTCATCTTCAAACATTTCGATGACAACATCGCCATTTTTAAGTTTTAAAATGAGCGCGTTCTCTTTGTCTTTGACCTGATAGGCGTTTTTGATTTTTTTTGAGCGCGTCGCACTCATTTCAAGCTGTTTTTTTTCATCTAAGCCGATGTTTTTTGTTTGAGGTTTATCCAAATTCTGCGTTTTCGTTTTGTTTAAAAGCTCTGACATTTTCTATTCCTTTCATGAAAAAAATCTTCTTTATAAGGATGATGTAGTTTTTTTGTTTTTCATATTCAAGACAAACGCAACTCTTTCTTCGGCGTTTAGGTTTTTGGGGTAAAATTTATCAACCGCTTTAACAGCTTTAATCAGCCCGTTTGAATTTGCAATTTGAATGGCAAGCCCCGGTCTGGCATTAAGCTCTAGGAGCATGGGCCCTTTGTTTTCATCTAAAACAATATCTGCGCCTAAATAGCCCAAACCTGTCATTTCATAGGCTTTTGCGGCAATAAGCAGGTGTTCTTTCCAAAGCGGAACACAAAGCGTTTTCAAATCGGCTTTTGTGTCAGGGTGAAGTTCAATGGGGACGTTGCGCATGACCGCACTTAACGTTTGTCCGGTTTGAACATCCAAACCGACGCCGACGGCGCCTTGATGCAAGTTGGCACGTCCGCCGGATTCAGCCGTTGCCAAACGCATCATCGCCATAATGGGATAGCCCTTATAAACAATGAGCCGAACATCGGGAACCCCTTGATAGCTGAACTTTTCAAACACATTGCTGAAATGCACCATCTCTTCAATTAAGGCAACGTCTGTTTTTCCGCCCAAACTGTATAAGCCGCTTAAAATGTTAGAAATGTGCTGATACACCTCGGCATAAGACAATTTTTTTTCGGACGCCGTTAAAAACCAGTCGTCTTCCCACTGTTTGACAACCAAAACACCTTTGCCGCCGCTGCCGTGTGCCGGTTTAACGACAAATTCCTTAAAGCTTCGAACGATGTTTCGAAAAGATTTGACTTCGTGCTGATATTCAATGATTCCGATTTTTTTTGTGGTGGTGATGCCCGCTTGAACGGCAAGCTCTTTTGTTTGAACTTTGTCGTCAACCAAAGGATAAAGCCGGCGTCTGTTGACTTTTGAAATGAGCTTGTAGTTTCGGGCGTTCATGCCCAAAATGCCCAAATTTTTAAGTTTTTGCGCGCCAAAAAGCCATTCAAACATTTGTTTTTCCTTTGATTAAAGGATAAAAACGCTTTAATTCCGTTAAGCGATAACCCGTGTATGTGCCAAGAAGCATGACCACAAACAAAATGACAAGATTTATTTCATTGAAAGCAAATGTGAAGTGTCTGATGTATTCGCTCGCAATAACGGCATAGGTTAAAACCGCCGTTAAAAGGGTGTAGAAAATTTCGGTTAAAGCATTTTTTGCACCCTCCTCTTCCCACGAAACAGAGGCGCGCTCAATGACCCAAGCGGTGATGATTATCGGGAAAAAGACGGCAGAAGAGCTTATTTTGAGATCAAACTGATAGCCGATGATGGCCATGGCTTCAATGATTAAAATTACAAAAATTACAACGGCGGAGATGCGCGGCACCAAAAGCAAATTGAGCTTCGAGAGCATTGCGCGCAGCAACAACCCCACAAAAACAATGATGGAAAAACAGCAAAGCCCCGCCCAGAAACCCGTTCGGACAAGCGACATTGCAACAAGCATCGGCGTGAATGTGCCCATGGTCGGAACGCCGACAACGTTTCGCATTAAAACCACAACCAAAATGCCGAGCGGAAAAACCATCAGCCATTTTAACATATTTTGCTCTAAAAGCGGCAAGCTATACACCGAAAAAGAAAACAAATTTCCCGTTGATGTAAGTTTTGAACGGTGTTCGGCCATCGCAAACGAAGATGTTACCGACCTTAAAACCGAAAACCGCACGCTTGAGTTTGCACCGCCCTCAACATCAAGAAGCGAAACATCGCCTCTTTGAAAAGGCACAAAATTTTTAGGCATTCCCTCTTTGGCGGTTTTTAAATCATACAGCCGCCACCTATTTCCCTCGTAAACCTCAAGCATTATGTCGGCAAGCGATGCTTTTTTGCCCTCTTGTAAATAAACGCCTCGAACAAGCCTTGCCGGCATGTTTTTCAGGGCAAGCAAATCAATAATGAACGCTGCTTTTTGCCGCAGATTGACCTTAACCGGCAAGAGCGCCGAAACGCTTTCGTTTAAGGGCTGCTCGTTGAAAATGAGAATGATTTGCTGGGCTGTGTTGCCCTCGATTTTTTCGGCAGCTTCAAAAATGGCTTCGGCAATTTGCATTTGTTGCTCATCATAAAGCGGTTTTTGCAAATGGGAAATACTGTTTTCTCTAACTTTTCCGCGTGACTCTTCATTGTCATAAAGTGTTAGGCGGTAATAAATGTTTTGTTTGCCGATTTTGTTTTTCGCTTTGAAAACGGCGCGGCCATCTGCACCGGTTTTTTCAAAAGTATAACCTTTGGCGGAAACTTCTTCATTTAAGATTTTAAAACTCGAATCGTTTTTGGGCGTCGCAAACGAAACCTTGACCGGTCCGCCAATGGCTTCAAAAGAAATGTGTGCGTCGACAATGAAAATGTCGGTTGAGGCATTCGGCGCTAAGCTGAAATTCCAATATTTAACCTTATAGTATATGCTGTATGCCGTCAGCAAAACAGATAAAAAAAGTAGGGAAAAGAGAATTCTGCGTATGTGTATGAACTGATGCATCAAAAAAAGTCCTTTGTAAAAAAAGCTATTTTAAGGTGTATGACAAAGAGGTGTCAACAATGTATCTGCCCGTTAAGATGTTGCGGCCGATTAAACCCTGATAATCAAACGCGCTTCTTTCGGCAAGCGTGAACTCGGTTTGCATTTTTTGGCCGCCGAATTTAACGTCCATGAACACCTTAATGCGATGTTCTTCCTGCTCTATGCGTTTGATTTTAACCCGCTTGATGACCTTTTTTTCAAAATGATGTTTTTCGTTTGAACGGTTGTTGACAATGTCAAATGAAACCCATGGCTCACCGTCGCGTTCAAAATGTGTTAAATTTTCGACATCAATGGAAGATGTTGTTGCGCCTGTGTCAACCCTTGCATAAAAGGCCGATTTTAAGGGCAGAATATATATCGGTTCAATTGCGCCGATGATGTTTGTGGTTTTTTTCGGCTCGGTCGCCGTTTTTTGCGCGTTCGGCACAACTGCCGGAACGACTGTCGGCTTTTGCTGGGCTGTGCACGAACACAAAAAAGAAAGAATAGAGAACATCGCTAAAATTTTTTTCATTATAAGTCATCCGTTTGGTTTTCTGTTTTAGTTTTATACGCATTTTATGAGCTTGTGTAAATAAAATCAAAAAAATAAACAGAAATTATTGAAATTTTAAAACGCGGGAATAAAAAAAACGGCGTTGCTAATCGAATTTTAAGAATATCGTTTTAGAATGTCTTAAGCTTTAATTTTTTGCGAGAGGTTTGAAATGAAGATGAAATACTTTCTGATTGGACTGCTTTGTTTGTTTGCTTTGCCACTGCATGCCGAACTTGAAATTGACATTACAGGCGCAATGCGCGAGCCGATGCCGATTGCCATGCCGAAAATGGTGAGCAATTCAAACGCGTTCGGGCAGCTTTTCGGCACGGGCAGTTATGCCTCGAAAATCAGACAAGTTATTTTGGCGGATTTGGAGCGCAGCGGGCTTTTTCGGATTATTAACGAGTCAAGTTATATTGACGATTTAAGGTCAATCGACGAACGCCCGAATTTTAATGATTGGCGTGCGATTAATGCACAGGCGCTCGTGCAAAGTGCCATCAAAGAAACCGATGACGGCAGGCTAAAAGTTGAGTTTCGGCTTTGGGACGCCTTCAGCGGCGATCAGCTTTACGGGCAATCATACACAACAACAAAGGAGAACTGGCGCCGAATCGCACATATTATTGCCGATGATATTTACGAACGCTTAACCGGCGATAAGGGTTATTTTGACACGCGCATTGTTTATGTTTCGGAAAGCGGTCCGGCAACCAAACGCGTTAAAAGGCTTGCGATGATGGACCAAGACGGTGAAAACCATAAATTTTTAACCTCCGGTGCGGCGATGGCGTTGACGCCTCGTTTTTCACCGAATATGCAAAAAGTAACGTATATTTCTTTTTCAAAAACAATGCCAAAAGTTTATATTTTAGATTTGGAATCGGGCAAACAAGAGCTTTTAGGCAATTTTCCGGGTATGACGTTTGCGCCTGTTTTTTCGCCCGACAGCAATAAGGTTTTGCTCTCTTTTGCTGCCAAAGGAAACACTGAAATTTATGAAATGGATTTGAAAAGGAAAACCTCCAGACAACTAACCAAACACCCCGCGATTGACACATCGCCCTCTTATTCGCCCGACGGTTCAAAGATTGTGTTTAACTCTGACAGAGGCGGCAATCAGCAGCTTTATGTGATGGACTCCGACGGTTCAAATGTTGAACGTATCAGTTTCGGCAACGGCAGATATGCAACGCCGGTTTGGTCGCCGAGGGGTGATTATATTGCATTTACCAAAATGTCCGGCGGCGAATTTTTTATTGGCGTGATGCACCCCGACGGTTCGGGCGAAAGATTACTTGCAAGCGGCTATTTGGTGGAAGGTCCGACATGGTCGCCGAACGGACGCGTTTTGATGTTTTTCCGCCAAGAACGTAGTTCGGGCAGAACAAGTGCGCCGATTAAGCTTTATACGATTGATGTTACAGGTTATAACGAACGTTTGGTCGTGACGCCGGCCGAGGCTTCAGACCCGGCTTGGTCGCCGCTTTTGCCTTAAAGCAAAAAAAGTGCATTGAAATATGTTGTGAAAAAAAACATTCGGACCTTATGCCGAATGTTTTTTTTAAGAACTCAAAACCTGAAAAAAAGGTTTCGTTTTGAGTGTTTTCTGATTGCCTCCAAAGCTTCATCTGTTACCTCAACAGCATACAACGGATTTTGCTCAGTTGAATAGGTATGCAGGCGAAAATTCGGGCTGTCAACCGCGACAATGAAAAACCCCGCTGCCGCGATGAGAACATAAAAAACTCTGTTCATAAAAATTATGTTTAAAGGTTTGTTTATCCTTCAACCTCAACGGGCTTTCTGGTGCACGCTTTCGGAAAAACCGGCTTGTAGCGGGGCATTCCATTTAATGTGCCATCGATGACATACTTGATGTTGTCGATTTCAAAACTGTCTCCGACAGCCTTGGATGCCGAAACTGCCGAGCCCTCAATCACCGCAAACTTTTTGCGCTTGATGAAAAACACAGCCTGCTTGCCTTCCTCGCACTCAATCACCGCCGCAATAAACGGGATGTTGACCGGAAAATGGTGCACCTTTTCGGACAGTGTCATACGCACAAGACGGCACTTGTCGCTCAAGGGTTTTACACCTTCACTTTTGATAAATTCATTTAATTTCTCAGTCAATACCAGAGCATTGACGTTTTCAAGTGAACTAGCTTTAATCATATTTTTCTCGATATTTAAGTTAATAAAAATTTCAAATCGGATTCATTAGAACATATTTTTGATGTGTTTGCAAGAAAAATTTAAAATATGTGCCGCAAAAAAAGGCCTGTTTTTTTGAAAAAAAACAGACCTTCCCGCTAAATCCTGTTAAAAGCCCATAGAGCCAGGCATACCGCCCATGCCGCCTTCAGCGCCGCGACCGCAGCCGCAGTTGCATTCTTTTTGCGGTTTTTCGGTAACCATTGCTTCGGTGGTTACCACTAAGGCTGCGACGGAGGCTGCGTCTTGAAGTGCGGTGCGCACAACTTTTGTCGGATCAACAATGCCGGCTTTAATTAGGTTTGTATATTCGCCCGTTTGTGCATTGTAGCCAAAGTTGACATCTTTGCTTTCCAAAAGTTTGCCGACAACAACAGCGCCGTCAACGCCCGCATTTTCGGCAATTTGACGAACAGGAGCCTGCAAGGCTTTCCGGATGATGTTGATGCCGACTTTTTGATCATCATTTTCAGGTTTTAAGCCGTCTAAAGCTTTTGTGGCATATAAAAGCGCCGAACCGCCGCCGGCGACAACGCCTTCTTTCACGGCTGCTCTGGTCGCATTTAAGGCATCGTCAATGCGGTCTTTTTTCTCTTTAACCTCAACTTCAGAAGCGCCGCCGACGCGAAGCACGGCCACGCCTCCCGAAAGTTTGCCCAAACGTTCCTGCAATTTTTCACGGTCGTAATCTGATTTTGTGGCTTCAATCTCGCTTTTGATTTGTGTGGTTCTGGCTTTAATATCTGCTTTATCGCCTGCGCCGTCGATGATGGTTGTGTCATCTTTGGTGATTTCAACGCGCTTTGATGTGCCGAGCATATCAAGCGTTACGTTTTCAATTTTCATGCCGAGTTCTTCGGAGATGACCTGACCACCCGTTAAAATAGCCATATCTTTGAGCATTTCTTTTCTTCTGTCGCCAAAGCCCGGCGCTTTGACCGCGCAAACTTTCAGGCCGCCGCGGATTCGGTTGACAACCAAGGTTGCCAAAGCCTCGCCTTCAATATCTTCGGCAATGATTAAAAGCGGGCGTCCCGATTGAACAACGGCTTCCAAAACCGGCAGCATCGGCTGCAGGCTCGAAATTTTTTGGTCATAAAACAAAATGTAAGGGTTGTCGTATTCGCAGTTCATCTTTTCAGGGTTGGTTATGAAATAAGGTGAGAGATAGCCTCTGTCAAACTGCATGCCCTCAACCACGTCAAGCTCGGTTTCTAAACCTTTTGCGTCTTCAACCGTTATGACGCCGTCGTTGCCGACTTTTTCCATGGCGCGTGCGAGATATTCTCCGATTGAAGTGTCACCGTTGGCCGAAATTGTGCCGACTTGGGCGATTTCCTCAGATGTTTTGATTTCTTTTGAACGCGACTTGACGTCTTCAACAACCGCATTAACCGCCATATCAATGCCGCGGCGCAAATCCATCGGGTTCATTCCGGCAGCAACGGCTTTTGCGCCTTCCATGATGATGGCTTCGGCAAGTACTGTTGCCGTTGTTGTGCCGTCGCCGGCTTTGTCTGCCGTTTTTTGTGCCACTTCTTTGACAAGCTGTGCGCCCATATTTTCAAACTTGTCGGCAAGCTCGATTTCTTTTGCAACCGACACACCGTCTTTGGTGATTTTCGGTGCACCGTAAGATTTATCAAGCATAACGTTGCGCCCTTTGGGGCCAAGTGTTACTTTAACCGTGTTTGCGAGCTTTTCAACGCCTTTGAGCAGTTTTGCGCGCGCTTCGTTTCCAAATTGTATATCTTTTGCTGCCATTTTTTTATTCCTTTTCTTATTCAACAATTGCTAAAATGTCTTCTTCTCTGATGATTAAACGTGTTTCGCCGTTAACTTTGATTTCGGTGCCGGCATATTTGCCGAACAAAACGCGGTCGCCCGATTTAACGGTCATCGGTTCGAGTTTTCCATCGCTTGTTAAACGTCCGTTGCCGACCGCCTCGACAATGCCCTCGGAGGGTTTTTCTTTTGCCGTGTCCGGAATGATGATCCCGCCGGCTGTTTTTTGCATATCGTCAATGCGCTTGACAAGCACACGATCATGTAGGGGTTTAATTTTCATTGTTTCTTCCTTTATCAAAAAATTGAACTAATGTTTAGGTAGTGTTTGAAACGGCGCTTGTCAAGAAGCCGGTATAAAATTTTTTATTGGCAAAAAACATCTTGACATTTTGCTTATTTCGTCTAAACTTAATTCATCATTTGATTATTGTTTTCTAAATTTTTATATAATTTAAACACCTTGAAAAGGCAAGGTATATTTGTGTTATGGAGGTTTTGTTAATTGCTATCAGCGTTGTTTTGATGCTTATAGCTCTTTGCCATGTATGTTTCGGCAAAGAAAGCACCCAGCTTCTTGAATTTAAGTTCAAGAACATCTGGCTGCAGAGGGTGTGCAGAATTTGCCTGCCCGTGTGTGCTGTTATTTTGCTGATGGTCTTTATCCGCGCGCCGCTTGATTCTTTTTGGGCAAACGTTTTGCTCTACGTCATTTTTGTGATGATAGGCATCGGGTGGCTTTCTCTGACAGCTTTTGTTTTTAAGGTTTTCAAAACGGTTTATGGCTGGTGTAAAACCTTAAAATTCAAAGAATCAATCAAAAACTTGTTTTTGTGGTTTTGGTTGGAGTGAAAAAAAAGAGGTTCTGAAAAAGAACCTCTTTTTTTATTGTCAATCAACTGTTATTTTTTCAAAATTGAACGGCCGGCATAAATTGCCATATCTCCGAGTTCTTCTTCAATGCGAATCAGCTGATTGTATTTTGCCATGCGGTCTGTTCTTGACATTGAGCCCGTTTTGATTTGGCCGCAATTGGTTGCAACGGCGATGTCGGCAATGGTCGAATCTTCCGTTTCGCCCGAGCGGTGCGACAGAACTGCCGTGTATTTGTTGCGTTGTGCAAGCTCAACCGCACGCATGGTTTCGGTTAAGGTGCCGATTTGGTTGACCTTAATCAAAATCGAGTTGGCAACACCTTTTTCAATGCCCATGGCCAAGCGTTTTGGGTTGGTTACAAATAAATCATCGCCGACAAGCTGAATTTTAGAGCCTAATGTGTCGGTGAGCATTTTCCAACCCTCCCAATCATCTTCGGCCATGCCGTCTTCAATTGAGAAAATAGGGAATTTATCACAAAGGCCTTTGTAATATTCCACCATCTGCGCGGAAGTATAAGATTTTCCTTCGCCTTTCATTTCGTATTTGCCGTTTTCATAAAATTCGGAAGAGGCGGCGTCAAGCGCGATAAAAACATCAACTCCGGGTTTATAGCCGGCATCTGAAATTGCTTTGACAATGAAAGTTAAAGCTTCTTCCGCTGTTTTCAAGTTCGGTGCAAAACCGCCTTCATCACCGACGTTGGTGTTTTGTCCTGCGGCTTTGAGGTTTTTCTTTAATGTGTGGAAGATTTCCGCGCCCCAGCGAATCGCCTCTTTAATTGAGGGTGCGCCAATCGGAGCAATCATAAATTCTTGAATGTCAATCGGATTGTCGGCATGTTTGCCACCATTTAAAATGTTCATCATCGGGACAGGCAGAGTTCTGGCCATTGTGCCGCCGAGATAACGATATAAAGGCAAGCCGGCTTCTTCGGCCATTGCCTTAGCGACGGCAAGCGAAACGGACAAGATTGCGTTTGCGCCGAGTTTTCCTTTGTTTTCGGTGCCGTCTAAGGCAATCATTTCTTCATCAATCTCAATTTGGTCGTCAGCATCCAAGCCCGCGAGCGCATCATAAATTTCATCATTAACGTGGTTAACGGCTTTTTCAACGCCTTTTCCCATATAACGCGATTTGTCGCCGTCTCTTAATTCAACCGCTTCGTGAACGCCTGTTGATGCGCCACTTGGCACAGCCGCTCGGCCGAAAGCGCCGCTTTGCAACAAAACGTCTGCCTCAACGGTTGGGTTTCCTCTCGAATCTAAAATTTCGCGCGCATGAATATCAATAATCGCACTCATGATATACTCCTTCATAAAAAATGTTATCAGTTAAAAACTATTGCCTAACTTGAAACTTTAAAATGAAAAAGTCAAGCTTTTTAGGCATTTATTAATAAAAATATTCTAGCATTGGCGTTGGCTTTGGGCTTTAAGATGAGGAGTGTATCTGATGATTTTTTCGGACAAATGGAACAGACGCTTTATGGATGTGGCATTTTTGGTTGCTTCGTGGTCAAAAGATCCGTCAACCAAAACAGGTGCCGTGATTGTTGGACCGGACAAAGAAATCAGGGCAACAGGCTTTAACGGACCGGTGCGTGGTGTTGATGACGATGTGGCAGAGCGTTTCGAGCGTCCGTCAAAATATGATTTTTTTGAACATGCTGAGCGAAATGCGCTTTTTAATGCCTGTTTAACGGGGGTTCAGGTTAAAGGTTGCGTGATGTATGCCACACATACCCCTTGTGTTGATTGTGCAAGAGCCATTATTCAGGCCGGCATTAAAACCGTTGTAACAAACAAGCTTGTGATTGACGAAACAACCCCTCAAAACACATGGCGCGATAAGCTTGTTTTTTCGGCGCAAATGTTTAATGAAGCCGGCATAGAATATATCGAACTTTAAGAAAACTTTTTTCATTTATCCGCACTTTAAACGACTTGATTGACGATTATATATCAATCGTATGTTATTGGGAGACAGTCTGATGAAGATTTTAATTGCGGACGATCATGCGCTTTTTCGCGACCATCTGGCGCTTAATTTAGAAAATATTGCGCCTCAAACCGTTATTGTTCAGGTGTCGGCGTTTTCTCAAGCTCTGAAAATTTTGAGAGATAAACAAGATGTCGATATGATTTTTGTTGATCTTGATATGCCCGATATGAAGTGGGAAAACACAATCAGGCAATTAAAAGACATAGCACCAAACATTGACATTGTTGTTGTTTCGGCCTCTGAAGATATGCGGCAAATTATGGGGGTTTTGGATATGGATATTAAGGGATATATTCCCAAACGCACCGAGGCGAATGTTGTTCAAGAAGCTTTAAAGAAAATTTTGAGCGGGGAAAAATATATTCCGCAGGCGCTTGAAAACATGCAAACCGACGGGTTTTTTAAAATGACGGGGAAAACTTTGACGAACAGGCAAAGCCAAGTTTTGGACCTGATTGCCGAGGGAAAATCAAACAAGCAGATTGCTTATGAAATGGGAGTTTCGGAAGCAACGGTTAAGTTGCATATTAACGCTTTGCTGCGCTCGCTTAAGGTTAACAACCGAACGCAAGCGGTTGTAACGGCTCAAAAAATGGGACTGATTTGAAAATCAAAGCCCATTTTCATATCAAAACATTTTTTTCTTGACAAGCTTTCGGAATGTGGCTATATTGCGCGCAAATGTTTTTAACAACTTTATTTGAAAAAGAGTATAGAAAATGGCAAAAGCAGTAAAAGTTAAAGTTAAATTAGAGAGCAGCGCCGGAACCGGCACGTTTTATCTTGCTGAAAAGAATCCGAGAACTCATCCTGAAAAATTGGTTTTGAAAAAGTATGATAAGAAATCAAAAAAGCATGAAGAGTTTGTGGAAAAGAAGTTGAAGTAATCTTTGAAGCGAAAGTTAAAATCGGCAAAGGGGCTCTGTTAAAGATGCCCCTTTCTCATTTCGCGTTTTGTGCATACGCCTTGTTATATTCTTTTTGCAAAGTTTCGAGCGAAACATTTGTGTATCGTTGTGTGGTTGTAAGCGATTCGTGGCCTAAAAGCTCTTGAATTGCTCTCAAGTCAAGCCCTTGCGACAACAGGTGCGTGGCAAAGGAGTGGCGCAAGGCATGCGGTGTTACGTTATCGCTTAAGCCCATATACGTTCTGGCTTTTTGAAGTTGGCGCTGGATTATGCGCGCACTCAAGCGGTCGCCCCGCGCGCCGAAAAACAGCGCCTCATCTTTTATGAAATCAAACGGGGCAGCCTGAACATATTGCTCAATGGCTTTAATTGAGACCGGCATTAACGGAACAATGCGCTCTTTTTTGCCTTTTCCCTTAATCAGGAGAGTGTTTTGGCCTTGTTTAATGTCGCCGAAATTGAGCGATAATGCCTCGGAAATGCGCAATCCGGAGCCGTATAAAAGGCTTAAAACGGCGCGGTCGCGAAGGCCCTGCCAATCGGACTTTGAAAATTCAAAAATCTGCTCAAGCAAATCAAGCATGTCGTTCGGTTCTAAAGATTTAGGCAGGATTTTTGGTTTTCTCGGCTGGCTGACAAGCAAAATGTCCTGATTTTTGATGCCGTGTTTTTTGGAAAGATACTTAAAGAAATTTTTTATCACGGACAGTTCACGAGCCAAAGACGATTTTTGAAGCTCTTTTGCCGCGCGATGGCTGATGTATCGGCGAAAATCGCGGATTTCCATTCGGGCTAAAAAATCAAGCGTCGGATGTTCGAAAAAATTGATAAAAAACGACAAGTCGCGGGTATATGCATCAAGTGTATGCACCGAATATCGTTTTTCTTTTGAGAGCCAATTTTTCCACGCGTCGATTTTTTCTAAAAGCGGCGAATCGGCATTAAATTTAATTTCCTTTTTCATGACTTGACAGTATCACGCAAAAGTTAATTTTTGTTTGATTGTTAAGGCCTATTGCACGCTTGCGTCCATCGGGTTAAACTTGAGCAAAAGCGTGTTCCACACGCCGTATTTTTCAGCGTATTTCTCGGCAAAAATTTTATATATGTTGACACCTTGATGGTTTTGACACGAGATAACGGCGCGGCGCGCGCTTTCGGCAATTGCTCTGAAATGGGGATCAGTTGCTGCGCGTGCGGTGTCAACGATTTTGACATCGCGAATGGTGCCGTCTTTGTTTAAAAATGCTTTGATTTCAATAATCATATTTTCAATGCCTCGGGCGCCCGGATCCAAATTCCAACATTGACGTAAACGTCCGGCAATTGCGTCCGTTTCGGTTATGGTCAGCTCGGAAAAATACGAACCACCGGTTCCGCCTTCAATGCCCATATTGGCAACCTGTGTGCCGGTTTTAATGACGGCGGGCGAATTTTCTTTGCCCATTTCTTTTTCAATTGCGTCAACGCTGTCCATCAAGCTTTTCAAGGGGTTTGAAATCGTTTTCGGTGTTTGAGGTTTTTCCTGCTTTTGAGGCTGTTTCGGCCTTACCGGTTTTTTTTGAGGTTTCGGTGCGGGTTTTCTTTGCGGTTTTGTCGGCGTCTTCGGTTTTGGTTTTGCATCGGGTTTCGGTTCGGGTTTTTTTGGCTCTTCGGGCGCTGTTTGCACAAAATCTTTTCGAGGCAAATCCATTTCTTCTTTTTCGGGAGCTTGTTCTTTTTCAAAGTCTTCTTTTGTGAAATTTAAGGGCTTTTTTTCAGGTGCCGCCGGTTTTTTTTCTTCATCGCCGAAAACGGCTTTGGGTGGCAGGTTGGTCATTTCCGAGAGCTTGACATCTTGCAAATCAACAATAATCGGCGCTTGCCCAATGGTCATTTTGGGCTTAAAAAACAAGGGCAGGTCGAGTGCAAACACAATAAACACCGCCACATGTAAAGCTATTGATTTGTAAAGATATTGCTTCATCGTGCCGTTTTGCCTATTTTCCTTTTATTGGTGCTCTCGGTTCGGTTTTTAAGCCTACGCGTTCAAAACCGGCTTCTTTTAAAAGAGCCATCAGGTTGATGACGCGACCGTAAGCAGATTCGGTGTCGCCTGAGATGGTTACGGTTGCATCTTCGTTTTCGCCTCTGATGGCTTTGATTTTGGCCACAATTTTGTCGGCGGGAATTTCGGTTTTGCCGATGTAATAATAACCGTCTTTATCAACACTGACGTTAATTGATGTTTCTTTGCCTTCAAACGCCTTGCCGCCGACTTTTGGCAGATTAAGCGCGATGCCCGAGGTCATTAAAGGGGCGGCAACCATAAACACCACGAGCAAAACCATCATCACATCCATTAAGTTTGTGATGTTGATGCTGGCATTGCGCCGGCTTTTTCTTTTGGAAGAATAGTTGAAAGAAACGCTCATCGCTACTCTCCCGCAATGTCAGCTTTAATGGCTGTGTCGTCAATTTCGCGCGAGAGGATTGATGAAAATTCGGCAATAAAGTTTTCAAGCCGTTTGGCATAGCGATCAATATCGGATGTGATCATGTTATAGGCCACAACGGCCGGAATGGCTGCGATTAAGCCAAAGGCGGTTGTAAACAGCGCTTCTGCAATGCCGGGAGCCATAGCTGACAGAGAGTTGCTCTGCGTTATGGCAATGGCGTTAAAACTGTTGATGATGCCCCAAACCGTTCCGAACAAACCCACGAGCGGTGCAACCGAACCGGTCGAGGCCAAAAAACCCAAGCGCCTGTCTAAATCTTCAAGCTCTTTATCCATTGTAACAGCCATCGCTTTTTCAATGCGCTGCTGGAGCGAAACACCTCTTAAACCTCTGTCGGTTTTTGACTTCATAATGTTGGTGCGGCGCCATTCTTTCATGGCTGCCGAAAACATAGCCGACATCGGATCGCGTGCCTTACCGCCGATGGCGTCGTATAGTCTGTCAAGCGAGCCGCCCGACCAAAATGTTTCTTCAAACTTTTTAGACATACGTTTGACACGTCTAAGCGAGGCGAATTTTTCAAAAATAATTGCCCAAGACCAAACAGAGGCGGCAATTAAGCCTATCATCACGAGTTTTGTAACGCTGTCGGAGGCCCACACCATATCCCACAAAGAAAGTTGATCGGCGGCCGTGTCCGCAATATTTGATAAAGCTTCTGTTTCCATATACATATCCTTTAAAAAAATGACCGTTGATGAAAGATAAATAATGCCTTTTCTAGCATAAAATGTTA
>Ga0310690_10004394_pt1 | contig 20026 bp, 13 predicted proteins | sample AusTroGonzalo_MG_2_FD_207661 | JGI IMG/M metagenome (GOLD analysis project Ga0310690, IMG submission 207661) | Bovine rumen microbial communities from tropical cattle in Woodstock, Queensland, Australia - Gonzalo_04 (v2) (version 2) | ecosystem: Host-associated > Mammals > Digestive system >...
CTCCCATATAAAAAAGTCAGAGATAAATGGGAATGTCCTATCTGTATCAAAAATCAATTCACATACTTTGATGAAAAAGTAATTCCAAAAAAGAAAAACATACAACGCTCAATTGGTCTTGACCAAGCCACTCATATAACTGGCTATTCCATATTTGACGATGGTAGACTCGTCTATGCCGGGACATTTGAGGCGGCCGCGGAAGACGAAATTGAACGCGACATAGAAGTTAAAAACTGGCTTATTCAACTAATCCAAAATTGGAAGCCAGACCTTATCGGAATTGAAGGTATTCAACTTCAACAACTAAATAACAAAAACGTCGGAGTCACAACCTATCAAACCCTCGCGCGACTTCAAGGCATACTCATGGCAACCTGCGTAGAGCAAAAAATTGACTACGTTATAGTGCCGCCCGCTACGTGGCGTTCACACTGTGAAGTGAAGGGCCGCACACGTGCGGATAGAAAACGCTCAATGCAGACGAGAGTCAAAGAATGGTTTGATGTAACAGTTTCTGACGATATTGCCGATGCAATTGGTATAGGCAAATATATAAACGACAAACATAAGAAAAAGGTTGAGATATTCAACTGGGAATAATGGAGGATTAATAATGGTTAATGTAACAATGGACCAAATTATTGCTTTTAGAAATAATGGAGACTTCTTTGCGGGAACAACACTTCCACTTAAGGGGGCTTATAAGTTAAACAAAATCAAGAAAGCAGTAGAGAAAGAAGGCGAATTTTATACTGAAAAATTTCAAGAAATCGTTGATACCTATGCAAAACATGATGAAAATGGTCAGCTTGTATTTAGTGAAGATGGTAATCAAATCATGATTAAAGACGGAATGGTTGAGGAGTGCAATAAAGCTCTTGCAGACCTTCAAGAACTTGAGGTACAAATTGAAAACTATGGACTTGCTCTTGAAGATCTCGGCGATGATCTTGAATGTACACCAGAAGAACTTGAAGCGCTCATGCCATTCATGGAATAAAAGCAATAAAAAAGAGACCTTAATTGGTCTCTTTTTTTATTTATCTAAAGTTTCTTACTTGTGTAACATTTCTGTATCCAGAGTCTTTAACAATAATCTTTTTAACCTTTTCAGCAACCTTATCAACATCGTAATCATTACTTAAGTGGTCAACATTGATGTTAATTTCATATGTGGCATCACCGCCATATGAATTATCAACTGAATTAGTTGATGCAACAGCCTTACTTAATACATCACGAAGTGCCATAAAGTTTTTCGTATCAGTTGAATTAAGAACAAGTTCTGGTTTAGATGGTGTTCCATCAAGCCAGGCTGGTCCAGTAAAATCTGCAAGACCACCCTTTGCAAATTTACTCCATTTCTTAATGGCTTTTGCGAGATAAGAATCAGTAGACCATTTGGCCACTTCTTTTTTACTATAACCCGCTTTCTTCGCGGCCTTAACGGTCTCTTCCCAAGTTACTCCACCTTTACCGTCACCTTCAGCTAAATCTCTTGCAACTTGAGCCACATCATAGCCTGCAGCTTCACCTTTATTAACAGCATCAATAAAGATATCTTTATTAACTGTTTGCTTTTGATGTGCTGCATCAATTGCAGCTTGATAAGCATCAAGTTCAGGATTAGAAATCGGTTCTTCAATTTCAGGTTGATTGGCTTTTGCTTCTTCAGCGTCTTTAGCAGCTTTTAATTCTTCGGCCTCAGCAACCTTAGCATTAGTGCTTCCTATTACACCATCAGACTCACCAGTTAATTCGAGTTGAATTGTTGTAGGTACTTCAACATTATCAACAGATTCTTTAACTATATCTAATGCACTAACAATTTGAGACTCTTCAGTTGCTAAATCGTTTAATGCTTTCCGTACTACGCCTTGTTCTTGCTGATTAGTTGTTAAACCAGCAAACATTACTTCAAATTTTTTAATTAAATCTTGTTGTAGTATTTCTGGCTTCTTATCAAACTCATTAGCTGTTTTATAAGCTTCAAAAATTTCCTGTCTATATTTTTCCGGATCATTCATCCACTTATTTACTTCTGCAGCATTATTAACTGCACTAATTGTAGCTTCTTGTAAAGCAATTTGTTGTTCTCTTTGTTGTGCAGCAAGGTCTGCTTGTTGTTGTAAATTATCAAGTAATTGGTCTTCTAAGCTACGTTGATAAGTCTGTTGAGCATCGGCAATTTCTTTTTCTAATTGAGCAATTTCTACTTGATGGCCGCCTGCGGTATCTGCACGTAATGCCGCGAGACGTTGTTGTTTTTGAGATATATCTCGTTCAGTCTTACTATTGTCTTCTTGTTTTCTGCGCTGATCAAGTTTTCTTTTTACATCATCAAGTAAATTTTTCAGTGTATTACTTAAACTATCACTTAATTTTTTTAAATTATCAACCTCTTTCTTTTGTTGTTCATCACTAATCTGCCATAATTCTTCTGCATATCCAACCCATTGGTCTTGTAATGTCTCTAAAGAATTATTTAATTCAGTTATTTTATTAATAACAGTTTCATATTGATTATTTAATTCTTTATTAATATCTACAATTGATTTAACATAATCTTGAATAGCTTTAGCTTTTTCATCTCCAATAATTCCCGCGGTTCTTGCATCTTCAAACTTTTTAGTATCAAAATCTATATCTACCGTGCCATCTGAATATTGAAATACTTTCATAAATTGCCAAGCAGTAGCTTGAGCATCAATTAATTTTTCTAATTCTTCAGCATATTGTTCATATCCTTTTACTTGAGTGTCATTTAAAGAACCTGGATTATATACATTTTCTACTAATTTGTTTTGTACTTCATCTAATGTTTTTCTTTCATTTTCAATATTTAATAGATTTTGTAATTGTTCTTTATTAGCATTTAATAAATCTACTTGTGATTTAACATCTTCTCGTGTTTGAGTAATTTCAGTTGTAAATGTTTTTAATAAATCGGTAGTTATATCACTAGATTGAACGGTTCCATTAGACAATTGTGATTGTAATAGTTCTTGATATGATTTCGCTCGACTTATCTTGTTTTCAACTTGTTCAATTTGCTGAGTTATATTCCAAATTTTTGTAAGTTCATTTTCCCAAGCAAAGAATGTTTCATAAAGCTCTTCACCCATTTTTTCAAGAGCTTCTTGAGCTTTTTGAATTTCATCTTCTGCTTTATATTTCTTTGAAAGTCTATCATCAATTTCTTTATTAGCAGCATCTGCAATTGCTTTAGCTTTTTCTCTATTATCAACCTTATCAATTGCTTCTTGATCAATTACAAATGTACCATTTTCTTCTTTTATGTAAGCTGATAAATCAACAATTTCTTCTTTAGTTTTCTTTCCTTTTTTATAAGAAACTTTAACCGCACTACCAGCATTATTTTCATAAGCTTCTTTGTTAGCTTTAGTTAATTGTTTATTTACTGCTTTTTTGGCTTTTTTAGTTGTTGCATTTGCTACCGCTTCTTGTGCTTTTTGCTGTGCTTCTGTACCTAAATCTAATTCGGATAATTCTTTGGTAGCTTTTTCAAGCTGAGCTTCATAGTAACCAAGGGTTTCACCGATACTCTTTATATAGTCGTCTCCTCCACCGCCGCCAGATTCAAGTGATTCTCCAGTAGATTGAAGAGTTGCACGCATTTCTTTTAAATAGTTTTCAAATGCTTTTTGATTTTTATCTTGAATACGTTGAGATGCTTCGGTTTTACGGGCGATGTTTTCCCACCATACAGATACTTTTTTAACAGCATCTGCTGCTTCTTTTGCAGATTTGGTAACTTTTTTAGCTGCTTTTTGTACTGTTTTTGAAGTACCAGAAGAACTACTACCACTTCCAGTCCTAGTTGGTAATACACCATTTACAAAAGATCCTGCTGTTTTATGTTTTTCTTTTCCTCGACGCACAATCTCTTGAGATTGTCTGTGTGGATAAATTATAGTATCTTTTGGAAAAGAAGTAATTTCTGGTCCATTAGCTCCAAAAATTACAGAACGTTGTTCTGAAGGTATATATCCAACCTCAAATCCTTCTTCTCCAACAAGAGCCGTCATTGATTGGCCAGAAGATTTTTTATGATTTGATAAATTATATCCTCGTGCAGCGGCACCGAAAGAAAGGGTATGATGAGCAGGAATTGAATAATTTTGTCCTCGCTTCTTTTCTTCTTTATTAATTGTTAAAGTATGAGTCCAATTACCAACATAAGTAGGTGAAATTTTGATTTCTTTCTTTCCAGGTTTTTCTAAAGTAGCAACTTTTGTTTCAAAAGCACTTGCTTCAGCAGTGATTGGCATTACTGCTCCGCCCTCAGCGTTTGCTCGAGCTGTTTCAATTGCACTGTCATCTACCGTTATAGTATTGGTTCCTATATTCTGAACGTTGGTTTTAACATCAATTTGTGCTTCTGGACTTAACCCTTCTATTTCACCCTCTAAAGATTCCTTAACATCATTTGGATTAGCAATACTACCATCACAAATAATACCAACTGTAGCCTCAACCGTTTCTGCATTCTCACCGAATTGTGCCTGTATTAAATCATGAGCTCCTTGAGCATCACCACCAGCCATCTTTGCAGTAGCTTGCACAATAATTGATTTTGTTTCTTCTGTACCATCTCCAAATTCATTATTAATAGTATCTATTAAATCAGTAATTTTATCAGCATTATTTACATATGATTTTAATATGATAGATCTAATTTTTTTGCCATTTTCACCTGTTAAAACTTCAATGTTATTAACATATTCAATTAAATCTGCACCTGTTAATTGGGTTGTTATTACAAAAGGTTGTTGCAATAATTGTCGTATTGCGCCAATTTCAGAACCATAAACCCCTAATTGCGTCATGGCTCTAGTAAAAGCAGCGTCATCCATTAATGATAAATCTGTAGCGTGTAAAGCTATAAATTCATTCGTTAATTGCTGCATTGTTTCTGTTGATAAATTACCTTCTTCTTTTAGTTGTTGCAAAGCAACAATTCCAGCTTCAACGCCTTCTGTATTTAATACTTCTTGAGTTTCTTTAGCATGATCTTTAAGATATTGTTGATCGTTTTTATCAGTAATTTTTTCTAATACTGGTAAGCTATCTATAATTTGTTTATTAGCTTCTTCCCAACTTTTGCTTTCATCATCCAATGCATCTTTTAAACTTTGAGATGCTCGTTCTAATGCTTGATACTCTGCTGTGTCTTGTAAGCCACCTTCTCTTAATATATCCATGGTAGCTTCATAATCTCTTAATTGAGATTCTACACCTGCTCTCGCGGTATCTCTTTCAGTATTATTTTTGAAACCACCCTCTGGATTTAAGCTGCTTAAGTAGCTTTCTATAGTTGGATTCGAAGTTGCATCTCGAATATCTTGCTTCATTTGGTCTGTCATAATGCCCATTTGAGCAAGCATTGCGGTCGCGGCACTTGCAATGACTCCAGTATCACCAGCAATACCAGCAACAGTAGGATTTTCCGCGGCGTAAGCATGTTCTTGATAGGCTTGTTCTATATCCTTATCAGATATCGCACCATCAGCTAACTTTATACCATCCGCAGTTAAAATACGCTGTTGTTCTTCTAAACTAAACCCCATTTGAGTTAACGCCGCAACAGCACCATCTAATGTTTTATTTCTTCCTGTTAAACCTACATCTTCTAGAACCTTATCAAGTTTAAAAATACCATTTTTATCTTTAGAAGTTAAATTATCAACAGTTAAAAATTGAACATTTTGTTCTTTAGTTAAATCTTTTTTAGTTTTTTTGTAATCATCGCCATGAATACCTTGCTGTCTCGCTTCTGCCCTAAAAGCTGATTCAGAAGTATATAATGCAGTCTTTCCATTCTTACGGGATTGACCTATCATAGCTTGATTACTTTGTTCTAAAGAACGACGAATTTCTTTGTTATTACCAACATTAAAGGCTGCGAACTGACGGCTTTTATCAATCATTGCCGATAAAACACCTTCGGCAATGCCTAGTTCATCTGCCCAAGCCTTAATGTTTTCAACATTTTCAAAGTCAAATTCAAAGGCCCCATCTACAACTTGACCCATCTCTTGTATTTTACCATTGTTCCAGGCTTGTACAAGCATATCATTAAAGTTGTAAACACCTTCGATACCATCATCAAATAATTTATTAACTTTTTTAACTTGATTGGCTACTGTATCCCAATCTTTAGCATTATCAATAAATTTTTGTCCTAATAGTTCTTCCGCTCCTGCCCAAGCTGCAATAGAACCACCACCAGCATTATTTTTATCATCTAATACTGTTTCTGCAATAGAACGATATCCTTCAGCAGCAGTATAATAATCTCCACCTTCAATAGCTTTGTCAAAACGCTCTTTCGCGCTGCGTGCTTCAGCAAATTTACCCGAAAGAACATTTAAAGCCTCTCCTAAGCTCAGGGCTCCTTCAGTTGCATAATTACGTAATGCATTGGCCTGAACAATACATTGCTCTGCAAACGCTTGCCCTGCTATAGTAGAAGTATCTTGTGCCTCTGCTAATTTTTCTAATGCAACGGCCGAATTTTCAATTTGAGTTTGATAATTTTCAATAGCATTAGTTCGACCAATATTGTCAAGATATGTTTTTTGAATACCTTGAGCTTCAGTCATTATTTTATTATATTCAGATGTTTCACCTGCTAATTTTTTCCATTCAGTAGAATAATCTTTTAATGCACTTTGAAATTTGCTAGCATCCCATCCTTCTGAAAGGCCTTGTAACATTATAGAATTAAAGCCTTCATTAAAATTAGAACCAAATTCTTCACCCAATCCAATTCCAACAGCATCAATACCTTGAGTACCCATCCACATCTGCATAGCATCAATAATTGGTTGACCTTCAGTCATTACCTCATCAATAGCTACACCAGCAGATGTAAAAGCATCTATATATCCCTGTTTTACTTTATCATCTAGTTTTCCATTCTCTTCTTCAATCAATCCAATAACATCATTATAATGCTTCGAAAGCCATTGCATTTGATCGGTTGATACGGTTTCTAAACTAGATAAATTCCAATTAGTTAATTGATTAACTGCAGCTAATAAATTTTTATCTTTTAATTTACCTATATTTTGTTTTTCATTTCGAAAAGCACTAGAAACTTCACCACTCTCTTCTCTAGATTTGCCTAGTGTTTTAGATTTATTATCTTTATATGCATCACTGGTTTTATATTCTTTAATAAGTTTATTAACTGAAGCACTAGAAGTATATAATTCCAGTTCAGCTTGTCTCTCTTTTTCTAATTTATTAATAACCTCATCAATTGCCGCGCCTTTTCTAATTATAGCTTCTCCTTCGGCATTATAACCAGCAATTAACGAAGGTGATAAGTCCTTTAATTCTCTACTAATGCTTAAATATTCATCATATTCTTCAGTAGATAAACTAATATTATGCCCAAATTCATCAACACCTTTAGCTAATTCATTAAATCTATCTTTATAACTATTTAATGAATTAATTGTCTCACCCGCTTTAGTAAAGTTTTCTTCAAAACTTTCTCTAACTTTTTCTCCAGCTTCTTGAGCGCGTTTTTCAACACCATTAATAATACCTTTGACTACCGCAAAAGCAGCAATAATTGCTGTTGCTGCTGCAATATATGGATGGGCTAAAAATACTGCTTTAGCACCACCTAATAATCCTTTACCCGCAACAAGTGCTTGAATTTCTGCAAAAGCTGGACCCAATCCAGTTATAATCATTCCTAAACTAGAAATTTTATAACCTAAATCGGTAACCATTCCACCAATTATATCAAAACCAGCACTAGAAAGTTGTGTACCAAGTTGTGCTACCGCTTGACCTGCCATCATCGCCTTAGAGCCTATCGTAGCAAATTTTTGAGCTAATAATGCACCTTGCGGAATAGTTGCTCCAAATACTTCTTCTAATTTTTTAGTTGCATAAGCTTGTTTTTCAGTAGTTGCTGCAGCTTTTGCTGCCATTTGTTCAGCTTCTGCATTAGTATAATCATTACCACTTTCTAAATATTGTTGTTTTAGCTTAGCTGCAACTCCGGCCTCATCATAACCGCTATATAAAATTTCTTCTGCGGCTTTAGCATAATCGTCTCCCATAGAAGACATAGCGCGTTTAAAATTTTCTGGAGTTCCAAAAATTTTTAAAGCTTGTTGTGTATCAATAGTTTTATTAGATAATTGTTTATTAATCTCTTTAGTAAAAGTACTAGTTAAATCTTCTGCACTACTAGAAATATCTTTTGCTTTAAAGCTAATACCATTTTTTAAAGCCATCGATATTGCCGGAGTTTGTTGTAGCGCAGAGCGCTGCTGTCTATCATCTAATGGTGTAATTTTACCATATGCCTTAGCTAAAGATAATACCTGTCCTTCACCAGTTTCTTGGATAAGAGATTGTAAGCGTTGATAACTACCCTTAAAAGCATTAAAATTAGCTGGACCATTCTGTTGTTGACCATTTACTGGTTGTTTAGTAATAGCTGCTTGTAACTGATGTATTGCTTTAACAATAGGGTCTGAAATAGCTTTAGGATTATTATTAATTGCACCACCTTTAAACCCAGTTTTAAAACTAGAGGTAGGATCAAACATGCCAGCTATTCCACCAATACCTCTATTAATTAATTTTCCGGCCAAGCTTAAACCTTTAAAAGCAGTAAATAAAGATAAAAATGATTTAATACCTTTGGCTTTACCGCCAAAACTTAAAACATCTACTACTTTATTAAAAACATCAAGAATTTTTGTACTAGCATCAACAATTGTTTTAGTCCAAGAATCATTCATAATGCCCATCAAAAATTCATTCCAGGCATTTTTTAATTTATTTAATTTGGCTTCCAATGATTCCATTGTTTTACCAAATTGTTCACTACTTGCACCAGCACTATTATTAGCATAGTCCATTAATTGCATTGTACGTTCATAATTGCTCATCATAGCAATAAAACGCGATTGTTGTCTAGAACCTGCCGCGGTGGTTGCTACATAACGTTGTTGAGTTTGAGATAAACTATCCCATCTTTTAGAAATATCAAGAAAAACTTTGTCTAAATCTCTAAATTGTCCATTGGCATCCTTTAAAGAAACTCCAATAGATTTTAATGCAGTATCTACCTTATTATAATCTACTTCTTCTCCATCAACCTCTGTAATTTCTAATGGATTCTTTTTTAACTCGGTAAAGCGCGCAACAATTGTTTTCATCGCAGTACCTAAATTTTCTGCTGGCTCTCTTGTTGTTTCAATTGCTTGAGCCAAGAACGCTGCGGTACCTTCAAAACTCATTCCGGCTGACGCCGCAATTGAAGCTGTACGTTGCATAGCAGTACCAAGTTCTTTAGTATTAGAAGCTGTTTTAGCCGCTAAATTTGAATATACATCATTAATTCTTTGGGCAGAAGCTTCATTAATTTCCATATTAAAACCACGAAGCGCAGCGGTCATTTTGTCTGTGGCATCTGCCGCGTCTAATCCACCAATACGAGCCATTTTCATGGTCTCATTGGCAATACTCATTGCTGCTTCAGTTTTTAAACCTTGTTGATAGTATAAAGTGGTAGCTTCATACATATCCTTAACAGTTGCTCCTAAAGCATTTGCATTAGCAGTATATTCAGGCAATTTTGCCCACATATCACCAACACTATAATCAGTAACAACTGCAGTTTTCGTCATTGCCGCATCAAGTTCTTTAACTACGTCAACTGCTTCACGAATTCCTCTTTTAAGAAGATTAATCATATTTCTTAAACTAAAGAAATACTGTGTAGATTGTTTTAATTGTTCTACTTGATTTTTAGCACTTAAAATACCGTTCGCAGCATCATCAGCGGCATGCTTTATTTGATTAAATGCTTGAGGAACCTGTTCTGCTTTATTACTTAAATCTTTAGTAGCATCTTTTGCACGTTCAATTGCTTGAGGTTTAAAATTATCTATAGCTCTAGCTGCAGCTTCTTCTTTATCTTTTAATCCTTTAACTGCTTCTCCCGCAGCACCAGCCTTTTCTTTTAATTCATCAATTCTAGCATTAATTTTAGCAATAGAACCATCAATATCACTAGATGATAAACCGTCTAATCCTAATGCTTTACCAATACTAACTAATGTAGTACCTTTATAACTATTTAATTTACCTTTAATTTCGTCTAAAGTATTATTAAATTTATCTAATTCTTGACGCTCTAAAGCAACTTCAGCTTTATTAACTAACCCTTGAACAGTCTTTGCTCGTCCGGTTCCTGCGGCAAACTTTTCTAACGCAGCGGACAATCCATTAGCTTCTATATTTTGGTTAAAAGTATCTTGAATTTGTTTTTTAATATTTTTTAAATTATCTTCCAATGTTTTTAATTTAGTAGCATCTTCTACTTTTAAAACCATTGGTGTATCATTAACTTCTTGAATACCTTTAACAATATTATTTAATGAATCCTGTATTTCTGCACCAGTTTTAGCTAAATTTTTCGCATCAGTTTTAGTACTAACACCTTTAGATAATTGAGACTGATATTTGTCAACTAATTTATTAACCTTTTCAAATTCTTTAGTTAAATCATCAGCAATTTTAGTCGGAATTCGAAGATTTTTAAAACCATTCTGCATACCTTGAATACCAGACAATACTTTATCAATATTTATACTGGCATCTAAGGTTACTCCAACTCTTTGGTCTGCCATTTGCTTATCCTCCTAAATTCTTCCAATAAAAAATGACGTTAATTAAAAATTAACGCCATTCGGAATCTCTATCTATATCCTCATCCAAAAAATATATCTCTAAGGCTTTTGAGTGTTTTCGCTCCCCAGTTGATAAAGCCGTTCCTTTAAACTTCCCTACCATTGGTTGAGCGTTTTGACCTAAAGTGAGATTAAAATCTGACGTAATTTTTAATTTCGGAATATAGATAATTGCAGTATGAGTTTGACCAGTTATATCATCTTTAATTCTCGATCTACCCTCTAAAGTTAAAAATCCATCAAAGATTTCTTCACCAATTAACTCAACGTCTGCTCCATTATCATATCCATATTCATAATCTACAATAACATCCTTATAGATTAAGGGAGTTTGAATGGTCTGTTCATCGACCATTGATAAATCCGTCAGCTTCTCACCGGTTTCTTTATTATAAACAAAAATCCACGAATCTATAGGTACGTGGGTTAATGTAATTTTCCCTTCGTCATCGGTCTCAAGTTCATCGCGCTGCGCAATTCGAATTATACTATTCTCTCCAATGGAAAGCATTCGCGCATTATTCATAAGACCTAATTGTGTTTTTGAAAATACACCTTGTGTGAAAATTAAATCTACTCCCTCAGTCCTATCCCAAATTACCAACTTTCTATTCTGATAACCACCTTGTGCAGCTACTTCACGATTAATTTCTTGAAAGTTTGCAATTTGAATTTTATCAAATGCGGCAACAACTTCACCAACCGCATAAGTTCTACCTTTTATCTCTATAGGATAAGTGGATTTTAACTGCACAAAGTACAGCTCTTGCATACCAAATTCGTTATCCATTGAAGTCTCCTAAAATAAAATGGGGAGAGACGTCGCCGCCTCTCCACCATTAATATGCTTTATTGAATTATTCCCATTCAACATTCGGGTTGTTCTGAGATGTGCCAGAAATATTCATATTAGTTACATAAGTATCATGCTTTGCGCTAGCTTCAAACTCATCAAGAACAGAGGCAACGCCCTTATTCTTCAGACCAGAAGCATCACTAGAACTACCAATATTGTATTTAACCAGCTTAACCATTGAACCACTTTCAGATTTCAGACACTGTACTGTCATTGAGAACGTAGCAGGATCACCATCAGCCTCCATTGTCAGACTAACATCCTCTGCAGAAACTTTTCCCTTTGGAATGATAAACTGCAGGAACTCATCCTTACCAGAAGCAACGTTTCTAGCATATGTATCACCAGTGATATAATAAGTGTTCGAATTAAACTCTGCACCAATATCAATAGTAACTCCACCGCTAATAACGCCATTACCAGTATCTCTAGTTACAGGACTAGAAGTACAATCAAGTAAATCAAATGTAATAAATTCAACTGTTTGTTCAGTATCTGCAGCAGGATTACCAGCTTGAACCTTACCTGTAGCCCAATTAACACTTGCACGATCAACTGGAACTGGTTCAGAAACTTCTGAAATAGTACCACTATCATTCTTTTGATAACTAAAAGCAGTTACAAGAGTCTTAGCAATATATAACTTATTACCATTAATATCAAAAGTTAAATAAGCCTTGTCAGAACTATTTGCTGTGGAAGCCTCCATAATTTGTGCTGGGTCAAAACGTAAAGTCTTTAAAACTTCTTGCTTATCTCCATAAACCTTCATATCGCCACCGAACATAATGCCAAGGGACTTAGCACTATATACAGCATCTTCCATCTCAATAGTAAGCTCTTTGTTAGTATCCCAAGACAGAATCTTAACATTACCCTTACCACCTCTAGCATCAACTACTTCAGAGCTTTGGCTCAGAGTAGAAGTTTTCAGAGTATCAAGATAAAGAACTGGAGCAGAAGGTGCGCCCTTTGAGTCTAACTCATAGAACATAACATCAGCGACTTCTTTAATAGCATATTTATCAAGAATAATTGCCATATTAAATAGCCTCCTATAATTCTTCTTTGTCTATGTTTTTTATCCAATATTTTGGTTTTACTTTTTTACTATCCGCGCCAGCAAGAAGTGCTCGAATATCAATATCATATTCTTCTTTTTGCTGTTCCATGGCTATTAACCAATGAACGCACGCATAGCTTATCTCTCCAATATTAAGTGGATTTAAACCAATTCCCATACAACAAATTGCCGTCAAAAGCGTTCCTAAAGTAGGAGCATTTTTAGCTTTTTTCTTTTTAAGTAATTCTTCGCTTTGCTTTACTTTCATTTTATATCGTTTAATGCGCGGGTCCAGGTTTTCTTCCTCTGGGTCTAGAGGTTTTACATCTTCAATACCCATCACCTTACGAATTACATTCTGAAATTCAAAGTAATTTTCCGCGGTTAACAACCTTGGATTTTCTAAATCCACGTTAGGGTCAATTTCATCCTCACTTTTACCAATTAACAACATTTCAATTTCTGGAACTATTGTCACCGGTTCATGTACAAATTGTCTAAAAGCATCTTCAATTTTTTCTTTTAATTCATCACTTTGATAGTAATTAATTAGTAAATAATGGAATGGTGTAGGAACCTGCATCACACTTTCATCTTGGAGAAACGCTTTATCTAATTCCTCTTGTGTCATTGTAAATAATGATTGATAGATTCCAAAATCCGGATTACCCACCACATCATTTACTGTAGGGGGATATACCTTACATATTCCTTTAAAATCAATCGGAAAACCAAGTAGTATTTTCTCATCAATCATATGAAGTCAGCACGAAAGTCTGTTCATAGGCAGAAATTTCCTCAGTTAAAAAGTTTAAACTGAAGTCTCCACCAGTCATCTTTCCGAGTCCCTCAATTTTCTTACCATTTAAGGACTTCTGAACTTCCCCCATAATCGCAAAAGGTCTTAAATTAGTATCTTTTATAATCCATTGAGTCATTGGAACAAATACTTCGACACTTATATTTACTGATTTAAACTCATTGTTTGATGCTAATCCACGCGCTCGCGCGATTCTGACGGCAATCAGTGAATGAGCTGTTTCTTTTGGGCCGACACGCGGCACAATTTTAACTAATTTCTCAAATATCTCATTCTGTATCTGTTCTTGAGTTAAATCTGGATGACTCAATGGGTCTTTATCGGTATAATATAATAGCTTTAACAAATTTTGATTAGCTAAAAGTCTTTTAATTATATATTGTGCATTTACACCAATATCTGAACAATTTCTTACATTCATGGTTCATTTACCTCCTGTGGTATAGTAACATCTAAACCTTGATTCAGCCAGAAAAACTCATCAGCCGTATTGGCCGCGGTCTGGGCTGGCGGAGGCGTAAGGTCGCGCAGATATTGCGGGTCAACAGACACAAACTCAACTCCAGGGGTTGACTGTATATCATAACCTGTCACAACATAGGCCTCAGTAAGTGGACCTTGTGAGACTTCTAAATAATCATCTTTTCTAATGTTTTCGTTCAGTGGTATAATAAAGAAGCTTAATTTAAGATTTTCTGTATATAAAACCTTACTTCTACTTCTAGACTTTAACTCGTCCTTTAACATATTATCTTCTTGACCATAGAAGTATGCCCAAGTACTACATTGCTCACCCTGTCTATTCTTCCATTGTAAGTAATGAGTCATTTTTAAAACAATATATCTATTATATCCACTAGCCTTTATATTTTCTAAATAATAAATAAGCCAAGGGCATAGTATATTATCCTTATCTGGTATCCAAAGAATAGTTCCATTTGGCATGTCTAAATGTACGTCAGTAAGTAAATACTGCATTGTTTTTGTTTCGTTTTGACGCAGCGGCACAAGTTCACCTTCACGCATTATACCTTCATAATCAAACTCTACATAATAAACTGATTTAGCTAATTGCCTTCTGAAGTTTTCTTCTCTTTGCCCTTGGATGCGAGATTGGAAATCAACTCCATAATGATTTAACCTCTTTAAATATACATCCTCATAGTATCCCATCTTCTCCTCCTGTTTGTTTAGAAAGTAAAGACATACAATCAAAGATTGTACTTCTAAAATACTCATAACGTAAATATCTTAAAGAGGAAATTTTATGAAATAGAGTATAATAGTTAATTGTTCTTTCATCAACGTCAAACCCTAAAAGTTCAATAATAATTGAATCCAGAAACTTTTCCCACTCTCTTCCTTTCTCGTATTCACAGAGTAATCCGAACAGTTTATTTTTTAAGCTATTCGCATACCCCTCATCCATACCAGGAACATATTTCATTTTAATCTCCCGCCAATTGACTATAAGTAAATGGTCGTCCCTTGCGCGAGCGATAATAAATGCGCTCTAATTTAAGAGCTTTATATTCCTCTCTTTCAAGTAATTGTTTGAGCTTATCTATTAAATTGGCTTGAGAGAAATCTCTCTCAACATATAAAGGCTTAACATTTTCCCATGTGAGAATTGTCCTATTAAGCCACTCACATTTCATATAAGTTGCAAGAATTTGAATTTCTTCGTTTGCAAAGTTTTCATCAACGAATACATCGTCTACAATTTCTAAACTAACCCTTGGAAACTTGAAATAAGGAATCGCCGCATCCAATAAGGAACGCCAATCTTGTTCTCTTTCTTCATCCGTCCAGTTTAGCCATTCGTCTTCTAACATTTTAGATAGAAACGCATCATATATATCATAAACTGAAACCATCTTTTACCTCTTATTACTTAACTTCTTCTTGGTCCGCCTTATTTAACTGAATAGTAGCAATAATATCAATACCAATCATTTTCTTAATAATTTCAGCCTTATCAAAGTTAATAATCTCATTTTGAATAGCATACTGCGCTAATTCTCTAACCTGCTCAATAGGTAACTCATGAAGCTTTTCCTTAAACTCTGCGGTTGGCATTACTGTTAAATAACGCTTTCTTTGCTGATCATTTAAGATAATGATATTGACTGGCTCTTTGGCGTCTTCTGGCTCTAAACCAAGATACTTTTTCACTTCCATATCTTCAATACCAAGAGTGCCATCTCTAAAAAGTGCTTCTACTCCTGGATTATACATAGCTTCCTCAAGTTGTTCAAGAGGAATTGTTTTTACCGCACCCTTCTTCTCCCATACTCTGCGGAGACTTAATTCTGGGACAACGATATTAACCCTACTAGAAATTAAATTCTCAACTTTAACCTTTGTTTCCATTATATTACTCCTTTTAACTCCTAAAATAATAAATAAGGGAGGGGACGAACCCCTCCCCTTTAACTAGCCATTAAATATAAGCAAACTCCTCAGCATATGTCTGCGGAATACCACTGTTCTTGTAGATACCCCAGTTGTGATATGTAAGAATAGCAGTACCGAGTTTCTTATAAGTATGAATCTCCATAGACTGGTCTCTATTAACGAAGTCATACATCTGAGTTTGTCCCTCAAATACAACCTTAACAACCTTTTCACCGCCTGTAGGCAGAACGTAAGCGAGTTGTGGGTCAATCCAAGTTCTATTGTTGTTCTCATCAATGAATGACTGAGGAATCTGAACAATCGGAGTTCCTCTGAACAGGTTAATATATCCAGTGTTGTGGATTGCATCGATGTCTTGCGGATGATATACGCCATAAGCGCCGTTAGCAGGCATCGGAGCAATCTCATCAGCTCCCATAGCAGCAACGAACTCAGGCGGTGCAAAAATAACGGCGCCAGAACCGTATGCTCTTACTGTGGAGATGAGCTTCATCATTTCAGCGCCATCAAATGTAGCACCAGTAGCTCTGTTATTTGCAGGAACGCCAGCCTTACCATAAGCAGCGCGCAGAGCCTTCTGAACTTCCTGATATACAGCATCAGTCTGAGCCTCAACGAGCAGGCTAACAAGATCAGCCATGTTCTCAGCACCATCAAGCATTCTTTCGAAGTCGATTGTGCAAGCTCCACCAATTGCATGTGCAGAAACTTCAAAATATCCATGGTCGAGTCTGAATGTCTCATATACACCAGAAAGACCAACTTGTGTAAGGAACTTTCTTGCTCTAGTTCTTCCCAGTCTTGTTCTGAACAGAGCCTTTTGTCCTTGACCAACTTGCTGAACATCAGCAAAAACGCCAACAGCGTCAATAACCTTCTTCGGAACTACTTCATCAGCAGCCTGAATAATGATTTCATAAATGTCATATCTGTTCTTCATGAACTGATTGACAGAACCAGCCATTTCTCTCAGACCCTCAACGAGAGCGTCTTGGACGTTCTCCATAGAGTAGTTAGCTGGAGCCTCGTTCTTAGCCGCACAAAGGGCTAACTCTTTCATTTCCTTAATAGTCATTTCGTTGCCCTCCTTAATTATGCTTCAAGAACCTGGAACTTAATTCCAAACTGACCATCTGGCATTGTTGTTCCTTCAACAACCTTCAGAACTGGGCCAGCACTAGGTTTAGTAGTATCAATTACAATTGCACCCGAATCACTAATTCCACCATACAGCGGAGTAGTTCCGATGGCGGCAACAGCCGTCTTCAGTGCAGCATCGTCAGCAAAATCACCACTGTCATAACCAACACAGTTAGTTGTGAACAGCTCGCCAGCCGAAAGGAATCCAAGTCTTGGATAGAAACTACCAAGCTCAAGCTTGAAATCCTTCAGAGCGTTCGCTCTCTCATCATACATATGCTCAGCAGTGTAGTTGAGAGCAACCGGGCAATTAGCAACTACAGCGCTCTTCGGCAGCTTAATCTTTCTATTGATTCTATCTACCGCGAGCAGCATGCCGTTCTCAGCCGGAATCGAAGCGAAATCAGTGTCATCAAGAGCGCACTGAGCTTCAACGCGTCCATCTCTACGGAAGGCTACTTGATTCAGCTCTAATTGACCAAAACCGTCAATTACTAATCTTTGAAAAGCCATAATAAATCCTCCGTTTTATTACTTCTTCTTATTTTTTTGTCTTTCTAAGATAGCCTCGATTCCTGTCAGATGTAGTTCATCCTTTGGAACAAATCCCGAGTTATCTTCATTGGTAAAAATTGTCGACTTAGTTTGAACCAGAACGAAAGCAAGTTCCTTATCTAACTCTTCTTTAGTGAACTCATCGACTCTTTCTCTGAACTTGTCAATTTCTTCTGCATCTAAAAGAACGGCATACTTGTCAAATACAGCTTCCTTTTCTTTTAATTCAGTTTCAGCCTTGAAGTTATTTAAACTTTCATTTTCAGCGGTAAGAGTGTTGATAGTTTCTAAAGCAGTAGTATAATTACTATTAGCTTCCTCTAATTCATTCTCAAGTCTTTCTTTATCCTGCTGTAAAGTCGCAATTGTAGTATCATTCTCTTCTTTTTTGGAGTTGAACTCTTCTACTTCTGTCTGTAAGCCAGTTACGACTTCATCAATCTTCTCATAAGTGTTGTTATTCATAGCATGAAGAATATCAAGTGCATGCTTTTCTTCCTCATTTACATCTATAATATAGCAAACTTCCATTTTATCAATGGAGAGAGAATCAGTTTCATCAATTTTGGTATAGTATGCTCTCTCATAAGCACCAGTTTCAAATTTGAAGACAACAGCATATTCATCATAGACGTCGCAAACTGCATAGTCCATAATATATTCATTCTCTTCATTGAATCTAGGGTTTAACAGAGACCAAAGCATATTATACTTCTGATTGTCAGAAAGCTTAAAATTCATATGTTTTTCTCCTCCCAAGTTTTGCTTTTGAAATATATCTGAATTTTCTAAATCGGTCATCAATGTCTTAACTGAATCTACCAAAGTATAAAAGGCAGCACCCTCAAAGCAAGGCTCATAGTCTTCTCCTAAGGCTTGTAAGCCCAGGAAACGTCCCTCAGTAAAAACAAAAAATCTTTTACCATTTATAAACTGCCACTCACCTTCAATAGAATCTGCATAGAGTTCCATTGACTGTGACTTTTGGATTATGTCAAAAGCTTCTTGTTTATAAAGTCCCGTAAAGAGATATACGTCTGTGCAAGCGTATGTTCTCTCTACTCCATCAGTATCAAGATGGGATTCCCAAGCAAAGTTTGGATTCTCTGGAACAATACCATAAATACGTCCTTCGTACCTTTCTCTGCCGTGGTCTGTGAAGTCATCTTTCATTGTGTCATAGATGCCCTTAACTGGCACATATGGCAGCGTTGAAACTAACTTGTTCGCAAACTCTTCTGTAATGTACGTTCCATTTCTGTTCGCGCCAGTATAGAAGATGCGACATCTTGCTTTTGATAAGACTTCGTTATAATCAGTAATATCACCATAAATAGAAAGAGAAAAAGTTGTTAATTTATCTTTTTCTTTATCCATTAGTTAGAACCTCCACGGTCTAATGATTCCTCATTAGCAACTGTTTTTGCACTTTTATCTTGTGCATCTTTCGCAGGACGTCCTACGTTTCCTGTTTCTGTGTATGATGTACTCAGCGGCAAAAGCTTTTCTTTTAACTTCAATACATCGTTTTCAAGGTCTTTTACATTGCTCAGTTCACGCTGTGATAAATCCATAGCGAGCGCCGGCAGTAAGAAACTATAACCAGAATTGGCGAGCTTGAGAGCTTCCTCCACATACTCTTTCTGATTATAAAACGATACTGGTAAAATTTTGTAAGTAAAACTGATATTAGCATTACCATACTTATCATTTATAATTGAAGTTATAAGTCTGGCCATCTTGCGCGCAAGCACCATCATCAAAGCCATATCGTTAGTAATTGAAGTAGCTAACGATAAATTAGAATCTGTGCCAAAGAGTTGACTACTTGAACCAGCTTCGGCATAAATATTTGTAAGAGCCTTATCAACAGAATTAAGTGAATTATCATTCGCAGTTTTCGATACAATTGCATCGACATCCGCATAAGTAGTTAACACGCTAAGATTTTCATTCTTCTTCATCATGTCAACCGCGCCTTTATGCATTTCAACTGCTTCTTCAGGCTCAAACAATAATCCTCCATCTGTTAGATGTGGAATATGTTGAACAAGAATCTTCCTAATTTCTTCAAGGTCTCTTTCCTTATTTATATCCTTGGCATCTTCATATTCTAACTCTGCAGCAATAATATTTAAAAATACTGGCCTTTCGTCAATCAATGACATACAAATCCCTACACTAGTAGAAATATAACACCATGGACTTTTCACTTTTCTTGTTTTCCAGCGTTTATACCAGTTTACCACATTAGCAGGATAAGCCGCCAATGCTTTCTTCCGGTACTCCCCATCGTGTATAGTGTCAAAATACGTAACATTAAATTCAATTATATCATTACCTTCTTTATCCTTAAAGCGTGAACGACAATAAAAAATAGGTAAATCTAATATAGAAATTGACTTGTCTGTCACCTCTTG
>Ga0310690_10004395_pt1 | contig 20024 bp, 2 predicted proteins | sample AusTroGonzalo_MG_2_FD_207661 | JGI IMG/M metagenome (GOLD analysis project Ga0310690, IMG submission 207661) | Bovine rumen microbial communities from tropical cattle in Woodstock, Queensland, Australia - Gonzalo_04 (v2) (version 2) | ecosystem: Host-associated > Mammals > Digestive system >...
CTGGATGAATACTACAAAGGCAAACTGTCAATAGAAGAGAAGAACGCAGCCATCAGACAACTTGACGCAAATACACGGAGACTCAACGCCAACAGGTCAGGTGGTGGAAGCGGCGGAGGTGGAGGCCGTGGAGGTCGTGGAGGTTCTTCCGGCGGAGGCAGCAGTAAAGATTACGAGACACAATCATGGAGCACCTACGACCCAGTGCTCGGTGAAGTCAAACACTCCAAGAAGATTTATGGCGGTGGAGGAGGGTCATCGAAACCGGGAAGCGCAAGCAATCCTAAAAAAGGGAGTAAAACAAGAGAATTTTTAAGAGGACAAAAGTAATAAGATATGCCAATAGTTAACGTCAACGGGTTCTACGATTCACTGGTAGGTGATAAGATTATCAGCGAAGAAGATATCAGCAAAGAAGATTTTGCCAAGAAATTGTTAGCGCCGGGTGAAGGCGGTACCCAGTTCAGGCAAGGCCTGTTCAAGGCCCTCCAGCAAGATGAGGTGTACGGCGAGGATGAGCCATACCAGGCGTTCATCGACGATCTTGGTCTGACGGCTGAGGACACCACGGGGATACATGAGAACGGCCATTTGTCAGCCACACCGGCAGCAGATGAAAAGCCGGGCGTGGGTACCCAGCCGGGGCAGCCCCAACAGCCCATGCAGCCTGGAGAGATGCCGGAGGGGCAGCAGAAGCCTACGGCAAAGCCACAGCAGAAGCAGAAGAGTTACTATATAAATAATGTAGAAGTTGGCAAGGTGAAGATGCCGGAGACCGGCAAGATGGGCTTGAACCTTGGCAATAGTCAGGTGACTGTTGGTTACCGGCCTGGGCAGACATATACAAGTGGCAACAACCCAAATTCGTATAGGGAGCAAGGAGAACCTGTCGGAGCATTGGCAACAAGGATTGCATTTGGTACTGCATCGGACAATGACATTATCACGAACTATGTACGCAATACCGTAGGCGATGCCATCAAGTATGCCAAGGAGGCTGGATTGAAGGAAGCCGAGAGCAACACCATCTATGGTGGCATGTATGGCATGGGTGCCACATACAACGCTGCCGTGGCCAACAGGCGCAAAGACCCGAAGCGCATACTTCAGGACATCATGGGCAACTTCGCCCATTCCATAAGCCATGACGAGAACATCGTGAAAATGGCGATACGCAACGCCGAAGCAGAGGGCATGACGGTGAAGGACTATGCCAAGCAGAGACTCATTCCCTATGTGATGCAGGAGATACGCCAGGAATTGTATGGGCGATTGCTCGACATGAACTTGCCTACCAGTACGCTGGAGTGGTTTCTTGACGGTTTCTCTGAAGGACTCTTCGGCAACATCATGGAAACCATCGGCAACACCAGGGAGCAGCAGGAGATAACAAACATGGCACGGCAGATTACCTCTGCCGGTCAGAACCCATACTTTGTGCCTGGACACTGGGATAACTTCTACAGGGGCGTGAGCAGCCTTACCGGTATGCTGCCGGAGTTTATGCTCGGTGGCTGGGGTGGCGGAGGTGTAGCCTCAAGGATTTTCGGAAGGGGAGCGACACGCCTTGCCACTATGGGATTCACGGCGAGCGAGAGCGCAGAAGCCATATTGCTTAACAGGGCAGCGATGGGACTCGGCAAGAGGATGCTGCTCACCGTCGGCGAAGGCTCGTTGAGCGGTGCCATCACCCTGGGAAGTGTGGACGCGGCGCACTCCGTGACACAGCAGTTGCGTGACAGGAACGGTTTCTCAGTCATGGATGTAGCGAAGGAGGCGGGACATGGCGCTCTCACCGGTACCGCATTTGGTGTGACAGGAGGCGCTGTAGGAGCAGCCACGGCGCGTGCAGCGGGATGGTGGCGTACTGCCGCGAAGGTGGGTAAGTTTGCTACGGAAGCCGCTACACTCACCGGCATGTCGATGTATGACAAGATAAAGGCCGGCATGCCTGTAGACCTCGGCGACGAGGTGATAGACGGCTTGATGCAGACGATAGCCATGAAGGTGGCATCGACGCATACGGCTGGCAAGATGGGCAAGTTAATGGAGAACCCAAAAGAGGCCGTGAGGGAATACCTGTCGTCGTTTAAAAGCCCAGAGTTACCTGAGGCATACAGCAAGGAGACACAAAGGGAGTTGGAGCAGATTGGCGACCTGGTGACACAGTATGCGATGATAGCCAGGGGACGTCAGGAGTATGCGAGACAGCAACAAGAAGCAAAAGGCCGTCAGTCTTCCAAACTCGGCATCCATGAGGGAGGCACCAGCCCTGAGATAGACAACAGTGCTTTTGAGCAGCAGCAACGGCAGCGCTTTGAGCAGTCTGCCACCGAGAAGCAGCGTCAGATACTTGAGCAGATGAAGGCGCTCTTTGCCAATCCCGGCACCACATGGGAAACGAGAAACCTTCTCTCTCAAGCCATGGGACTTGGGCAGATACCATTGCCACCGGTACGCCGTGTGAGCGATGTGCAGGAGATGGACGGGAAGTATGTGGTTGTCACTGAGTCGCTTGACGGAAAGGTATTGGAGCGGAAGACCTTCGACAACGAAGATGACGCCTATTTATTCAAGAGCAAGCAGGAGGCGCAGTCTGAAGACAACAGAACCCATCGCATGAAGACAGCCTTCCCCACGCAATCTGATGTAGCCCTTAACAGAATGCTCAACGCGTATGGCTATAGCGATGAGTTTATCAAAGCCGCAATGGCGAAAAATCCTGAAGACCGCACCGAGATGGAGCGGAAGATGGTGGACATGGCAACCGACATCCAGAAAGCACTTGTTACAAAGAGGGAAGACAGGACTGTTGAACAAGACAATTTCGTGAACCAGTGGGAAGACAAGATGATGGAGGAGATGGTGCCGGACGATGCCACCATTTCGATGACTGGGGACATGAAAGGCAACGCCTACGTTACTATCAGTGACGAGAACGGTCAGGTGATAGAGCAGTCGAGGACTATGAGCCAGGAAGCCGCCGGGGATTTCGTGGACCGCATCATGAACCGCCAGGGCCAGAACATCTACGAGAAGGCGCAGGGACGTGCCAACATGCAGTTTGCCTACAACTACTACGAGAGTTTTCTCCAGCAGGAAAGCGATGCCGTTGACCGCGTGCGCCGTCATGATGAGTTGAAGGAGAAGAAGGCGAAGGGAGGACTGACCGAGGAGGAGCAGGCAGAGTATGACGGACTGAAGAAGAACTACCGTCACTATACCGATGCTGCATTGGTCATCAACAATGCCGAGAATATCGGTAAGATACAGGAGAAACTCGACAAGAACGAGAATCTCACCGAACAAGAACAGGAGATAGTAAATGCCCAGACCCGTCTGCTCGTTGACTATTCCAGGAGAGAGGACGTGACCGACGCCATGGAAAAGGAATACGAGGCGTTGAACAACCTACCCGAAGGCACCATCGCGTCCATCATGACGAAGCCGGTGTTGGAATGTGACGAGGCAGAAAGTGTAATCAGGGAAGGATACATCAAGAGCATCGGCGGCTGGGTGAAGAGAAGCCAGGAGGCATCGACACACGATGCATACAAACTCGGTTTCAATGCCACGCCACAGCAGCGCACCGCACTGTTGCAGCAGGCAGACGAGATAGAACGTCAGATACGTCAGGAGAAAGGCTATGACGAGAACGTGAACATCGGCGAGGTCATCGGCTTCGACGGAAAGAATGCCGATGCGGTGAAGCGCCGTATCATGTTCGGCAGTGACAGCGACGATGTGAAAGACCTCTTTGCCCAGTGGGTTGACATGCAGGTGACCTATAGCGCCATGCAGAAATCCATCGACTATGAGGTAAAGACGAAGATACAGGCAGCACGGGATGCAGCAGCAGAGGTGACCGGGAATGACGGCATGGTGAGAGGGCTGCAGATTACCGGAGAGGACAACCAGCCGCTGCAGGCATACGTGAAGGACGGCAATATCGTGGTGAGGAGCGACGGCAGCATCGACAAGGAAGCCAGCGACAAGATGATCTTCGTGGTGGTACCGGGAGAGAAGGAGCCAAGACATATCAACCTGGACCAGATATTAAGCCTTGACGCACCAAGAGACGGCCAGCAGTATGCCAACCAACAGGCGCTCATCGCATACAAGGACGTAGTAGATAATGCCTACGCCCCTGTGGAACCTGTTGCCGAGAACGTAGAGAACGGGCAAGGCGGACAGCCGCAAGGTGCGCCGGCAGAAGGAGGGACACCACCGGCAGAAGGCACACCGCGGAAGGTGATGCTCAATGCCGCCGGTGCAGACTTTGAAGTGGAGGTGCTTGGGAAGACCCCGGAAGGGAAGATAAGAGTGAAGGACTCTACCGGCAAGGAGTTTGAACTCAACCAAGAGCAGTACGACCGCTATGCGAAGGCATACGAGGACAACGTCGCTGCAGCGCAGGCAGAGGCGCAAGCCCAAGCACAGCGTGAGGAGGACAGGAAGGCAAAGATAACGGGATATGCTGAGGGTAACCCAGACCTGAGCCATCCGGACAACGACATGCCGTTGGTTATTGATTATCTGAAGGAGCAGGAGCCGGCGCAGCAGGAGCGCGTGAAGACACAGGCGGCAACGCATATCGGTACGCTGAACGACAATATAGAATCCCTTGAGGCTGACGTAGCACGTCGCCGGGAGTGGTACGACAACGCCAAGGACATGTCTACCCCGGAGAACCTCAGCGCACGCAAGGAGGCGCTGGACAAGGCCGAGGCGGAACTTGAGGAAGCGAAGACACGAATGGATAACTGGGAGCGTATACGTGTCGCGCTGATGAGCGACAAGGAACTGCAGGCGATGAAGGAAGAGCGCAAGGCCAGCCGTCAGCAGTGGGAGGCCGAGGAGCAGGAGGCGCAGAAGGACAGCAAGCCTGTGCTCAGCGGAGAGAAGACCCCGTTGGACAAGGATGCCGTGTTGGAGAAGTACGAGACGAGAGGCGAGGCAAACCAGGCCATGCTGTCGGAATTCCGAAGACTCGACAGACGCGCCCATGCCGTGGACGACCGTATCAGGTACATCGACAGGCAACTCGATGCCTGGAGGGACGGAGAGCCGATGACGGAGAAGGAGGTGCGTGCCCTCATCGCAGAGCGTGAGGCTTTGCGGAAAGAGGAGGCATTGCTCGGTGACCGCATGGCAGCACTCAGGAATGCAGCGAAGAGACAACTCGCCGGGTGGTATCGTGAGCGTGAGATTGCGAACATGTCCGAAAGCGAGCGGAGATATGCCGAACTCGACAAGGCGACAGACTATAACCGGAAGGTGGAACTCGCCAAGGAAGCAGTGATGACAGACGAGGAACTGTCAGACCCCGACAAGAGGGAGTTACTGATGATACTGGACAGGGTAGACCCGGAGACCGTTGAGGAATACGTAGCCGCGAACCTACCCTATGGCATGATTAACTGGGAAGGCCTCATCGGTGACGGAGGCAGGAAGATACGCGGCTTGCAGGCCGAACTCGGTGGCCGGCGTGGCATCGGCCATGACTACGACACGAACAGTTACAACGCATACCTGGCAAAGAAAGGTGAGGGCAAGAGTCCTGACCAGGTCGCTCATGAGATATGGGAGAACAGCCCGGAGGACGGCGACGGCAACAAGAGATGGAGCGACACGGAAATCAAATTCGCTATGCTCGATTTGCTGCAGGGTGCGGAGAAGCCAACGGACATCTCGCACAAGTTGGTCAACGACCGTATAGAGGAGATGCGCCAGCGTAGGGCAGAGATGATAGACAAGTATGCCGAAGAGGCTGAGATGGAAGCGCAGCAGCCGAAGGCTGCCGAGGCAGAGCCTCAGCCTGCGGGTGAATTCAAAGACCCGGTTACCGGAGAGGTCATCGACCCCAATGAGAAGGTGCCATTCCAAAAGGTGGAGGGCGAGAAAGGTGCGCTCAATGAGGAAGAGGTGGCGCTGAGGGATACCTTCACCGACGTGGAAACAAGGATTTTTGGGAATGACCGTGTGTCGACGGACTGGGAAGAAGGGCAGCGAGTGCTAAATAAAGATAGGGAGAGAAGGGCGAGGATGATGGGCACAACTGTCAATGAGCGCATGATAAAAGTGAGGGATGAACTTTCCGATACGAAATTGACTGAGGAACAGCAAAGAGTAGTCAGTGTTTTCACCGGAGAAGCCGACCGTCAGACTATCAAAGTAGATAGGGAAGACGGGGAATCTGTCAGCGTGGAGTTTCAACAAGGAAATGATGAAGATGCGGGAACCAAGCACAGTCTATACGGTCATTATGATACAAGAACAGGCGTCATCACATCTGAAGACATACTCAGAATACCGAGCATTATAAGAAATGGAGAAAGGAATGAGGGAGAAGGAGGAAAAGTAACATATACTATAAAAGACGGGAAAGTCACATTTACTGTTCTCACAGAAAAGCGCGGTGAAAAAGAGGTATTTGATGACTTCTATTCTTCCTGGAGGATAAAGAAAAAGAAGTCTCAGATGGCTGGTCGTAGTTCCACTGAAGGAGACACTCCTGCTGGTGCACGAAACCAGAATGAAACAGATGCTTTTTCAGGCGCACGAACCCTTGATACAGAGACTTCAGATGCAAAGTTACAAAAAGTTGCCGACACGGGCAAGGAAGACACGGAGAAAATATTCGACACTGCCAAAAAGAAGTTCGGTTTGACCAATGACATTCGAGAAGCGGGGTATATTCTTCCAGACGGCACGATGCTCGACTTCAGCGGACGGCATGAACTATTTGGTGCCGATGACAGTGGTATTCGTGGCCGTCGTGCCACCGACCACAGGGTAATCTCTCAGATAGCCTACGCCTACGATGCAGAGGGTAACGAGATAGACACCGGAGTGGAGACCACTATGCCCGATTTCATCGAGCGCGGTGCCATCAGGATAGACGCAAACGCCGGTTCCATCAACCTGAGCGTGAAGCCTACGGCGGCACAGCGGAGGACTTTGCAGCGCCTTGTCCAACGCAACGGAGGCGACATTACCGTGGACTACGGTAACGGATGGGACAGCGACCATTACTCGGAATACGAGGGAGCGTCGCAGCGCAGGATATTGTCGGACATTGATAGGTATTTTGATGAGGGTATCAAGAGCGATGGAAACATCAAGTATTTCCGCACCTCCAACGGTGAGGCATACGGTTTCACCCTGAACGGGAAGATTTACATCGACCCACGTATAGCCACGGCAGAGACACCGCTGCATGAATACACCCACCTGTGGGCAGAAGGCATGCGTGAGAGTGACCCAGAAGGATGGAAGCGCGTGGTAGACCTGATGCGTGGCGAGAAGGAACTGTGGGAGAAGGTGAAGAAGGACTATCCCGAACTGCATACAGACGATGACGTGGCCGACGAGGTGCTGGCGCACTACTCCGGAAGCCGTGGTGCCGAGCGTATGCGTGAGGAGATGCGGAAGATTGCCGAGGGCGACGGTACGCTGGATGCGAAGACGCGTGCCATCGCCGCCCTGGAGAATGTACGCAGGGCATTGAATGACTTTTGGCGCAGTGTGGCGAACAGGCTTGGCATCAAGTTCACCACCGCCGAGGAAGTGGCCGACATGGTAATGAGGGATTTCCTGAATGAAGTGAACCCGCTTAGCGGCAAAACCGCCGATGGTAAAGGACGCATGCACGGTGTAGAGAAGGGTGACATCTTCGTGAGTAATGCCCGCAAGGCTGTTGAAGGCATCAAGCAGGAGAAGGCTACGGGTGACCAGTGGCTGGCGATGATTCAGAAGGCAGGTGGTCTGAAAGCCGGTGAGGACAAGTGGCTCGGACTGAGCGACTGGCTGAACGAACGGAAGGGCAAGCCGGTGACGAAGGAGGAAGTGATGAACTTCATCCGGGAGAACCAGGTGCAGATAGAGGAGGTGAATTATACCGAAGAAGCCAATGTTGACAACAACCCGACGATGCAGGCTTTGCGTGAAGAGTTTCTGCAACTGGTAGAGGAGGGTGAAGAAGCCACTAACTCTATCTACATCTCCGACCATGCCGACTGGGCGTTGGAGCAGATGCGCGACCGCTACGGTGATGATTTTCTTGAAGGCTTCGAGTGGTCGAAGGACAGGAACGGATATCCTATGCTTGTACCTATAGAGGACTGGAATGGAGGCATCTCAGGAGCCGCCCGCTACTATCTCGGCATTGAGGATAGGCCCATCCACTCCACCCGGTTGCAGTACACTACAGAGGGTCTGGAGAATAAGAAGGAGATAGCCTTGACAGTACCCACCGTCGAGTCGTGGAATGAGAGCGATGAGATACACTTCGGCGATGCCGGGGAAGGCAGGGCAGTGGCATGGATAAGGTTTGGTGAAACCACCGACAAGGATGGCAGCCGCGTGCTGGTAATTGACGAGATACAGAGTAAGCGGCATCAGGAAGGCAGGGAGAAGGGATATAAGACAGTCGAAGACATTGCTGAGTATGAAAGGCTTTTTGATGAAGTGAACAAGGCTCAGAATGCTTACGATGCTTATACACGCAAAATGGGCGATAAATACGACATGCCTTACGATGATGCCTATGGTGAAATGACTGATGGGGAACGTACCAAAGCGGATGGTTTGGAACAGGCTGTGTATGATGCTTCTAACAAACTCAACGACTATCCTTTGGGGAATGTTCCCGATGCCCCATTCGAGAAGAACTGGCATGAACTTGCCATGAAGCGGATGCTCCGGTTCGCTGTCGAGAATGGCTACGACAAGGTGGCTTGGACGACCGGCGAGCAACAAGCAGAGCGGTATAACCTTGCTGCAGTAGTGAATAATATTGCATATGTAGAATTACCTAACGGAGAGATAGACGCACGCGCCTACTTCAAAGATGGCGGTTATGAGTTCCTTGGTAGTACATGGAAAGAAGTAGAGGAGAGTGTCGGGAAAGACATGGCTCGCCGCATGCAACAAGGAGAATCAACCCGAACTGATACCAAAGAATGGGGTAGAGACAAAGACGATGAGCCTATTTTCTATGATTACAAAGTGATAGAGGGCGACGGCTTGCGTATTGGCGGAGAAGGCATGAAGGGTTTCTACGACGGCATACTCCCCCGCTTCATGAAGAAGTACGGCAAGAAGTGGGGCGCTACTGTAGGTGAGGTGGAACTGCCATACGTGGAGGAAGCCGGGCGCCGGATGCATGCCGTAGATGTTACCCCTGAGATGCGTGTGAGCGTGCTGCAAGGCCAACCGATGTTCCAGAAGGCAGAGCAGAACCATGTGGAGATGGAGGCAGAAGCAGAGATGAAGGAAGAAAGGCCAATCGATATAGCCATCAATGATCGAGTAAAACAACATGATTATCTGTTTAGCGACAAATATGTAACAAAACTAACAGGAACTGAGTTTGCCAAGAATGAAGAACCTTTGACAGACAGAGTTACTACATATTATCAGCAGAATTTCAATGGTGAGGTAGAGAGAGAAGGTTTTGGAAAGGTGATACTGGACAAACGTGGTGTAAAAGACAGTCTCTCACATGGTATCGGTCGTGATAAAGCCGCTGCATTTGCTGCCGTTCCTTTTATCATAAAAGATGGTGCAATAATAGACCATCAAGAAAACTGGAAAGGTCGTAATCAAGATAGTTTCACCATTGCTGCTCCTGTAGAGATAAACAAAAATGGATATGTTGGTGTAGTAATAGTAACCAGAGGCAAAGGAACAAACCGGAATAAGTTCTATCTTCACGAGGTCATTTTACAAGAAAGCCTCCAAGACGAGAGTTTCAAGACCGACACTAAAGCGGGCTCTCATCATGGAGACATTGCAAAGATACTAAAAGAAATTGTAACCGCAAAAGATTTAGAAGAAAAAGTAGAAGAGAATATTAAAAATTCTTCCAGTGGTGAGAACTTTGTGGGTGAATACCAGGACAAGCCCATACAGTTGGGTGCATATACGAAGAAATATGTTACCTCTCTCGACCCGGAGAGTTTTACCAACGAAGAGAAGGGTTATATCCTGGCCGCCTACAACAAGGTAAAGGAACAAAACAAAGGGGCTTTGGCGATGATAAAGACCCGTCAAGGTTATGTGCTCGTCAACAGGGACAACCGCCGTATAAGTGACGCCCTTGGCCTTACTTTCTCTCCATACCTTGCCGTCAAGACAAAAGACATAGACATGCTGCTTTCTCCATTGGTGAGGTCGGGACAGGCAGTGGGTATCGTGGACATTGACGACCCCAAGATGCGGAGCACCCTTGAAGATGGGAACAAGGCAAATGTGGTGCCAATGGGTGCTGCGGCAAAGCCACATCCTACGGAGGAAAAAGAATCTCCCATTGAAGAGCCTGGTGGATGGAGTTGGGCTGATGCTTTGCGTGCTGATAATTTAAGCCATTTGGGCAAGACCGGTCAGGTTCCAAGGATAGGCAGTGTGAGTGACTTTGTGTTATGGAACTACAGTCTGGCAGGCAAAGTACGTCAAAAGCATAACATGGGCGGAAAGGACTTCTCGCGACTGTTGTCGCCAGATGACAGTAATGGTGTGAAGGTGGATGTGCAGAAGGCTCAGACAGCCGCAGAGAAGGTGATACCCGCTGCAGAAGAACTAAAGAAGTATTACGAGGAGGCTTTGGCGCGTTGCAAGAGCGATGCTGCACGCAGGCTGATAGAGGCGAACATCAAGGAGTGCGACAATGCCATCGACTGGTACCAGCGTGCAGCGAAGGGCGACAGGACTATCTTTGATGACGAGAGGCCACGCATGTTCCGCGTGGGCCGTGACGGCAAGGGACTCGACAAGAAGACCCTCGACGGCACCTGGACGGAGAGCGAGGTGCACGTGCTCGAACAGAAACTCGGTGGCACGAAGGTGACCATAGACACCGAGGAGACGATACCGGAGACGGTGCGCCAGCGCCTGTTGCTTGGTGAGGACATCAAGGGATGGTATGATGAGAGCGACGGCAGCGTACACCTCTACGCCCCAGCAGTGGAGAGCGTGGAGGACGCCAGGTATACCATATGCCACGAGAAACTCGGCCACGAAGGACTTGTGGCACTGCTCGGCTCACAGCAGGCAGTGACGGACTGGGGCAACTTCATGTACCTCAGCGCCGGCAGTGAACTACGTAAGCGCATGGACGAGGTGTTGAAGGATGAGTTTGGTGGTGACGTTGACATGAAGAGCAAGGCAGCCCAGGAAGTGTTTGCCCAGATAGCCGAGGATGGCCCAAGGACGAAGGATGAATTCAACCTGTGGCGCAGGGTGAAGCATTTCCTTATCCGGCAGGCGCAGAAACGCGGCTGGAATGTGAAGGGACTGCTCAACGATGCCGACATGAGATACTATGTGCTGAAGACCGGCGACGCCCTGAGACGCTACGAGGGCATGACCGACGCCCAGAAGATGGAGGTGAGCCAGCCCGGCCTGATGTTCAGCGGAAGGGGAAGACCACGGAAGCGCCAGGGAGAGGGCATGGCATCATTCCTTCAGCGCCTGGAGCAGTATGAGCGTGAGCGCCAGAGGGAGGAGGACATGCGCCTTGCCGGTGCCGAGGCCCCCGCGAAAGAACCGTTTGAGGAGAGGTGGCACCAGCAGTACGAGGAAGACGATGCCGCATGGAAGGAGCGTCACGGACTGTCAGGTGACGAACCCGATGCCTACCCACGCCGTGAGGAAGGCGAGAGCAACGAAGCATTCCTTGCCCGTGTGGACGAATATGATGCCTGGGAGAACGCCATGCGTGACCAGGACGACAAGCGCCCGATAGTATGGGAGTACGAGCAGAAGGCCTACCAGGAATGGAAGGACGCCGTGAGGGAGTTTGAGCGTGAGTGGGGCATCGAGGACGAGGACCATGCCGCGCTGAATCTCTTCGACCCACCGGCAGACGGAGAGCGCCCACAGGGTGACGGCACCTTGGAAGGTGACCTTGCCGCCATCGGCGACAGACTGCAGCAGGTAGACCCGTCGGGACGCCCGATGACATCGGAGGAGGCAGCCGCAGAGCATGCCGCACTGCAGGAGTTAGGCGACGCCCTGGGTGCCGACATGACCGCCAACGGAGCGAAGAGACACACGAAACTCGCCGTTATCCAGCGACGCAAGGACCTTGAAGGCCGGAGCGCAGAGGACGCCGTATTTACCCACCAGTTGAGTGAGCGCATCAATGACCTTGCCGGCAGGCTCATCGCCAAGAGCGGTGACCGGACACGGAGCAAGAAAGACCTGGCGAAGAAGATACGCACCATTCTGCCCTTCGTGATAGAGATACCGAGACGCCAGCAGGAGATTGCCGATGACCTGAACAACTCGATGGTATGGCAATACGGCCGTCTCATCAGCGTGAGCGGTGAGGACATCGCAGCATGCGAGAAGGAACTCGACGCCCTCAGGGACTGCGTGCAGCGCTACGGCATCGACAGCGAGGAGACGAAGGCACAGGCCGCAGTGGTGGCAGGCATCATCAATGACCGCCACCGTGACGACCTTGTAGCCACGCCGATACAGACAGTGGTCAGCGAGGGAGCACTCGGCTACTTCACCGACCTCTTCAATACCACCGACATACGCCACCGTGGCGGCAAGACCATCCCGGAGATGAACGCCGACGAACTGCGCGGATGGGTGGACGACATCGAGTATCTGCGTAACTGTCTCAACAAGATATCGAAGGCAGGGAACATCGAGAACTTCGACCAGATACGCGACCAGTTGCTCGACGACATGAACGCCAGGGCAGACAAGGTGGTGGAGCAGTTCAATTCCAACCACGCGCAGGAGATAGCCAACGGCGGGCGCGAGATGACACGCGGTGACCTGCTCGACATCATCTGGCTGAGCAAGCAGCCGCTGAGCGAGAAGGCACGTCTGCTCGGCGTGCAGGAGGTTACCGGCAGCGACCTGCTGGCAGTGGCACAACTCGCCACACAGCGCCTGTTGCCAGAAGACATGGACTTCGACCGCAGCCATCTGCAGGATATCGTGGACGAGATCGGCGACTGGTACGCCAACTGGTTCATGGACCTGGAGAACGCCGGCATGAGACCCAGCACTGTGGGACGCATTACGAACTACGTAAACCACATGTGGGATAGGGAGAAGCCCGGACTCGGAAAGACCCTCGACGAGAACTTCCAGCGCACCCGGTCGGCGAACATGCGCAACAGGGAGATACCCACCCTGATGACCGGAATGTCCATAGGCCTCACGCCGAAGACCACCGACATCGTGGACATGATGGCGTACTACAGCAGGCACAACGCGGAGGCGCTGGCGAACAAGACCCTGATAGACAAACTCAATGGCGTGATGGTAGGCCTTCCCGACAAGGACGGAGAAATCATTGCCAGCGTGCCGATGCTCACAAGGGAGATACCGGAGTATGCGCGTGACAGATACGAGCACTACGAGGTGCCCGGCATCGGCGACCTGTGGGTGCTGGATATCGCCAGCAAGCGGTTTGCCAATGTGTTCGGACCGGTGCATACGCCAGGAGAGAAACCGGCATGGCAGAAAGCACTCGGCGCCTATGACGCTTTAAGTGGTACGGCGAAGAAGATAGAACTGTCAATCAGCGGCTACCATATGGGAGCACTTACAGAAGTGTATGTTGCCCAGATGATGGCGCAACATCCGGTAGACGGATTTAATACTTTTGTAAAGTTCATGATTACGGACTGCATTAAGAAGGGGGCAATGCCATGCTACGCCAACCCGGAGGTGTTCAAGGATGCCGCCAGGCACCTGGTGAAACTCGGCGCCAGCGACGACTATGCCGCCTCGGAGGTGTTGGTATTGACAGAGAAACTCAAGACCTTCTTACAGGATACTCAGGACATACTGAAGGAGAAGGGAACCGCAGGGAAAGTAGGTGCAGCCGCTATTTATCCTGAAAAACTTGTTGCTGCATTGCTTGACTTCTGCAACAAAGGCATGGACAAGATATTGTGGACATACCTCCACGATGGCCTGAAACTCTGTTCATACGACATCTATTCGCGTAATATCAGGAAGCAAGGAGCAAAGGAAGGCTGGAGTGAGGAACAAATAGACAAGATGTTGGACGAGGCCGGCCAGTACATCAATGACATGTTCGGTGGCCAGTACTGGGAAATTATCAATGTATCCCCGGCACAGTTGAAACTGATGCAGCGTTTCTTGCTTTCACCAGACTGGTTGATTTCCACTAACCGCCATTTCTTCGCCAATGCAGGTTTCGGCTCATTGTACTCAGAAGATGATTTCTTGGACTATGTGAAGAACAACTGGATGGGATTGAAACGCTTCTTGCCGGAGAAATACCGCAGTGAGAAAGACGTATACCGCGCCTTCAGGTCGAAGAACTCCAAACTGTGTTATACCCTTGGCGTGTTCGGTTTCTGGTATCTCTTATGGAATGGTGTCAACGCCTGGAACAGGAAGAAGGATATCGAGGAGCAGCAGAAGATTGCCGAGGAGAAACGTGCCGCAGGCGAGACGCAATATATGTCGCCCTACGAACTTGCCTATGGCGAGAACCTTGCCGGCATGACATTCTGGGACTATCTGATGCAAGGCAATGCATTGGAGAAGAAAGGCCATGCTTTCAAGGGCAGGAACGAGGCAGGCGAGGAAGTATACATGCGTTGGGGCAAGCAGTTCAGGGAATTCCCCGAATTGTTCCAGAATGAAAAGGGCGAGTGGGATTTCCCGTTCCCGTTGATGAACAGGCTTTTCAGCAAGGCCAACCCGATGGCAGCACTTGGCTTCGAGTCGCTGATGTATGCCAACCCGCACCGTCAGACACACTGGGACAAGGAATTGGCAGAGCAGTACGGGCAGCACATAGGTTACCTGATGAAGATTGCCCAGAAGTTTATACCGTTCAGTCTATCCGGTGGTGAGAAAGGAGGCGGGTTAGCAGGCTTTTTCCTCCCCATATCCAAAGGCTTCTCGTTCTGGAAAGCAAAGGAATACCTGAAGGACTACATTGAAAACCAGGACTGGAACGGTGTGAGGGAAGTATACCAGGCATGTGCTTTGAATAACATCGACTACGACTCTGTGCTTGACATTGTGACAAACGATATCAAGAAGACAGTGAAAGCAGCACAGCGTTCCAGCATTGAGAGCCAGCAAGACGCCATCGAGCGTTTTGACAAGAGCAACAGCCTGTCGGAGCGCAAGGCATTGGAAGGCACCATAAGGAACTACCAGAGCGCCGATCATGCCCGTGTGATGCGCCTTGAGGAGGCCGTGGAGGCTGCGAAAGCCGTCTTTACTGGCCAGGAGAATGAAGAGCCTAACAAATGGCAGGACTATTACCTCATGGGACAGACCGGCGAAGACGTGAAGGAAGACATGGCATTCAACTGGCTGAAGGGACAATGCGCCAAGTACAAGAAGTATGTGGATGAACTGAAGGAGGCAGACCCGGAGGAAGGCAATAACATGCAATGGAAACTCCAAAACATCCTGAAAGCCTACAAGGACATGAACGCAGCATATTCTAAAATCCTCGACTTGAAAAAGAACTACGCCGACTTTGCCGTCCAAGGTATGACCGACAAGGCAGCGGATGTGATGGATGAGATACGCAAGAGACGCAAGGAAGTGATGGAAACTCACAAGAACCTGATGAAGAGAATCCCGCCCTTCGACGAGCGTATAGACCTGAAGATGGACGACCTGGAATGGCTTAAGGATTGGGAGGAAGAGTCGGAAGAGTGAGAAATAAAAGAAACTGAAAGATGATACAGGAGATTGACTTGAAAGGGCTTTCGTTCTCGCCCTCGGACCATGAGAGCGAAGACGGCGACCTCGGTGCCATGGTGAACCTGCTGAACGAGGATGGTGCGCTCAAGGCCATCACCCTCGGCGGCGGGAACGTGGTGGGCGAGATACCTTCGGAGTGCAGCATCGCGGCGGTGCATAAAGGCTCGGACTATACGCACTGGATTCTCAACTGCGACGGCGTGTGGAAATGGGTTGAGAAGAACGGAAGTGGTGTAGACGAGGATGAAAATATTTTCGACTTCCCCAGCGGATTCACTCCCCTGTCGGCAGTATGCATGGGCAACGTGGTATGCTTCGTGGGCGAGGACAGGACGGTATACGCGCTGTGGAAGGACGGGGCATATGTGATGTTCTCGATGGAGGATTTCCATTATGACGCCACCATCTACAACTACGGCGAGCGTGATACGGACGAAGAAGGGCAGACCATCAACGGCAGGAAGACATATGACCTGGAAGCCTACCTTGGCGACAACTTCATCGGCTGTTTCGTCGGCGACCCCTTGCGTGACAATACCGAGATGGATGACGAGGGATTCCCTGAAGAGGTGAGCGCCATCCGCGTGAAGAAGGAGGGCAGCATGGAGATATTCCGCGCCCTTGACGCGAAACTCACCGAGCAGTTGGAGACCGACCCCGATGCCGAGCACTACCTTCGTCACATCACCCTTGGCGTGCTTGCCGTGCGCCTGTATGACAGCAGCCTGGTCAACGTGAGTGATATCTTCGTTCTTGGTCCGAGCGGGCTTGTCTCATTAGTGAACTGTGACCGTGACGACAAGACGGTATCGGGGAAACTGGAGGGGCACCGCCATGCCATCCGTGTGAACATGCCGGCAGTGGAGCGGCTGCGTAATATCGTGGCAGGTGTGGATATCTACCTTACCCGTGGTGATGTCTATTGGGACACGGACAAACTGTATTCCCTGGATGTGGGAGGCAGGACAGGCGCCGAGCACTTCTACGGTTCATTCATGTGGGACGCCCTGAAAGGCAAGGACCTTTACGAAGCCATTGACGGCGAGGTGTTCTGCCTGATGGACACCATATCGGTAGAAGACCTCATCGCACACAAGACCATACACCTGAACCGCGTGACCGGTGCGGAGACGGCGATGACGCTGAGCGACTTCAGGCGTGGTGACATCGGCGGCAAGTACAGTTACGTATACAACAACCGCTTGCACCTTGCCAGCGTGAAGCAGAAGATAGGCACGCCGATGGTGCCCAGGCTGAACAACGTGTGGCCGGCAGTGGTGGCATACTTCGACAACGGCGCAATGTTCAACGGGCGTGCCGACTGCAGGGGCACGGTACGGTATGAGTCGATGGAGGCCGTTATGGAGGTGCGCGGCACCTTTGCCGGGGAGATGGGCGTATACTATTACCATGTGAATGACTTGAGATATCCCATGGGGCCTATAGTCTGCGTGCCGAATACCGGTGCCAGGGAACTGACGATGTATATCAAGGTGGAGCATAACGACGGCGCACTTGTCGGTTACTACAAGAAAACGATGAAACTGCACCAGAGCACCAGTTGGGGCTGCAGTTACTACATCGACGAAGGCGCCTACGTCAGCATGCGGCTCGCGCAGGTGGTGGAATATGACACCCCGCTCATCGGTGACATGACACGCCGTGACGACTGGAAAGACAGCACCGCGCAGGAATTCTCTGCGATGGCGAGCAAGAAGAACGACGTGTGGAAGGAGCAGGGAAGCCTTATCAAGGTGAGTGAGGTGGACAACCCGTTGGTATTCCCGGTTGGCAATACCGTGCAGGTGGGTGCCGGCAAGATTCTCGGCATGGCGACGAACACGGAGGCCATATCGGAAGGACAGTACGGCACTGCCCCCTTATACGCCTTCACCGACGAGGGAGTATGGCCTCTGGAGGTGAGCAATACCGGCACCTACCGTAGCCTTGGACAGCCGTCGAGCCGTGACGTGATCACCGATGCCAGGAGCATCACCCCTATCTTCAAGGGCGTGTTGTTTGCCACGAAGCGCGGGCTGATGATTATTCGGGGCAACCAGGTGGAGTGCCTCACGGACAACTTGAGGGGCATCCCATGGGACTTCTCTACCCTACCCCATTCCGTCGACGTGCTCGGCGGCATCGACATGGAGGCGGTGCAGTACGACCGGATAGAGCAGATGATGAAGGATGCCCGGATGCTCTATGACTACGCCAGGGAGCGCGTGTACGTATACCGTGAGAGCGACGCCTACGCCCTTGTGCTGTCGCTGCGCAGTGGCCTGTGGGGCGTGGTGGAGAACGGAGGCCTTACGGGCGGCGTGCCATGGTATCCGGAGACATACATACTACGTGCCACCGGCAACGGGAAGAAGGCTATCGTAGACCTGAGCGACATGGAGCACGAGATAGACATGGCCGACGTGATGTGCTGCACCCGTCCCCTGAGTCTCGGCGCCAGGGAGATGCACAAGAGCGTGATGCACGCCGTGGTGAGGGGTCTGGCACATATGCGCGGCAGCGGTGAGGAGAGCCGCCTTGGCTGTGCCATATGGGGCAGCAACGACCTGTACCACTGGTTTGCCGTGAACTCCTCTACGAACCAGTACCTTCGTGGCAGGTACGGTCAGCCGTACAAGTGGTGGCGCATCGCCATCGTTGGACGGATAGACCCAGGGGAGACGATAGACGGCGTGACGATGGACGTGAAGGTGCGATTGAACAACCGATTGAGATGATGTGGAGACAGTAGCGGAGATACTCAGGGAGAACGAGCGGCGGCGTAAGATACTGCGACGGCCGTTCAATCCTGTCACCGGTGAAGGGAGCATCGGTGACAGGGTGCATATGGCGGTGCGTGGATTCCCGTTGGGCGAGCAGTGGATACCGGCGGAGATGGCACGCATAGGATGGGTGCAGGACCTCTGCAAGGCGAAGGACTACGTGACATGGCTGAAGAAGGAATTCGGCACCGACAGCGGGGACGTGAGCGAACTGTTCGTGGACAAGTGGCAGCGTGTAAGGTGCCGGCATGACTTCGCCTTCTGGGCATACGTGTATGTGCGCATCAAGCCGAAGAGCGGAGGCGAGGACATACCGTTTCTGCTCAACCGCCCGCAGCGTGAACTGATAGGCCGCTTTGAGAAGATGCGGCTGGCAGGGAAGCCGATACGACTTGTGCTGCTGAAGGCCAGGCAGTGGGGAGGGTCGACGGCGACGCAGATGTACATGGCATGGCTGCAACTCATCCAGGAGAAGGGATTGAACTCCAATATCGTGGGACACCTTAACGCCTCGTCGGCAGAGGTGCGCGGGATGTTCGACAAGATGATAGAGGCCTATCCGCTTGCCATGCTCCATGACATCGGCGAGGAATTCAGCCCGAAGGAGGCGAAGATCGTGGGCGACCCAACCACGCAGAGTATCCGGCAGATACCGACCAGGAACTGCAAGATAAAGACCGGCAGCGCGGAGACGCCCAACAGCGCCCGTGGCGGTGACTCTGCTTTGGTACACTGCACCGAGGTGGCCTTCTGGAAGAAGACCGACGGCAAGGCCCCTGAGGACATCGTGCGCAGTGCATGCTCAGGAACGAACTACATACCCATGTCGATGATAGTCTATGAGAGCACCGCCAACGGTACCGGCAACTTCTTTCAACGTGAGTATGACGACGCGAAGAAAGGCGTGTCGCAGTTTGAGTCGATGTTCGTGGCATGGTGGCAGATAGACCAGTATGCCATTGCCGTGGACGCGGAGACAGCCGCGAGGGAACTGCTGGCAGGCAGGGACGGCAAGAGCGTGGACAACATGCGTGAGGAGCCGGGCAGTTACTACTGGCACCTATGGGAGATGGGCGCGACCCTGGAGGCGATAGCATGGTACAGGACAGAGCGAAGGAAATACACCGACCACGGAGGGATAGCAGCGGAATTCCCCAGCGACGACATAGAGGCCTTCGTGCATAGTGGCGCCAGGGTGTTCGACCCATACCTCGTGGCGAAGTTGAGAGGGACATGCAAGCCACCGGTGAGGCGCGGCGAACTCGATGCCATGGGAAGGACGGGCAAGGACTGCTTGCGCCACCTCCATTTCGTTGATGACAGCCAGGGATGCCTGAGCGTATGGGAAGAGCCGGAGATAGACCCCGACGAGAGGGTGACGCACCGGTACCTTGTGGTGGTGGACATCGGTGGACGCAGCGCCAAGGCCGACTGGTCGGTAATACTCGTGATAGACCGGCTATATCTTATGGACAATGACAAGCCCGTGGTGGTGGCGCAGTGGTACGG